>Ga0172380_10000134_pt1 | contig 153202 bp, 123 predicted proteins | sample Leawe162metaG_FD_119747 | JGI IMG/M metagenome (GOLD analysis project Ga0172380, IMG submission 119747) | Leachate microbial communities from a municipal landfill in Southern Ontario, Canada - Leachate well 162 metaG | ecosystem: Engineered > Solid waste > Landfill > Unclassified | place...
TAGTCAAAAATCAAACGTAAAAAAGGTGGTTCACTTTGGAGCGGAATACTATGTTCAATTTGCTCCGGAATAGGTGGTTCACTTTACTGCGGAATGGGTGGCTCACTTTCAGCGGAATTTCCACGTATGCAGTAGTTATCTCTAAAAACAATTGTTCAGATACTTCAGCTTGTGAGGTGGTTGCAAACATTGGTTTAAATGAAATGAAAAATGCATTGGCTGTTGTTTATTCTCCTAATCCAACGTCGGATTTTGTTCAAATTGATTTCTCTTCTGTAAATGAGGCGAAAATTGAAGTCTTGGATGCTACTGGAAAAGTAATTATCAATCAAATGAATATTCTTTCAGGTGAAAAATTAGATTTGAGAAACTTAGAAAGAGGTGTATATTTTGTTCGTATTAACTCTGATAAAGGATCTAGTCTAGGAAGAGTAGTGAAAAATTAAAGGATAAATAATGAATAATCATAAGCGATTATTCTAGTCAAAATTTAAGCAGATTATCCCAGTAAAGATTTCTTTACTGGGATTTTTTATGCAATCCATATTTTGAAATTTCTATAAAATGCCGTTAAATCCTTTGAAAATAAACAGGTTCAATAGTTGCTATAAAAATAAATAAGACAAAATTGTCCGATTAGTAAATTTAATATAACTTTGTCCCGAAATCGCGAAAGCAAACAAGTAAAAAATGAACAATCAAACAGAACATTCCTTTCACATACCTGTCATGGGACTAGGTTTTACGATAGACACTCCTTTAAAGGTCGCCAAATATGGAATTTCTTCAGTTCTTTCGATAATGGAGGATCACTTGATCGAAGAAATGAGAAGAGTTTATTTTGAAAAATACAATTTAGAATACACACCTATTGTTGATTTAGATAGAGATAGAAGGTCAAAACGAATCACTTCCTATCTGAATTTTGTAAATGATATTGTCAATCAGCAAATTGAGCAAATACGAAATCAAAGTTTCACTGAAGAATCTGATTTGACAAAGTATTTTGAGCTCTTACCAGAAAATTCTTACGGCAAATTGAGATACATTAAAATGTTGCAGGAGTCAGATCGTTTGGAAAGAGAAATCATGATTTTGGATTTAAAATCCATGGTTATTGCTGGTTCGATAGATGTGAATATCATGACGAAATTAGACAATCAAAATTTCTCAAAAAGTGGAGAAAGACTTCCAGAAGAATATTCTGATGCAAAAACAGCTTTGAAAGGTTTTGCCGAAAGTAATTTATCCTCGTCTGTGATTTTATCAGCAGGAATGAATCCAAAGTTGTTTTCTTATTTTGAATCCTTCGCTGATTTTTATCCGAATGAGTACGGAGAATTAAAAAAGAAGGTAATACTCAAGGTTTCAGATTACCGTTCAGCATTGATTCAAGGGAAAATTTTTGCCAAAAAAGGAATTTGGATTTCAGAGTTTAGAATTGAATCAGGCTTAAATTGTGGTGGACATGCCTTTGCAACTCAAGGTTTATTGCTCGGACCAATTTTAGAAGAATTCAAAGAAAAAAAACAAGAATTACACGATGAAATGTTTCAATTATGTGAAACAGCAATACTAGAAAAGCAAATCTCTCCATTTATTCAAAAGCCAAGTTTCAAAATCACTGTACAAGGTGGAATTGGAACTTCGGCCGAGAATAGTTTTTTAATGAATCAATACAATTTGGACGGAACCGGTTGGGGAAGTCCTTTTCTTTTGGTTCCAGAAAGCACAAATGTGGACGATAGAACGATTAATGCTTTAGTTAACTCAAAAAAGGAAGATTTTTATTTGAGTAATTCATCTCCATTGGGAGTTCCTTTCAATAATTTCCGAAATACAACTTCTGAAGATCAACGAAATGAACGAATTTCAAAAGGAAAACCTGGAAGTCCGTGCTATAAAAAGTTTCTTTCAAACAATACTGAATTCACGGAAGAGCCAATTTGTACAGCATCAAGGCAATATCAAAAGTTGAAAATTGAGCAAATTGAAAGAAGTGAATCAACTTTAGTAATCAAAGATTTCCAGAAAACAAAAGTCATGGAAAAAGATTGTTTATGTGAAGGTTTAGGTACTACTGCAATTTTACAAAATAATGGTAAGCTTTCTCACAAGTTAGAAGCAGTTAGTATTTGTCCTGGACCGAATTTGTTTTTCTTTAAATCTACATTTTCACTTTCAGAAATGGTAGATCATATTTACGGACGATTTAATGCTTTGAATAAAGTGTATCGTCCACATGTATTTGTCAATGAAGCTCAATTATACGTGGATTATTTAAAGAAAGAAATAGAAACGCAAATTGAAGTTTTGACACAAAAGCAGAAAAATTACTTTGAACAATTCAAACAAAATTTGGAAGAAGGTTTGAATTACTATTCTAAACTCATGACTTTAAAAGAATTCGGTTCTAAGGTTGGTATGACTGGTTTTAATGATCAGATTAATCAATTGAAATTGAGTTTACATAGAATACAAATCGGATAAAGATTTGGTTGATTAATCAATAAATATTCAACATGACGAATACTGAATTAAGGAATCAAATAAAGCAACTAAAAAAGGATAAAAAGGCGGTTATTTTGGCGCATTATTATCAAGAAGAAGCCATTCAAGAAGTTGCCGATTTCGTAGGTGATAGTTATAGTTTGGCACTTAAAGCAGCAAATACAGATGCTGAAATAATTGTATTTGCTGGCGTTCACTTTATGGCAGAAACGGCTAAAATATTGAACCCAACGAAGAAAGTGCTTTTGCCAGATTTGAATGCAGGCTGTTCATTAGCAGATTCTTGTGAATACGATGACTTTTTGAAATTCAAAGCTTTATATCCTAATCACTTGGTTGTTACTTATATAAATTGTTCGGCTGAGATTAAATCTTTGACAGATATTGTTTGTACTTCTTCTAATGCCGAACGGATAATAAATTCAATACCAAAAAACAAAGAAATTATTTTTGCTCCTGATCTAAATTTGGGAAAATATTTAATAAAACAAACCGGGAGAGACTTGGTGCTTTGGGAAGGTGCGTGTATTGTTCATGAATCTTTTTCATTTGAAAAATTGCTCAAACTAATCAATGAAAATCCAGGAATTTCTATTGTCGCTCACCCTGAATCGACTGAAGATGTTTTGGAATTGGCAGAATACATTGGCTCAACTTCCGGACTGATAGATTATGTAGTGAACAGTCCAAAAGAGAAATTTATCGTTGCAACGGAAATTGGAATTCTCCACGAAATGCAACAGAAAGTTCCGAATAAAACGTTGATTCCAGCTCCGGCGGTAGAAGACAATACCTGTGCTTGCAGCGAATGTGCGTACATGAAAGTGAATACTTTGCAAAAATTATACGATTGTTTAAAAAACGAATCACCAAGTATAGAATTGAGCGAGGAACTTATTTCGGAGGCAAGAATTCCAATCAATAGAATGATAGATCTTACAGAAAATGAAAAAGTATTCTGATATAGTTATTGTTGGGAGTGGAATTGCAGGACTTACACTTGCAATAAAATTGGCCAAACTCAAGCCAGAACTGAAAATTTCTGTTTTGGCAAAAGGAGATTTTGAACAATCGAATTCCAATTATGCTCAAGGTGGAATTGCTTCGGTAATGAACCTGCAGTTCGATTCGTATGAAAATCATTTTGAAGATACAATGAAAAGTGGCAATGGTTTGTCGGACGCTTTTATTGTAGATATGGTTGTTAAATCAGCTCCAAAACGAATTTTTGATTTGATAGATTATGGCGTTCAATTCAATTGTGACGCTAAAAATCAGTTGGATTTAGCCCTAGAAGGCGGACATTCCGTTCCTCGGATTGTTCACACGTACGATAAAACTGGCGAGGAAGTGATGCACACGCTCATTTCCGTTGCTAGAAAAACTGACAATATTACTTTCTTTGAAAATCGGTTTTGCTCTGAAATTTCCAAGTCAATTACAGGAAATGTGAATGGAGTGGTAGCGCTAAATTTGTCTAGTGAACAATTGGAATACTTTAATGCAAAAATTGTTGTTTTGGCGACTGGTGGTTCTGGACAAGTTTATCAGCATACTACAAATCCAAGTTTATCAACTGGAGATGGAGTTGCTTTAGGTATTCGAGTAGGAGCAATGGTGCACAATTTGAATTACATTCAGTTTCATCCCACGGCGCTGTATGCTAAAAATCAAGCCCAATTGTCACTGATTACAGAAGCTATAAGAGGCTTTGGTGCGCATATCACAAACAAAATAGGTCAACGATTTATTTTCGATTATGATCCTCGAGGTGAATTGGCAACGAGAGATATTGTTTCTTCAGCGATTTACAAGGAAATGAAAAAGACGAATGAACCTTGTGTTTATTTGGATTGCAAACACTTGAATTTAAACGACTTTAAAGAAAAATTTCCGACTGTTTTTAAGAAATTGTCGGATAAGGGAATTGATATTTCCAACCAACTTATCCCAATTGTTCCTGCGGCTCATTACCAATGCGGCGGATTGAAAGTGAATGAACGTGGGCAAACCAATATTGCAAACTTATATGCAATTGGCGAATGCGCCGAAACTGGCTTGCATGGTGCAAATCGTCTGGCGTCTAATTCCTTGCTCGAAGCGCTCGTCTTTGCTCACGAAGCTGCAGCGTTTATTTCATTTACAATTGAAGAAATTTCAGTTGAAAATGGATTAGAAAATGATTCCGTTTCAGTAAATCATTCGAATGATGAAATGTATAAATTGATTACGAATCGTATTAAAAAAACGATGTCAAATTACGCAACAATTGTAGCTGAATTGGACGGATTAGAAAAAGCAGAAATAGAATTACAAGAAATTGAAAATGAATTTTTTGACACGAATATAGGTGCGAGTATTTCTGAGAAAAGACTGATTTTTGAAAACATTTTGACCAATGCGAAAGCGATTGTTCAATCAAAAATTCAGAGTTTAAAACCAAAAAAAAATTGTCTTGAAATGAGACAAAATCATCCGATAAAAGCAAATGTTGTATGAAAATAAAACCTATATACGTATTTGTTGGTTTGACTATTTCCTTTTTGTTGTATTCGCTTTCTATTTACACAAAATCAGGCTCGTATGAGAAAGTAACGCAAGCTCAAAAAAACAATATTGCAGAAGGACGCTTGGTTTGGCAGAAATACAATTGTCAAAGTTGTCATCAATTTTACGGTTTAGGCGGCTATTTAGGACCGGATTTAACCAATGTATATTCAAAATTGAAAGGCAATGAGAAAATCTTGAAAGCTTTGTTTAAAGGAGGTGTAAAACAAATGCCAACGTTTGAATTGACGTCCCAAGAAGAAGATGCACTTATCGATTTCCTAAAAGCGACAGATGCGAGTGGAAATGCGGACCCTAGAAATTACAAATTGTTGAACGATGGAATGATAGAACAAAATGGAAGAAAATAACAATTATTTCGGAAGGAAATTCTTTACAATTGCACTGATTTTATTGTCTATCGGACTATTAGGCGGTGTTTTTTCGGCAATAGTATATGTCTCTCCAGAATTTCTGAAATCGCACTTCGGATTAGTAAAGCTGCGACCAATTCACGTAAGTTCCGCAATGTTTTGGATAATTATGGGAGCAACAGCTTGTGTTTTTTCAGGTTTATCTTATTTGTCAAAAGTCAAACCGAAAAAAGGAATTGTACAATTGCAAATTTCGCTTTGGATCGTGGCTTTTATTGGCATCTATTATTCTTACATCGTTGGCGATTTTGGCGGAAGAGAATACTGGGAGTTTAACCCGATTTGGGCATTGCCTATTCTTATTTCTTGGTTTTTATTTCTAGTCAACTTTATTCACATGGCCAAAACAATCAAAAAATGGCCTGTTTATGTTTGGATGTGGATGACAGGAATTATTTTCTTCACCTTCATTTTCATCGAAAACTATTTGTGGATTATTCCTTATTTCCGCGAGGATTTTGTTCATGATATGACCATTCAATGGAAAGTAAACGGTTCTTTGGTGGGTTCCATCAACCAAATGATTTACGGTACGGCTTTCTTTTTGATGGATAGAATCAACAAAGACGAAAAAAGTAAAGTTGGTTTTAGCAAATTAGCCTTCGCGATGTACTTTTTGGGTTTGGCGAATTTAATGTTCAATTGGGGACATCATATTTACACTTTGCCAACCGATTATTACGTCCGGTTTGTAGCCTACGCTGTGAGTATGACGGAATGGATCTTTTTCATAAAAATTATTTACAACTGGCGAAAAAGTGTGAAGGATATCAATAAAAACTATCACTTTTTCCCGTATCGATTTTTAATGGCTGCCGATTTTTGGGTTTTTATCAATATGGGTCAAGCGATTATTATGTCGATTCCAGTTTTTAATGTTTTCACACATGGCACACACGTTACGGTCGCACATTCTATGGGAACGACAATAGGAATCAACAGCATGATCATTTTTGCTGCCGCTTTTATGTTCTTAACGCCAAAGAAAAATTTAGGACAAAAACCTTCTAAATTGTTGAATATTACCTTTTGGACAACCCAAATAGGATTGTTTATTCTGTTTACATCGCTGAATATTGCTGGAATTTTGAAAGGAATTTGGCAGCACCAAGAACAACAAAGCTCTTTTGGGAAAATGATGGAAAGTTTGCAACCTTATTTTGTTATTCTATTAATTTCTGGAATTGTTTTATTGTTCGCTTTTAGTGTTTTGATTAGCACATTATTCAAGTATTTATCTCAAAATAAACCAATTCATGAAAAAGGAAATTGACTTTTCAGATGTAAAAGTTGCTTTTGAACACAAGTCAAATGCGCAACTTAACAATACAATTTGGATTTATAAATTGATTCAAAATCCGCGATTGGTAAAACTACTAACCAAGTTGACGGAGTTCGTTTTGAAATACAATTTACCTTTTAAGTTTTTAATAAAAAAGACTGTTTTCAAAGTGTTTTGTGCTGGACAAAATAGAAGTGAAGCGGCGTTAACCATGACGGAATTGAAAAAACATGGAGTAGAAACTGTGTTGGATTATGTGGCCGAAGGTGATAATTCTGAAGAGAGTTTTTCTCAAAATTTACATACAATTCTTAGAAATATATGTTTTGTAAATGAACGTGCAGCAGAATCTTTTGTCGGCGTTAAATTATCAGGATTGGAAGATGTTGAGTTTATTCGCCAGGTAGCAATTAGAAATGTGAACCCAAAGGATAAAGATAGAATGGATGCCTTTATTTCCAAAATTCATACTATTTGTACACTTGCAGTAGAAAAGAATATAAAAGTTTATTTTGATGCTGAAGAGCATTCTACGCAAGAAGTGTATGATTTTGTTGTCGAGAAAATGATGGTGACTTATAACACTGAAAAAGTGCTTATTTACAATACTTTACAAATGTATTTCACGGATAGAATTTCCTATTTGAATTATTCAATTTCAGAAGCGAAAACAGGTGGCTACAAATTAGGAATTAAACTTGTCCGTGGAGCGTATGTTGAAAAAGAAAGAGATTATGCGAAGCGAGATGGAATTCAAAGTCCCGTTTTCGAAACGAAAGAAGAAACAGATCAATCTTTTAACGAAGCTGTGAGAATCTGTTTGACTGAAAATGGACTTGTAAATACATGCTTGGCTACGCACAATCAACAAAGTATAGAATTGGCAATTGCATTAATTGATTTGCTTGAAATCACCGATCATCGCGATAAAATCTATTTCTCGCAACTGTTTGGCATGAGCGATAATTTGACTTTCAACTTGGCGAAAAACCACTACAATTCGTCAAAATATGTTCCTTACGGCGAGCTGGAAAAAGCGATTCCTTACTTGTTAAGACGAGCAGAGGAAAACTCCTCGATTGAAGGTCAAGTTAGCCGAGAATACGAATTGCTTCTTCAGGAAAAGAAACGAAGAAGTGCTTAACTGTTTTTCGAATTTTTGAGATTTAGACATGTGTTATTATTATCTAATAGTCTGATTATTAGTTTTCGTTATTAAATTTTGGAATTAGCTAATTCCCGAATTTCTAGTTTTTTTCGAGGAATATTCTAGTTTTCCATAAAAACTTCAATTCCAATCTTTTCAACAATTTGATTTCCATTGTGGATATTTTTAGATTGAATTTCATCAACAATAGAAACCCAATGCCATAAAGAAATGTAGGGCTTTTCAACATTGATTTGTTACGAAAACAAATAAGACAACTTAGTCCGATATAAATCTTTTCCTACATTTGAATGAACTCAAAACAAACAAAAACGAATGTTTACGAAAGCATGTGAATACGGAATTAGGGCTTGTGTATTAGTAGCGCTACATTCTATGAATGGCAAAAGAATAAGCTTAAAAGAAATTGCAAAAGAGATTGATTCACCGCTTCCTTTTACAGCGAAAATCTTACAAAAATTGGTCAAGAATGAATTGATTTATTCGATTCAAGGTGCCCAAGGCGGTTTTGAAATGGCGACTGAAAATTTTAAAAAAATAACCATTGAGGATATTGTTATTGCCATAGATGGTGATGCCGGTTTTACAATGTGTGTGCTCGGGTTGAAAGATTGTTCGGAAGTGAATCCTTGTCCCGCGCACAAGAAATACAAACACATTAAAGCGGATTTTAAAGAAATGATAAAATCCACGAATATTTTGGAAATGGTGACGGATTTGAAAGAAGGAGTTGCCTATTTAAAAATAGATTGATTCAAGTATTAAAATTAAGCAATATGAACAAGTATGTAATTAAACGAAATGGCGAGTACAAACCATTAGAAATGTACAAAATCAACGAAGCAATTCGAAAAGGTTTTGAAAGTGTTGGAAAAGAATATGCTGAAGGTATTTCGGATGGTGTTCTTTCGAGCCTGGATGAAAAAGAAGTTTGGTCGGTTGAAGAAATTCAAGATTTGATCGAAAAAGAACTTTTTAAAACTGGTGATTTTGAGGTGATGCGCTCGTTTATGGTTTATAGACATACGCGAAAAATGCAAAGAGAAGAGGAAGGAGGAATTTCTTCTGAAACGACTTTTGTAAACAGTACGCAAACGATTGAAGAGTACATCGGACAAACGGATTGGCGAATTAATGCCAATGCAAATACGTCTTATTCCAACGCTGGATTGGTAAACAACGTTGCAGGGAAGGTAATTGCGAACTATTGGCTAGATAAAGTTTACACGAAAGAAGAAGGCTACGCACATCGAAATGGCGATATTCATATTCACGATTTGGACTGTTTGACTGGTTATTGCGCTGGTTGGAGTTTGCGGGTTTTGCTCAACGATGGGTTCAATGGAGTTCGCGGACGTGTAGAAAGTCGTCCACCAAATCATTTCAGAGAAGCTTTGGGTCAAATGGCTAATTTTCTAGGGATTCTCCAAAGTGAATGGGCAGGAGCACAGGCTTTTAGTTCATTCGACACCTATTTGGCACCTTATGTTTTCAAAGACAATTTGACTTACGATGAGATTTTAAAAGCCATTAGAAGTTTTGTTTACAACCTGAATGTTCCAGCCAGATGGGGACAATCGCCGTTCACGAACATTACGTTGGATTGGTTGGTTCCAGACGATTTGAAAGAACAAATTCCAACGAGAGACAATCTTCACCTTTTCCGAGGAATTGAAACGGCAGATATTCAAAAAAGAGCAACCGAAAGAGGAGTGGAAAATTTAGAAGATTTAAAATACGAGCATTTTCAGCCGGAAATGCACATGATCAACAAAGCGTATTACACCGTTATGACGGAAGGTGATTCGCACGGTCAACCGTTTACTTTCCCAATTCCAACGGTAAATATTACCGAAGATTTCGATTGGTACGGAGAAAATACGGATTTACTTTTCGAAAATACGGCGAAAATTGGCTCCTCTTATTTCCAAAATTTCATCGGGAGTCAGTTCATTTTAAACGAAGCTGGCGAACGAGTTGAAAATCCAAATGCGTACAAACCAAATGCGGTGAGAAGTATGTGTTGTCGTTTGCAACTTGATTTACGCGAATTGCTAAAACGAGGAAATGGACTTTTCGGCAGTGCTGAAATGACAGGAAGTATTGGTGTTGTTACCATTAACATGGCCCGTTTGGGATATGTGTACAAAGGAAATAAAACCGAAATGTACAAGCGATTAGACTTCCTTTTAGACATCGCAAAATCGACTTTAGAGAAGAAAAGGGTATTTATTACGGATATGTACGACCGCGGACTTTTCCCGTACACGAAACGTTATTTACCACATTTTAGAAATCATTTCTCAACAATTGGCGTCAACGGAATGAACGAAATGTTATTGAATTTCACGAACGAAAAATTAGATTTAACTTCTTCTGAAGGAATAGATTTTGCAGCAGAAATTTTGGATTTCATTCGAAAAAGAATGCAAGAATACCAAGAGGAAACAGGTAACTTATACAACTTGGAAGCAACGCCAGCAGAAGGAACGACTTACCGATTTGCCAAAGAAGATAAAAAACGATTTGACGATATAATTCAAGCGGGAAGTGAAGAGAATATTTACTACACGAATAGTTCCCAGATTCCAGTTGATCACACAGATGATCCATTTGAAGCTTTATTTCTACAAGATGAATTGCAATGCAAATATACCGGAGGAACGGTTCTTCACTTGTACATGCGCGAACGGTTGAGTTCGCCTGAAGCTTGCAGAAATATGGTGAAGAAGGTTTTGTCGAACTTCAGATTGCCTTATATAACGATAACGCCAGTGTTTAGTATTTGTCCAACGCACGGTTATTTATCTGGCGAACACGAATATTGTCCAAAATGTGATGATGAACTTTTAAAGAATACAAACTTAAAAAATCAAGAATATGAACACAATGACTAAAGCCAACAGTGTAACAGATTTGCTAAAAGAAATGGAAACACAAAGAACCAAATGTCTAGTTTACACTAGAGTTATGGGTTATCACCGTCCAACGGAGAGTTTCAATATTGGTAAAAAAGGTGAGCACCGTCAACGCACCCAGTTTGATGAAAAATGCTGCTAAATTTCCTTTAGAAAGTATAACACCTTTCACATTACTGGATTATCCAGATCAAACAGCCTGCATACTTTGGTTTGCAGGCTGTAATATGAAATGTTCCTATTGCTACAATCCCGAAATTGTCTTCAGCAAAGGCAAAATTTCGTACGATGAAGCGTTGAAATTCCTGAAAACACGCCAAGGTTTGTTAGATGGAGTAGTGCTAAGCGGCGGAGAATGTACGATCCAAAAAGGTTTCGTTGATTTTGTAAAAGAAATCAAACAACTCGGTTTTAATGTAAAATTAGATACAAACGGTACTGCCCCTTGGGTTTTAAAAGAACTTTTGGAACTCAATTTCATCGATTATTTAGCCTTGGATTTTAAATCCCAAAAAGCGAACTTCTTTGAGATAACAAAATCAAAATTGTACCACAGATTCGAAGAATCATTGGATATTCTAATTCAATCTAAAGCTGTATTTGAAGTGAGGACCACCTTTCATGGCAATCTTTTGTCAATCGATAACGTAAAATCAATGGGTTCGTATTTGCTACAACTCGGCTACCAAGGAAAATATTTCATTCAACATTTTCGAAACGATACAGCCACTATTGGTGATTTAGCTAATAATTATGTTCTTCCCTCAGTTTCTGATTTTGAAATTCCAGGGTTAACGGTTGAGGTAAGAATTAATTGAGCTTATAAAAAAAAAGTCCAAGCTCAAAAAGAACTTGGACCAAGTGCCCACGACTGGATTCGAACCAGCACACCCGAAGGCACACGCCCCTCAAGCGTGCACGTCTACCAATTTCGCCACGTGGGCAGCAAATTTGAGCTGCAAATATACACTTTTCTTGTCAATTTCATCGCCATTCTCAGGCCTCTATTCTCTGTTCTCATTTCAAGTTTACTCCTCATATCGTACATCTCCCATAAAATTTACTTTTTTCAAATAGCCGACTTCAATGGCATAATGGCCAAATTCTTCTGAAACAACGCCCGACAATTCATAAATTCCTTTGCCATGAAAACGATAGCGACTCGCCGATTCGGGAAAGTGGACGGAATCCAAAATCTGTCCCTCCATATCAATGAAATTGCCAAAAAACATGTATTCGCCACGAACTGTTTTCGATTGTTTTAGCGCAACGAGATAGCCGTAACACGTTACTTTTAAACCTCGACGTTCGGGAATTTCGCGGGAAAGCGTGTGGGGCGGAAGTGGTTCGCTGAGCAAATCAAACGGATTGCAAAGGGGGAAACCAATGAGTTCCATTTGTTCAAACGCACGTTCGAGTTCGCTGTCGTTGAGTTGCGGCAATTCGAAATGCTTGCGTTCTGCGACGAACAATTCTGGAACAGGCGCTTTGTCTTTTACTTTGTTGTGGTACAAGTGTGCTTTCCAGAGCAAACTTTTTCGATCGGAAGGAAAATCGCGCAAGGCATCTACACGGATGATGATGAGCAATTGTTCGAGCGGTATAGAGCAACGGCTCATCAAGTTTTCGAAGGAAGTGAAGCGTCCGTTTCGGTTTCGTTCGTGGTAAATCTTTAAAATTATTTTGCTTTCCGCTCCTTGAATCAAGTTGAAACCCAAAATGATGCGTTTCCCAAGGATGATACATTCGTAATCGCCTTCGTTGATCGACGGAGATTCGATGCTCGCGCCCAACATACGCGCTTCGTGCACGTAGATTTCCGTTCTGTAATAACCGCCAAAATTGTTGATGGTCGCCACCATGTATTCCAATGGATAATGGGCTTTCAGGTACAAACTTTGGTAACTTTCTACCGCATAGGAGGCGGAGTGACCTTTGGAAAAAGCGTAGCCTGCGAAACTTTCAATTTGTCGCCAAACTTCGGCAGCGAGTTCTTTCGGGTGACCTTTCTCAAAGCAATTTTTGAAATATGTTTCTTCCACTTTGGTGAATTCTGCCCGCGAACGAAACTTGCCCGACATGCCTCTTCGAAGAACGTCCGCTTCGCCCAAATCCAGTCCAGCAAAGAAATGCGCCACTTTGATAACATCTTCTTGGTACACCATTACGCCGTAGGTGTCGGGCATAATTTCCATCATCACAGGATGCGCTTCTTTTCTTCGTTCGGGGAAGCGATGACGCAAAATATACTCGCGCATCATACCTGAGTGTGAAACACCCGGACGAATAATGGAACTCGCCGCGACCAAAGTCAAGTAATCATCCACTTGTAGTTTTTGGAGCAACATGCGCATGGCGGGCGATTCCACGTAAAAGCAACCGAGCGCTTGTGCGTTGCGCAGAATGTGTTTGATTTTCGGATCTTCCTTGAAATACGCCAAATCATGAATGTCGTGCGCTGGATTTTCCGGTTGATTGTATTCCAGAATTTCGAGACAATCGTGAATTTTTGCCAAACCCCGCTGACTCAGCACGTCGAATTTGAAAAGTCCCACATCTTCCGCTTCGAGCATGGAAAATTGAGTGGTTGGGTAGCCTTTGGGCGGTAAAAAAGTGGCTGAATACCATGAAATCGGTTTTTCACTAATGACAATTCCGCCTGCATGGACGCTCAAATGTGCCGGCATTCCTTCAATTTGTTTCGCGTATTTGAGCACCAAAACAGATAAATTATCCAATTGGTTGACCGAAAATTTCCCTTTGCTGAGCAAGTCAATTTCTGATTTTGGGAGTCCAAAAACTTTCCCCAATTCGCGAACGGTGGCTTTGTATTGAAAGGTGTTGTAGGTACAAAGTAGCGCCGCATTTTCGTAGCGATTGAAAATGTATTGCGTTACATCTTCGCGGTCTTTCCAGGAGAAATCGATGTCGAAATCGGGTGGGTTTTTCCGATACAGATTGATGAATCGTTCAAAGTACAAATCGAGTTCAAGTGGGTCGACATCGGTGATTCTGAGCAAGTAAGCAAGGATGCTGTTGGCGCCACTTCCTCTCCCGACGTAAAAGTAGTTTTTGGAGCGAGCATAAGAAGTGAAATCCCACGTAATTAAGAAATAGGAGAGATAATCTTTCTGTGCAATGATTTCAATTTCCTTGTCGATTCGTGTCAAAACGGCTTCGTTGACAACCGGGTAACGGTAGGCCAATCCTTCCATCGCCAGTTGTCGCAAGAGTTCCAAATCTTCTTTTTTGCTGCCCGTGTAGGTGTGTACATTTTGTGGTTCAGCCTCTTCGCCAAATTTGAAATGCAATTGACAGCCTGCGAGTAGTTTTTCGGTTCGGTGCAACAATTCTGAATGTTCGCCGAGTCGTTCGAGCAAGGCTGTTTTCGTGAGAAACAAATCGTCGGGAGAAGCTTGTTCTTCAACGGGTAATTTCGAAAGCAAGCAATTTTGATCGATTGCCCGAAGCAAGCGGTGCGTATTGAAATCTTTCTTGTTGCGAAACGTCATTGCGTGGAGAAGAATCATTTTTTTGTCCAATCCCGCTTTCTTTTCCCATGTCAAGCGATTCAAGTCGGACAATTGAATACCAATAAATTCATTTTCAGCACATTTTCTCGGTTCTTTCCCCCACGGGTAAATCACAAAACAGTTCCCAAAATGCGGTGCACGGTCTGGAAATTCCAGTTTCTTATGCAAATGCTCCGACAGAAAAACATTCAGTTCATGAAATCCACGGTTGTTTTTGGCAACAATCACAAAGCACGGCTGCATCCCGTTTCGAATATCAACGCCAACTACCGTCGTCCGATTTTCTCGCTGATTTTCCAAGCAAAACGCCAATGCCGCCGTGGTAGAATTGATATCGACCAACGCCACATTCGCGTACCCAGCATCCATCGACCATTGGACGATTTCTTCCGGCGAGAGGATGCCGTGTTTTAAGCTGAAGTGGGAACGAGTGATCATTTTATGGAGCATGGAAAATGGAGTATGGATCGTCCTTCGAACTGATGGAAGATTATCTTTTATCCATCAGTGAGCCTGCGAACGTTCCATGCTCCATAGTCCGCCGCGGCGGACGGTCTATATTCTAATTGAGTTTGTTTCTGAAAGCAGTTATTTGTTTTTGGAGGCTTTCTGTTTTTGATAAGAGTTCATTTATTTCTTCTCTTTCGCAGTACTCTAATCTGCAAGCTAGTTCGAGTTGAGTGGTTGTTTCAAAAGCGGAGCCTAATGAAAATGAAAGGAAGTTTTTAAAATCTTTATCCGTTGTTCTGCCGCTTCCTTCTGCAATGTTTGAAGGAACGCTAACCGCTGCTCTACGCAGTTGACTCGTCAATCCATAGATTTCTTCTTTAGGAAATTCACGAGTTATTTTATAAACCTCAGTAGCGACATCCATCGCCTCTGACCAAATTCTTAAGTTTTTGTAATTGTGCATATTATTTAAGTTTAATTATTATTCATCCCATCCATCAGTGAGCAAAGCGAACGCTCCATGCTCCATACTCCATGTTCCAGCAGCGCAGCGGTCCATGTTCCAGACTTTAACTTCTTCGATTCGCTAAAAGTGGTGGTGGTTCTCCTGAAAATGGGTTCCATCGTCCGATTGTTCTTGCTTCGATGCCGACAGCGCGTAGAACAGCTCGATCACCGAAGCGGAGGCGGATTTTGTCCATTGCTTGGTAGAGTTTTACGTATTCAATTTTGTCGTCGAAGAGACTCATTTGGTGGTGACCGTTGACCAATTCGCTGTAGCGCACACCGATTAGCCGGACCAGCAAACGGCGGTTGTACACTCGGTCGAACAATTCATTGACAAGTGGAATCAAATCGTGGTCGGCGGAAGTGTAAGGGATTCGTTTTTGGAGCGTTTTCGTTTGGAAATCAGAGTAGCGTACCTTCACGGTAACACAAGCCGAAACCTTTTTTCCTCTGCGGAGTTGAAAAGCCAGATTTTCAGCCATGGCCGCAAGAATTCCTTTCAGTTTCGTCACATCAATGGTGTCTTGATCGAACGTTCGTTCTGTGGAAATGGACTTTCGTTCGTTGTATTGAATCACTGGCGTGTTATCGATTCCTTGTGCTTTTTTCCAAATACCGCCTCCATTTTTCCCAAAAGCACTTTCCATCATTTCAATCGGCATGTCTTGAATGGTTTGGATTTTTTGAATACCCAAGTTGCGGAGCATTTGATAGGTTTTTAGCCCAACCATGGGAATTTTTCGCACCGAAAGCGGACCGAGAAAAGGTTTTTCTTCGCCGTAATCAATTTGAATTTGGTTGTTGGGTTTCGCTTCGCCTGTGGCAATTTTCGACACCGTTTTATTTTGAGACAGGCCGAAGGAAATTGGCAAACCCGTTTCACGCATGATTTTTTGGCGCAATTCACCAGCGTATTTGTAGCAACCGTAAAACTTGTCCATGCCGGTTAAATCAATGTAGAACTCATCCACAGAAGCTTTTTCATACACAGGCGCTTCTTCTTTGATGATGTCGGTCACCAATCCCGAATATTTCATGTAAGTCGATGAATTTCCCTTGATGATGATGGCTTCTGGACAACGTTCTTTGGCCATTTTCATCGGCATGGCAGAGTGAACACCAAATTTGCGCGCTTCGTAACTACAAGCGGCCACCACGCCACGGTCGCTCGTTCCGCCAATGAGGATTGGTTTTCCGTTTAAGCGACTATCGAGCAAGCGCTCACACGACACAAAAAAAGTGTCCAAATCCATGTGTACGATTGATCTGTTTTTTTCCATTTCTCTAGATTCTTAGATTTCAGACACTAGACATCAGATTTTTAGACTTTAGTTGGAGACCTACTAGTCTGAAATCTAATGTCTGACATCTAACATATTCTATGTATTCACGAAAAGAAGAGAAATCATCTTATCATCACGTACGCTTGCTGTTATCAACAAAAGTGTATGAAAAAAATGTTGCTTTATTCTGCCTCCTTCCGCAAATTTATGTAAATTTGATTAATTAATAATCATTGAAACGATTAAAAAGTAATCAACAATTTGACAAAATTGAGGGTGGAGAACGTAAAGGATTTACGCAGTAAAAAAAGGGAAGAGAAGAAAAGCGGATGGCGGATTTCGAAAAGCTGTTTATCAACGCTGAATAGTGAAAAAGTCGTAATAACTTTCCAGTAAAAAGCCTCAAAATCAAGTTATATTTGTTGGTTACTCGTTCGACAGAAGAAAATATGGCAGAAAATCAATATACAGAAGACAATATCCGCTCCCTTGATTGGAAAGAGCATATCCGATTGCGTCCAGGGATGTACATTGGAAAGCTCGGAGACGGTGCAGCCGCCGATGACGGAATTTACATTTTGGTAAAAGAAGTGGTCGACAACTGTATCGATGAATTCGTAATGGGCAACGGGAGAAAAGTTGAAATCAAAGTCCAAGACGGAAAAGTCATGGTTCGGGATTATGGACGAGGAATTCCACTAGGGAAAGTCGTTGATGTCGTTTCGAAGATGAACACCGGAGGAAAGTACGACTCCAAAGCCTTTAAGAAATCAGTCGGACTAAATGGAGTCGGGACCAAAGCGGTGAATGCATTGTCCAGTCATTTTCAAGTTTATTCTGTTCGAGATGGCGAGAAGAAAATGGCTGAATTTTCCCGCGGAGAATTGGTCAATGAATCGAAATTAGAAAAAACAGACGAAGCAAATGGAACCTATGTAGAGTTCGTTGCGGACGAAACGATCTTCAAAAAATACGTTTTCAAAACGGCTTACGTCGAGAAAATGATTTGGAACTATTGTTACTTGAATCGAGGTTTGTCGATTCATTACAATGGTCAGCGTTTTCAGTCCAAAGATGGTTTGAAAGACTTGTTGGAAAACAACATGGACGGCGATCCGCTTTACCCAATTATTCACTTGGAAGGCGAAGATATTGAAGTAGCCTTCACACACGGACGTACCTATGGAGAAGATTATTATTCTTTTGTCAACGGTCAGCACACCACACAAGGCGGTACACATCAAAGTGCTTTTCGAGAGTCGGTAGCCAAAGTGATTCGCGATTTTTACAACAAAAACTACGAAGCTTCAGATATTCGTCAGTCAATCGTAGCTGCGATTGCCGTGAAAGTCGTAGAGCCTGTTTTTGAATCACAGACCAAAACAAAATTGGGTTCACAAGAAATCGAGCCAGGTGGTAAATCCATGCGTGCTTTCATCAATGATTTCTTGAAAGATAGTTTGGATAATTACTTGCACCGAAATCCTGCCGCGGCAGAAATGATTGAAAAGAAAATCAAACAATCTGAGCGGGAGAGAAAAGAATTGTCCGGTATTCGAAAATTGGCGCGTGACCGAGCGAAAAAATCCAGTTTGCACAACAAAAAACTGCGGGATTGCCGGATTCATTTGACCGACCTCAAAGACGATCGAGCCGAAAATACAACCTTGTTCATCACCGAGGGAGATTCAGCGAGTGGATCCATCACAAAATCAAGAGATGTCAACACGCAAGCCGTATTCTCCTTGAAAGGGAAGCCGCTCAATTGTTACGGATTGACCAAAAAAATCGTTTACGAAAACGAAGAATTCAACTTGATTCAAGCCGCTTTGGACATCGAAGAGGACATGGACAATTTGCGTTACAATAAAATTGTGATTGCAACCGATGCCGACGTCGATGGTATGCACATCCGCATGTTGTTGTTGACCTATTTCTTGCAGTTTTTCCCAGATTTGGTGAAACGAAATCACGTTTACGTGCTGCAAACGCCACTTTTCCGTGTAAGAAATAAACAGAAAACATTCTACTGCTATTCCGATGAGGAGCGCAGAAAAGCAATTGAAGCCTTGGGTAAAAATCCAGAAATAACACGATTCAAAGGTTTGGGAGAGATTTCACCAGATGAGTTCAAGTATTTCATTGGCGAAGACATTCGCTTGGATCCAGTTTTGTTGACGAAAGATGCATCCATCGATGAAATTTTGTCTTACTACATGGGTAAAAACACACAAGAACGACAAGAGTTTATCATCGACAACTTACGAGTGGAAGGCGATATAGTAGATGAAGAATTGACAGAAAAAGCTTCTTAGAAAATGGCAGAAGACGAAAAAGACGAGCATTTCGACGATAATATAGACGACAACAACGAGGAAAATTCAGCAGACGATGCCGAATTTGAACCAGAAGATAGTCCGAAAGATGATAAAATAATCCCACTCAGTGGGTTGTACGAAAATTGGTTTTTGGATTATGCATCCTATGTAATTCTCGAACGAGCCGTTCCTGGGTTGTACGATGGATTGAAACCGGTTCAGAGACGAATTCTCCATTCCATGAAAGAAATGGATGATGGACGTTACAACAAAGTCGCGAACATCATTGGAAATACCATGAAATATCACCCGCACGGGGATGCTTCGATTGGCGACGCACTCGTTCAATTGGGTCAAAAAGACTTGTTGATCGACATGCAAGGAAACTGGGGGAATACGTTGACGGGTGACAGTGCCGCAGCTGCTCGATACATTGAAGCTCGCTTGTCCAAATTTGCCAACCATGTTGTCTTTAATCCAAAAACGACGGAATGGCTTTCTTCTTATGACGGTAGAAACAAAGAACCTGAAAATTTACCGGTTAAATTCCCCTTGCTTTTAGCGCAGGGAGCGGAAGGAATTGCGGTTGGTTTGGCCTGTAAATTTATGCCGCACAATTTCATTGAAATTATTGATCAATCCATTAACCATTTGCGGGGTAAAAAAGTGGAACTCTTGCCCGATTTCTTAACGGGAGGGATGGCCGATGTTTCCAATTACAACGATGGATTGCGTGGAGGAAAGGTTCGGATTCGGGCGAAAATCAAAAAACTCGACAACAAAACATTGATCGTCTACGAAATACCATTTGGTACAACAACCGGTTCGTTGATTGAAAGTGTTATCAAAGCCAACGAAAAAGGGAAGATCAAGATTAAAAAAATAGAAGACAATACCGCGGCAGACGTTGAGATTGTCATTCATTTGGCACCTGGTGTTTCGCCAGACAAAATGATTGATGCTTTGTATGCTTTCACGGATTGCGAAGTTTCCTACTCACCCAATAGCTCCATTATTGATCGCGATAAACCAAGATTTTTGGGCATAACGGAGATCTTGAGAATCAATACCGACAATACGGTTTATCTGCTCAAACGTGAATTGGAAATCCGTTTGGATGAACTCGAACGACAATGGCATTTTTCTACTTTGGAGAAAATCTTTATCCAAGAAGAGATGTACATTGAATTCAAATTGTACAGCGATCGAGAAACTCTATACGGCTACTTATACGAACGCTTCAAACCGTTCAAAAAGAAATTGATTCGCGAAATTGGCGACGAAGATTTGTTGAAATTGACGCAGATTCAAATGATCCGAATCACGCGTTTTGATACGGACAAAGCCGACGAGAATTTATTGAAAATTGAAAACGAAATTGATGAAGTAAAAGCCAAGTTGGCCAATTTGGTGGAATACGCCATTGATTATTTCAAAGATTTGAAAAAACGATTTGGCGAAGGAAAAGAACGCAAAACGGAATTGAAAATTTTCGACAATATCACCGCTTCAAAAGTGATTATTGCCAACCGGAAACTGTATGTCGATTTCGAAGAAGGTTTCATTGGTTATGGCTTGAAGAAGACAGATCCAGTCAATGACTGTTCTGAAATAGATGACATCATCCTATTCTTCGCTTCAGGGAAAATGATGGTGACCAAAGTAGCGGATAAAAAATTCGTTGGAAAAGGGATCGTGCATGCCGACGTTTGGAAAAAAGGCGACAAACGAACGATTTATCATTTGATGTACCAAGATGGCGTGGGAGGTCCAACCATGATGAAACGTTTCTACGTGAACAGCATCACCCGCGATACGGAATACGATTTGACACGTGGAACCAAAGGTTCCAAAATGTTGTATTTCTCGGTGCATCCAAACGGCGAAAAAGAAATCGTGAGCATTCACTTGCGACCACGTCCACATTTGAAACGCCTTCGTTTTGATGTCGACATGGGTGATTTATTGATCAAAGGTCGTACTTCGGCTGGAAATCGTGTCACCAAAGAAATTGTACAGAAAATTATCCAAAAAGAGGTAGGAGGTTCCACCTTAGCCGCTCGAAAAATTTGGTTCGACAACATTGTTGGCCGATTGAACGATGAAGGTCGAGGAAAATTCTTGGGCTCATTCAAAGGCAACGATAAAATTTTGACCTTGTATAAAACGGGAGAATACCGTTTATCTGCATTTGATTTGAGTTTGCATTTTGACGAGGATATGATTCACGTCGAAAAATGGCATGCAGATCGTCCGATTTCAGCTGTGTATTTTGACGGCGAAAAAGAAATGCACTTCGTGAAACGATTCTTGTGTGAGGTAACGACTGACAAAAAAGTGTCGTTTATTACCGAATCGGATGGAAGCTATTTGGACGTAGTGACCACAGCCTACAAACCCAAAGCGAAAATTGTCTACAACAAATTGCTGAAAGAAACCAAAAACCTACCGGATAACGAAGTAGATTTGGAAGCGTTCATTGATGTAAAAGGAATGAAGGCGCAAGGCAATCAATTGACCAAATTGAAAGTAAAAGAGGTGGTGTTGACGCATCCAATTGAAGGGGAAGAACCTTGGCCAGAACCAGAAAAAGCGATAGAAGTAGAGGTGAGCGATGACATGGAAGGCGATGATGAGTCGAGCGACGATACTACCATGGAATGGGATATCAAAAATGGAGACGATGATGATGATCAGCCTACTTTATTTTAAGCTAAGTTTGCCATGCGGTATTATCGGCTAATGCTCATAGTTTCGTTGGTTTTGAGTTACCAAAATGCAGTGGCTCAAATTCACTTCAAAAAGGACACGAGTGATTTGACCTTTACAGGAACACGCATCAATCCGTATCAAGTGGATTATGATTCTACCGGGCATTTTACCTTTTCGGCTTATTTGGACACCTATGGAGCCTATTACACAGACACAGTTGGTCCCGGAGGTTTCGTTAAATTTCCAACTTCGGCACCCAGAAATGGACAATTTGGCCTGAATATCTTGCAATTTTCCACGAAATACGAATCTCGTTTTTTTCGAGGTACCGCAACCGTTTTTTTAGGTGACATTCCAGAATCCTCTTGGTCACCGAAATACAATTTGATCCAAGAAGCCAATTTGGGTTTTCGGATTGTTAAAAAAGTGTGGTTGGACGCCGGTTATTTCCGAACTCATATTGGATTGGAATCCATTCAGCCACGAGAGAATATGACGATTGGCATCTCAACGACGACTTATTTTGAACCATATTATATGAGTGGTGCCAAACTGACGTATTCTCCCTCAAAAGTATGGTCACTTCAACTGAATGCATTCAATGGTTTCAATTCATACGTGGAAAACAATGCCAACAAAGCCATGGGTGTTTCGGTTTCCTTTACACCAGGTAAAAAATTCACCAGCACGTTTAGTTCTTTGGTTTGTGATGAAAGTCCAGATGGCTTCAACCGCGATCAAACGCGTGTCTACTCCAACTGGATAGGTGTTTACAAATCCAATCGTTGGAGTGTTGGATATGAATTCAATTATGGCTTGCAAACCAACTCAGATTTGAACGATTCAACCAAAACGGCGTACATGTTCAGCTTTATTTTGGCGACGAAATATCGTTTTACTTCCAAATGGGCGAGTTACGCAAGAATCGAACATTTTACCGATAAAAATGAAATGCTCACTGGGCCAATTGTCAATGAAAACCACAAATTGGTAGGATTGGATTTGAATGGATTGACAGTAGGATTTGAATACAAACCCATCCCGAATAGCTATGTCCGCATCGAAGCACGATTGTTGCAAACGGCTTCCGATGAAAAAATATTCCAATACAAAGGCAATTCGAGGAACCAACGGGAAGAAATACTGTTTGGGATTGGCTTGTGGTTTTGATGTAATAATGGAAAAAACGCAACATTTTCCTTTTAAATATGTTCTATACACATGACTCGATTCATTGTTCTCTTTTCTACACTTCTAGTTGTTTCCAGCTGCGCTTTTTTCCATCCGAGCATTCAAAAAACATTCAACCGATCCATGGCCAATGTTCCGTACGATGCGATCATTGTTCCGGGCATTCCTTTCGAAGATTCAACTTGGAGCAATACCATGAAAATGCGGGTTTCTTGGGCCAATCATTTGTATAAAATCGGGGCAACAAAACACATTATTTTTTCTGGTTCTTCCGTCTATACAGGTTACCGTGAATCGACAATTATGGCGCTGTATGGTAAAGGCTTGGGGATTCCGGATTCGGTTATTTTTGAAGAACGGCGGGCTGAACACAGCACCGAGAACATCTATTATGGTTATCTAGTGGCCAAATCAAAGGGTTTCAAGAAAATTGCCTTCGCGACGGATCCTTTTCAAACCAATATGTTGCGGTCGTTCATTAAAAAATACGATTTGCCCATCGATCTTTTACCCGTTGTTTGGCAAACGTTATCAAAACTAGAAATGCCTACACCCGTGATTGATCCCAGCTCAGCGAAAGTAGCCGGAACAATCTCTTTGCTGGAGACGCAGACCTTTTTTCAGCGATTGCGCGGAACCATGGGAAAAAACATTTGTTGGAAACGAGAAGATTTAAAAAAGAAACGCTATCGCCGCCGTTACAAGGATCGAATAGAAGACTAAATCAATCCAGTAACTCCATCAATCGACTCATCTTTTCTTTTAAGTCAGCCACTTCTACTTCAAGCGTTGAAAGTCTTTCCTCGTAATTAGAATGAGGTGCTTGAATGGCATCGCCCGAGTCTTGCCAATCTTCGATATTAATTTCTCCTCCTAATAAATGAACAAATCGCGCTTCTTTTTGGCCCGGTCGTTTGGGTAATTGTTGAATCAATGGCGTTTCTTTTTCAGCCAAAACTTGCATGCAGCGCTGAACGGATTCTAAATCAGCAAATTCAAACAAACGACCGCTATTGCTTTTAATTTCTCCAGCAGTTAAGGCTCCCCGAAGCAAAAGCAAGCACATTACCGCCTCGTCATTCAATTCCAAATCCAGATGGATGGTGGCGTTGTGTTTGTATTTTACTGTTCTACTTCCACCGCCCATGACTGTATTTGATAGGCCTTTTTTGCGTAAACTATCGATGCCAACTTGCACCATTTCTTCATCCAAATTCATAACAGGATTTCGAGCCGATTTTTGATTGCAAGCCGTCATGATACCGTTTACAGTCATCGGATAATAATCGGGAGTTGTTTTCTCTTTTTCTAAGAAAACGCCTAGAATACGTTGTTCAATGGCGTCGAGGATGGGTAAGTCGTTCATGGCGAAAATTTTTTATAATGAATTTAAAAAGTTAAATCTGAGATTCGTTTAAAATTCGGGAATTCGGGAATTCGGGAATTCCCAAATTTACGAACAAGCTGGTAGTTTGGCTAAATTTTTGGTTTGAAATGTCAACGAAAATACCGCTTCATCCTTAAAAAAGGTTGCTCCAACAAATAGTAGGAGAGTAGTGAAATGGCATACGTCGTTGCGAAATTGACAACAATATAAAGGACAAACCATCCAATCGAATTTGTTAAGCCATGATGATCGAAGTAAATCGCCCAATAATACAGCGAAACACAATGAAACATGTAAAATGCATATGTTAGATTTCCACTAAAATAAAAACCAGGTAGTTTGTCCGCCTTAAACCATGAATGCTTTGACAACATTTGATCTACTAAAACAAATGCGAAAAACAAACCGTGGAAAATGCGTTCAATGGAGACCCAATAACCGTGAAAAATTTGCCGACTGAACAGCAATACGACGATTCCGATTAGGTAAATACCCATCGTTTGAAATCGAGAGAGTTTTAAAATGTAGAATTCACCTTTTGAAGATAGCCAAATGGCTAAAAATCCGCCGATCGCCAAATCGCTCATGACGGAGAAACTGTGGTAATAAATCGCCCGTTCATTGTTGAAATTCAACAAACGAAATACAACATCAAGAATCACAATACCCGCGAAGTAAAGCAACAATGTTCTTTTACTTCTGAGAAAAGGAAAGATGCCAAGCATTAAAAACAGCAAAAGGTAAAATTGTTCTTCCACGCTCACTGACCAAGTTACGGTTAGAAACGATAAATTGTCCTTCCAACCCACCCAGATTTCGTCCATATTGGAAAGAAAAATGGCGAAATTTGGAAATGAATGAACGGTTTCTTTGCCAAAAGGAAGTAAAGGGAAAAGAAAAAATCCAAAGAGCACCAAGGTAAAATAGACAGGCCAAATTCGAAGTATGCGTCGAACCAAGAAGTTTTTTATATGGATGGTTTGGGTCTCCTTTAATTCTCGCAACATCAACGTTGTTATCAAAAAACCGCTAAGAACGAAAAACAATCCAACGCCGAAATGCCCTCGTGATGCGATTTGATAAAGAACTTTGAATGCAGGATTTTGATAGAAATCTCCCCAGATTTCGCGGGACAAGGTAAAGGAATGGAAAATAAAAACGGACAGAGCGCCAATGAAACGCAAGCCATTCAGATTTTGGAAAGTCTGTTTTGATTTTAATTCAGTCAATTAGTCGAGAATTATTTTGGTCGTTTTATGATTTCCATTTCTTTCAACCATTAAGAAGAACAATCCTTTTTCTCGAATCGTCAAGAACGAACCATTTTTTTCAAATTCCACTTTTTGGCCCAATGAATTGGTAACTTTTACGAAATCTCCATCTTCCAAACCGTTCAATTGTATCGTTCCGTTACTTGGATTCGGAGCAACGGAGAATTCAGAAAAGAAGGTTTCATTCATCCCTGCCGTACAAACCAAATCATTCATGCGCACCCAAATCGAATCATTGTATTGCGTGCCGACTAAAGTCGTATTATCGCCTTCGCCCATGCGGACCAAAACTAAATTTTGAGAAGGAACTACGTCGATGATTTGGCCATTTTTCCCCAACGCGGAATACATGTCGGCAGGCGCATCAGGAGACAATGAACCTGTAAAGGAAAATTGAACTCCTGGAACCATAAAATTCGATTTACCGTTCAACCAAGTCAAATACCCATAAGAAGGGTTGATGTTTTGAGAGGAGTTGATCATGTCCTGAAAATAGGCGGGATCATCCAAAATGGCCGAACCATTCCAATTTCCTTCTCCAAGCAAAAGCAGTCCAAATCGAGCAAAACTTCTCGTTTTACTCACGAAAACTTTGTTGTATCCAAAAGTCACAAAAAGTCCAGAAATTCCACAGGGAGTTCCCAATTTACTTGAAATATAGGTATTGAAATTTTGTCCAGTAGCAGTACTGATTACTGTATTCATCAGTGTGTACGGAGCGTTGTGATACGACCATCTTGTTCCTGCGTCAGCTAGGTAAGTCAAACATCCAGGATCGGTGCAATCTCCGTTTGTAATGTCGTCCATGCCCGTTGTCATAGTTAGTTGGTGACGAATCGTGATTTTTTCTTCTTGTGTTGGAGTAAGTGAAGTCCAACCCGTTCCTAAATAATTGGAAGTGGTATCCGAAATTGAGAGGTAGCCTTCTTTTTGTGCAATTCCCGTCATGAATCCGACCAAGGTTTTACTGGCTGAATTCCAAACGTGTAAACTATCAGCTGTGAATGTTCCAAAGTATTTTTCCAAAACAATCTTCCCATCTTTCAAAACCATGAAGGATTTCGTATTCGTTGCCTCCAAATAATCATACAATTCGTTGATTTTTTGTGGACACCAATTTAAAGTACTAGGAGACATTGTATCCCATGTCGTGCCGGTTGCTGGTGGGAAATACAACTGGCTTTGAACAATGTTACCAACTGCAAATACGAAAATGAATAAAAGGAGAAAACGCATGACTTTAAGGGATTTGAGTTTCTATAAAATTACATAACAATATTGGTTTCTTTTTCGAAATGACGATAGGAAACCAAAACAGCAATCATGGCCAATGCCACCATAATTCCGAAACTTACAAGTAACAGACCTGTATCGAGTGTTCCAGCAATCAGCTCTTTGGTGGCAAGAACGACATTGATAACTGGAATACATGCCGTCATTAAATTCAATTCAATGCCAGGCAAAAGACCAATCATGGCAGGTAAAACCATGATAATATTCAAAGGAGTTATGATGCTTTGCGCTTCCTTGAAACTTTTCGCATACACAGCAATTGGGATCATCACACCGGCAAAGAAGACTGTCAAAGGGAAAAGTAACAAGAACAACATGAGAATAAAACCAGGTGTTAAAATTCCTCGGACGATGCTCAGAATTTCTTCATTTTCTACCAAATTGAAAACTTCGATGGAAAGATACAATCCTACTAGGGCGCAGGTGGCGGCTAACAAGCCAGACAAAACCACAACGCCCATTTTCCCAATGAGTATTTGCATACGAGAAACGGGTGTTGTCAACAAGGTTTCAATTGTTCCACGCTCTTTTTCGCCTGTAAACAAATCAATTGCCGGATACATGCAACCAATAAAACCGAATGCAATGAAGATATACGGTAAAATACCACCGGCTAATTTCCCAATCATTTCTTTGTCGGAAGCAGTATTGTTGTAATTCGTTGCAAAAATTTGAAATTTACTTTCGTCCAAATTCATGGATTTGTATCGTTTGGCTTTTGCCGATTTTTCAGCGTATTCCATGTACGCTTCAGCACGATCTTTTATGCCGATATCCGTTGCGTCATAATAGACTTCGCATTTCATCGGTTTCATGCTTCTTTCTTGTTGAATATAACCGCTTGGAATGAAAATTCCCATTTGGATACTATCGTTTTTCACGTCTTTCAACAAATCCTCTTTGTTTAAGTAGGGTTTCACCTCTTTTTTACCCAAGTTAGTCGGTGAGTTCATGAATTCAATCATCATCGGACTGTTTGCGTCGCCAACAAAACCAATTTTCAATGTTTTTTCTGCAGCGTCTTTTTCAAAACTAGCGCTGATACTAACGAAGAGATTCAAAATTACGGGAAATACTAAAACGGGAATTACCACCATCATGATTAAAGTACGCTTATCTCGCAGCGTGTCTTTGAGTTCTTTTAAAAATAGGGTCTTGATCATCGTGTAGCTTGATTTGATTCGTGAATGATGCGAATAAATTCGCCCGTTAAACTGGACTCTTGTTGTTGATTTCTGAATTCCTCCATGGTGCCGTTGTACAGCAGTTTACCTTTGTGCACAATGGCCATGTCATCACAAAGCAAATCCACTTCGCTCATAATATGACTGGAGAAAATCACCGTTTTCCCTTCGTTTTTACAATCGCGAATCAGGGAAATGATATTTTCAGCGGTGATGACATCCAAGCCACTCGTAGGTTCGTCAAAAACAATCACTTCGGGATCGTGAATCATCGTGCGACAAATGGAAACTTTCTGTTTCATACCTGTGCTCAGTTTTCCGATTCGCTTGTTTTGGAAATCGTTCATATCCAACAAGGTGAATAATCTTTCTTTTCTTGCTTTGAAATCAGTATTCGAAACGCCGTACAAATCAGCAAAATATTTTACCAGTTCATTGGGCGTGAGTCGCGCATACAGTCCCGTTGATCCAGTTAAAAAACCTAGTTTTTTTCTCGCTTCTTGAGGATTTGCCACTGCATCAATGCCTGCAATTTCAATTTTCCCACTCGTTGGTTTGAAAATGGTAGAAAGCATCCGCATGGTGGTTGTTTTTCCGGCACCATTTGGCCCCAGCAAAGAAAAGATTCTTCCCGGCTGACATACAAAGGAAATATCATCCACAGCAACGGCAATTTTAGCAGTAGTATCCAATTCTTTTTGTTGTGATTTGCCCAATTGAAATTCCTTTCGCAGGTTTTCGACTTTGATCATAAATTGAAGTGTTTAGTCAAAAATAGTGATTTTTTGAGAATTTGGAAAAGGAGAACCGCGAATCTAACTGAACTGGGATAATCACTCGCAAATGCGGCCCTTGTGTGCGCCATTGTGGTAATCTTCGTCGAGTTTTTTCAATTCATTGATCAACTCTGCTGTGGGCGGTGTATTTTGTAGTTTCGTCAAATCCGGTTGACCAGCATCCACCCAAGCCGAATACCAAATAGAACCGACTGAAACAATAGAAGCTTTTAAGCGTCTTTCCACTTGTCCGTCCAACATTTTATGGTACGCTTGTGAAAATTCGTAGGAGTAGGTTTGAACCGTTATATTTCCGCGTTGTTCGTAGGCATATTTCTTGTCTTTTGGGAAAGATTCCGTCAACTGTTTTTCAAAACCAAAAACAGAATCCAAAGCATGGTGAGAGGCTTTCACAATTTCCCAAGACCAGTCGTTCAATTTGTCAATGTATTTGGCTTTGCCTACGAAATAATCATAATCTGCTTCGTTTATTTCAACCAATCGACTTTCCCACAAGCCATGAATTCCGCGTTGACCGGTCATTTGACCGTTGTAATTTTCAGTGGTGTGCAAAGGAACGTGTGCATCGCCCACATAATGACCAATATCGGCAGAGTACTTTAAAATCAAATCAACATTTTTGTTTTCAAAAGCGCGCGTCAACTTCATTTTCATTACGTTCAAATGCCAAGGAACGATGCCATAGGCTTGCAACGTGTCTTCACTGAATTTTTCAACGGCATCGTACCAACGACGAGGAACGATGGAAAAGGGATCTTCTCCAAACTTTGCATAATGATCGATATCGATGTAATGACATTGCGCTTCACCTTCCATGGCGTAGCGACGTTTGTCTGGATCGACGGCATGCTCGGTCATGTATTCAATGTGCTCTTTGTAAAAACCAAACATTTGAGGAGGCAAGGTGAAAATAGCCACCCGATTGATCCTTTTGTGACCGAAGAAACCCCACTTTTTGTAAATGGAATTGGAAGTAGGAATCAGGCTCATGCTAAGTGGCAAGAGCAAAATCAAAATGAATTTATAGTTGAACCAATTTGCCATTTCTTAAAATCGGAATCACATTGTGTTGATTGGGTGTCAAACAATATTTGATGTCTTCATTCAAATTTAGGTTTTTTAATCGTCTTCTGTGCGAACTCGATTTTAAATAACCAAAATAATTGTCTTTTGCAGAAAGGTATAAATATTTTGCAGCAATCGAAGAATCTTCATCACTTTGGAATCTTCCCGTGCTCAACAAATATTCGCAAATCGCACCCGCACAAATAGTATCTTCCAGGTTGAACTTGTCTTGCCAACCAGAACACAAGCACAAAATATTTTTATCTTGTTTTTCTAACCATTCTGACAAATGTTGCAAATTCAGTAGGGAGCCAACGACCACAACTTCAGCATCTTTGGCTAAATCCAACGCTTTGGTTCCATTGGTTGTTGACAACACGACGTCTTGACCTTTCAACTCTTCTTTCATATAAGAATAGGGCGAATTGCCGAAATCAAAACCCTCCACAATTTGTCCTTTTCTTTCCGCTCCAACCAAATACCCTTTTTTCTGGTAATCTTTGGCTTCTTCAATCGTTGCTACAGGAATAATTGATTTGACACCATGCGCAAATGCAGCACAAATGGCAGATGTAGCTCTCAGTACATCAATGACAACGACGATTTCATATTCATCCTTGTAATAGTCGTATTCACCCGGTGTGAAACAGACTTCAACGTGTTTTCTAGTATCCATTCGTAGCAAATTTACACTTTAAAATTAGTTTGAAAACGTCTCTTCTTGTTTCTTTATGAACCATTTATCAGCAAGGAAGGTTCCGAATGGAAGTAAAGAAGCTAGAAACAAAAGGAATACGATTTTAACATTCCATTTTTTGTCATCCATATTCAAGTACAACAAAATTACGTAGGCAATAAATAAAAGACCGTGTGCGTATCCAACAATTTTGTTTGGCAACGGCATTTCTGCCGCATATTTTAAGTACATTGTAAAACCCAACAGCAAATAGGATATACCTTCTAAAATGGCAACCGTTCTAAATTGATTGATAGACGAATTAAATTTCATAAAAATTTTTTGACAAAATTAATCGGTTTTCTTTTTACGGGAAGAAATTAAAAGCCGATTCAATCGAGAGTTTTCAACCGTTTTTCACCATTATTTCTCAACAAATCGTTGCATTTCGAACAATTCGTCTCGAAGTCGCGCTGCCTCAATGAAGTCCAAATTTTTGGCAGCATTTTCCATTGCTTTCTTGGTCGCTTTAATCATTTTAGACAGCTTCTCCTGATCGTTGTAGGCACCTTTGTGATCTGCAGCCATTTGAATATTTTCACTTTGCTCGTATTCACGTCGTTCCAAAATCCGCGTTGCCGAATCGCCATCTGCCACTTTTGTCGATTCCATGATTTTCTCCTTGGATTTGTTCAAAGCAGTCGGAACCAATCCATGTTCTTCGTTGTAGGCAATTTGAATTTCCCTTCTTCGATTGGTTTCGTCAATCGTTTGCTGCATGGAGTCGGTCATCTTATCGGCATAGAAAATTACGCGACCATCCACATTTCGAGCGGCTCGACCAACGGTCTGCACCAGCGAACGCGTACTGCGAAGAAAACCTTCTTTGTCGGCATCAATGATTGCGACCAATGAAACTTCCGGTAAATCCAATCCTTCTCTTAGCAGGTTTACACCAATCAATACATCGAAGGTTCCCAAACGCAATTGTCGCAAGATTTCCACGCGCTCAATGGTATCCACATCACTGTGAATGTAGCGGCACAAAACGCCTAATCTGTCGAGGTATTTCTGTAATTCTTCCGCCATTCGTTTGGTCAAAGTGGTCACCAAGGTTCGTTCACTTTTCGCAATTCGAATTTGAATTTCTGTAATCAAATCATCGATCTGGTTCAAACTGGGTCGAACTTCAATGATTGGATCTAAAAGTCCAGTCGGACGAATCACTTGTTCGACCACAAACCCTTCGGAACGTTCAATTTCATAATCCGCCGGCGTAGCCGAAACGTAAATGATTTGATTCAAAAGCGTTTCGAATTCCTCAAATTTCAAAGGCCGATTGTCCATGGCGGCTTGCAATCGAAAACCATAATCTACCAAATTCATTTTTCGTGAGCGGTCACCACCGTACATTGCCCGAATTTGAGGAAGCGTAACGTGGCTCTCGTCCACCACCATCAAGAAATCGTCGGGGAAATAATCCAACAAGCAGAATGGGCGAGTGCCCGGGTCACGTTGGTCAAAATAGCGCGAATAATTCTCAATGCCTGAGCAGTAGCCCAATTCACGCATCATTTCCAAATCATATTCCGTTCGTTCCTGCAAACGGGTCGCTTCTTCCAATTTCCCTTCCGCTTTGAATGCGTCCACTTGCAATTGCATGTCGAAGGAAATTTCATCGATGGCTCGTCGCGTGGTTTCTGGACTGCTGACAAAAATATTCGCAGGATAAATATTGATTTCTTCTAAAATTTCAATTGTGCTGTTATTAATTGGGTCGATAGTTGAAATTTTTTCAATGTCATCGCCCCAAAATTCTACGCGCAAAGCATAATCGGCGTACGCTAAATAAATATCAATCGTATCGCCTTTCACACGGAATTGACCACGGTTGAATTCTACTACCGAACGGGAGTACAAATTTTCTACCAAGCGCAGCAAGAATTTATTTCTGGAAATGCGCTGTCCAACTTTGATTGGCATTACACTCTTGGCAAATTCATTCGGGTTTCCAATACCGTAAATACAAGAAACGGATGAAACAACAATCACATCTCTTCGTCCTGAAAGTAAGGCAGAAGTTGCTGAAAGTCGAAGTTTTTCCAATTCATCGTTGATCTGTAAATCTTTTTCGATAAAGGTTCCTGTTACCGGTAAATAGGCTTCTGGTTGGTAATAGTCGTAGTAGGAAACAAAATATTCCACCGAATTTTCAGGAAAAAATTGCTTGAATTCACCATACAATTGTGCCGCCAAGGTTTTGTTGTGACTCAAAATCAACGTGGGTCGATCGACTTCCTTGATTACATTGGCAATGGTAAAGGTTTTCCCACTTCCGGTAACACCCAATAAAGTCTGACCAAATAGTCCTTCATTCAAACCATTCACCAAACTTTTTATCGCTGCGGGTTGATCACCGGTGGGTTGAAAGTCGGATTGAAGTTTGAAGTCCATGTTTTTTTGGTTTAAAATTAAGAATAAACTCTCCTTTCGCCAATAAATTTGACAGTTTAATTATCTTTACAATTCTTAATTTTTCATCATGGTTTGGATTCTTTTCTTGTTTCTTGTTTTTGGACTTTTAGCGCTTGATTTGGGCGTTTTTCATAAAGAAAATCATCAAGTTTCCATGAAAGATTCGTTGAAATGGACTTCAGTTTGGGTAGCGGTTGCCTTACTTTTTGGATTGGTCGTTTATTGGTTGTACGACATCAATTGGATGAACATCAATCAGCACGGAACCAAGCCAGGAAAAGCCATGCTGGATTATTATACGGGCTATTTGATCGAAGAATCCTTGAGTTTGGACAATATTTTTGTCATTGCTTTGGTATTTAAGTTTTTCAAAATTGAAGGGAAATTCCAGCATAACATACTTTTTTGGGGAATCATTGGAGCAGTTGTATTTCGATTACTCATGATTTTAGTGGGTGCAGCTTTTGTGAGAAACTTTGAATACGCGACCTATGTTTTTGGAAGTATTTTAGTGTATTCCGCTGTAAAAATGCTCTTTGAAAAAGAAGATGATCACGAAAATTTTAAAGAAAGTTTTGCTGTTCGTGCTTTATCGAAAGTTTTTAAAATCGATTGGACGATTCGGGATGGTCGATACTTCGCTTTTGAAAATGGAAAACGTGTTGCCACGGCATTTTTCGCTGCTTTGGTTGTCGTTGAGTTTTCAGACATCATTTTCGCCGTGGATTCTATTCCAGCGATATTCTCCATCACAACAGATCCATTTATCGTTTTTACGTCGAATATTTTTGCCATTCTAGGGTTGCGGAATCTGTATTTCTTCCTGGCCGGCATGCTCGACAAATTCCACTACATGAAATTTGCCTTGATTGGAGTGCTGTTTTTTGTTGGAATCAAAATGCTCTTGGCGCATTATTATGAAATTTCGACAAACATTTCTTTGATTGCGATTTTGGGACTTTTAACCGCAGGCGTTCTTTATTCTCTGTACAGTTCTCGACACGAAAAAGGGTAAACGGAAGTGAGAAAAATCCTGCACATCGACATGGATGCTTTTTTTGCATCCGTTGAACAAAGGGATAATCCGGAGCTTCAAGGGAAACCCGTTGCTGTTGGTGGAGGTGAAGAAAGAGGCGTTGTTGCAGCCGCTAGTTACGAAGCCCGACATTTTGGGGTTCGATCCGCCATGAACGGCAAGCGAGCCAAAGAGTTATGTCCGGATTTAATTTTCGTTCGTCCCAGATTTGAGGCGTACAAGGAAGTTTCTCAGCAAATTAGAGCCATTTTCGAGCAATATACCGACATCATCGAACCACTTTCTTTGGATGAAGCTTATTTGGATATTACGGAAAATAAGATGCGCATGTCTTCCGCCACATTTATCGCTCAGGCCATTAAAAATGACATTTTCAACGAAACTCAATTGATTGCTTCGGCCGGTGTTTCTTACAATAAATTTCTTGCCAAATTGGCTTCAGACGAAGACAAACCAGATGGATTGTTCGTCATTCCACCTGAAAAAGGGAAGGCATTCGTGGAACAGTTGGCGATTCAAAAATTTCACGGAGTAGGGAAGGCCACTGCTCAAAAAATGATGGAATTGAATATTTTCAAAGGCAAAGATCTTTTGGCTTTTGATGAACGAGAATTGACACATTACTTTGGCAAATCTGGCGCGTTTTTCTATCAAATTGCTCGAGGAATTGACAACCGAAAAGTTATAGCCGAACGTGAACGTAAATCGGTTGGGGTTGAAACAACTTTTTCTGAGAATGTCGACAAGGAATTGGAATTGTGGGAAGTGTCTCGAAAATTGCTAAAAACCTTGTGGAAGCGTCTGGAAAAATCCGACAAACAAGGTCGATCGTTGAGTTTGAAATTGCGTTATTCTGATTTTCAAACCATTACTCGAAGCAAAACCCAAGAAACCGATATTTTATCGGAAAAGGAATTGGTCGATCTAGCTGTTGAAGTTTTTAATTCCGTTTTGCCGTTGGAAGATTCCATTCGACTGATCGGTTATTCTTTGAGCGGATTCGATAAAGAACCACCTGTTGTAAACCTGCAACAAACCATAAATTTTTAATTTTCAACCGTCCTTTCTTCCTACTTCATTGGCAATTCTCTATTAATCACCTATCTTTGCCCGCAAGTAAGAAAGGCATGAAATATTACAAGGATATATTAGAAACCATTGGAAATACGCCATTGGTGCGTTTGAATAAAGTAACAAAGGAGGTCTCTGCTTTGGTTTTAGCGAAAGTTGAAACAACCAATCCTGGAAATTCTGTAAAAGACAGAATGGCCATGAAAATGATCGAAGATGCAGAAGCAGACGGTCGTTTGAAACCAGGTGGAACCATCATTGAAGGAACATCCGGAAATACGGGAATGGGTTTAGCGTTGGGTGCCATCATCAAAGGATACAAATTGATTTGTGTTTTGGGTGACAAGCAATCCAAAGAAAAAATGGACATTTTACGTGCTGTTGGTGCCGAAGTTGTGGTTTGTCCCACAGCAGTAGAACCGACCGATCCAAGATCTTATTACAGTGTATCCAAACGTTTGGCGCAAGAAACGCCGAATTCTTGGTACGTAAATCAATACGATAATTTATCCAACCGTTTGGCGCATTACGAACAAACAGGTCCCGAAATTTGGGAACAAACAGAAGGGAAAATAACGCATTTCGTTGCGGGAGTTGGAACAGGCGGAACGATTTCAGGCGTTGGAAAATATTTGAAAGAGAAAAACCCCAACATCAAAATTTTAGGAATTGATACGTACGGTTCTGTTTTTAAAAAATACAAGGAAACAGGCATTTTCGACGAAAACGAAATCTACTCGTACATTACAGAAGGAATTGGTGAAGATATTTTACCGGCGAACGTAGATTTTGACATCATCGACCATTTCGAAAAAGTAACCGATAAAGATGCCGCTATTTATACACGAAAAATCACACGTGAAGAAGGTATTTTTGCGGGCAATTCAGCAGGGTCAGCGGTGAAAGGAATCGTTCAGATGAAAGACATGTTCAAACCAGAAGATGTCGTGGTCGTTCTTTTTCATGATCATGGAAGTCGTTATGTTGGAAAAATGTTCAACGACGACTGGATGCGTGAACGCGGATTTTTGGAAGAAGAGTTGAAAACAGCTTCAGAGTTGATCAAAAAACACGAAAACCATCCATTGGTTACTTTGTTCGCTGAGGAGTTGGTTTCTCATGCTGTGGCGAGAATGCGTCAGTTTGGTATTTCTCAAATTCCCGTTCTACGCGACAATGCTTTTGTTGGTTCATTGGATGAAAGTCATATTTATTCATTGCTCATTGACAACCCAAAATTGATCGATGCACCGATTTCCAGCGTTATGCAAGCCCCTTTCCCTATTGTGAAAGCTGGAGCAAGTATAGAAGAAGTTTCAAAGGTAATTGATAAAAACACTGCCGCTGCTTTGGTTGAATTGGAAAACGGTAAGTTCCACATTATAACGAAATACGATATCATTTCATCTTTAGCCTAAGATGGTAGTAACCGACCAAATCGGACAAGTATTCGAACTAAAAACACCTGTTCGCCGCATTGTTTCATTGGTTCCGTCTCAAACAGAGTTTTTGCATGCCTTGGGCTTGGAGGAAGAAGTGGTTGGCCTTACAAAATTTTGTATTCATCCGGAAGAATGGTGGCGTAGAAAAAAGCGCGTTGGCGGAACAAAAAACGCCAATTTCGAAAAAGTAAAAGCCCTGGAACCTGATTTGATTATTGGGAACAAAGAGGAAAACGAAAAACGAAACATTGACCAATTAAGGTCCATTGCTCCTGTTTGGATTAGCGACATTCACAACTTGGAGGATGCGTATGCCATGATGCTTGCCTTGGGCGAATTGGTGGGTAAAAAAGGAAAAGCGGCATCCATTGTTGCTCAGATAAAATTGGGTTTTTCGAATTTGAAACCTTTGACCATAAAAATGAACGTGCTGTATTTAATCTGGAAAAATCCTTGGATGGCAGCTGGAAAAGAAACGTTTATCGAATCACTTTTGAACGAATGTGGTTTTGAAAATGCGGTGAAAGAATCCCGTTATCCTTCGCTTCAAGAAAATGTGTTTCCCGAATGTGATGTTATTCTGTTAAGTTCAGAGCCATATCCGTTCAAAGAAAAAGAGAAGTTGGAATTGTCGTTTCGGTTTCCAAAAGCTAAAATTCAGCTCGTAGATGGAGAGATTTTTTCTTGGTATGGTTCTCGACTTTTGGAATCGCCCAATTATTTTCAGAAATTGCTTACTTCACTCGAATAAAATTATTTTGAAGGGCATATTTTAGAAATTCATTCATCGGATAAAATTCTTCCTTGAATTCGAATTGACCTTGAATACTCGCCATATTTTCTTCCCGATCTGAGATTTGAATCTGCACGCCGGTGGTTCGCTCAAAAAAGTCCTTCGTGGAGTTGAAAATAGGTAAATTTTCCAAAAAGAAAAGAATCATTTTATCGCCAGAAATCTTGGTTAAGGAAGTCAAGTCACCAGAAAGTGACAATAAACTTTTCGGCACATTGGTTACCAATTTGGTATTTTTCCGGGTACTAAAAAGGTAGGAATTTGCATCGGTTTTTTGAACGTAATACTTTTGAACACCATTGTCTAAAACATCCGAGTTCCATGTGAATCGATATTCATCCAACAATTCGCTATTTTTCAAAAGCGAACGTAGGTCTGTTTCTTGATTAAAAGTGATGTAGAAGTCCATGTCTGGAGAATAAATCAAGCCGTGGTCTGAATTGTGAATATTGGATCCTCTATAATTAATTGCAATTGACTTTATTCTAGGCAGTATTAAATGCTTCGTAAGCAACAATTGATGAATGGAATCTTGGATTTTTTCTGGAATTAGCGTGGTGTAAAAATGCAATCCAGAAGGCTGTAGATTTTTATCGGGAATGGAGAAGACTCTTTTTTCCAATCGATTTTTTAAAAGCTCTCCATCAATTTTCAGGGAATGCTCTGCAAGCGATAAATTTAAATCGGAGCGATTAAAAAGAGTTGTTTCACCGAACAACTGACCTTTACTCGAAAGTTGGATAAATTTATTGCCTTCAGTATGACCTAATTTATCGGCTAAATCGCCTTTCGTTGGCTCAAATGCAATTTGTTCTGCCAATTGCAATAAGGCAACGCGTTCTTTGGGAGATAATTCTGTTTTACCTTGAAAAGTAAGTACGACACCCAAATGGTCGTTAATTGCAAAAACTTGATTTTTACTCAACGCAATTTTTGCATTTTTCCGCATCAAATCAGGACGTTTTAGATTGTAATTGATTCCAAGAATTTGTCCGTTTTCAAAAGGCGCCAAATACACCAATACGTCTGACAAATAATCAATTCCGAGGGATTTACTCGGTCCTTTGCTTTTTCTTTTTTCGTTAATTTGAAAATTAATGGCGTCAATTACCTGAGGATCATTTGCTTCAAGAATCACGGAGAAAAGTGTAGATTTTAAAACACCTGAACCGTCAATTCGCATAGCGAAAGTAGCATCACTGGGTAGGTGACTTAAATTTTCGATCGGTTTTTCAATTAAAAACTCCCTCCCAGCAAAGTATAAACACCAAACTACGAGTAGGAAAAAAACAGAAATTGAAATTCGAAATACCTTCATGAAATGATTGCTAGTATAAAAGTAAGATATTTGCTGAAATAGTATCTTTGTACCATGGGAAAATTAATGTTTGCAATACTAAGGCTGTTTGGATGGAGAATTGACCCTCTAGCTCCAAATGTAAAAAAATGTGTTGTTGTCATGGGACCACACACGTCCAATTGGGATTTCATCATCGGACGAATGGTTTTTGCCAAATACAATGTCAATGGTAAATATTTGATTAAAAAAGAACTTTTTTGGGGGCCAATGGGCTGGTTTTTAAAATCAATTGGAGGAATTCCAGTGGATAGAGCCAAAGGGTCTAATACCACAGAACAAGCCGTTCAATATTTTAAGGAGAACGAAAAAATATTCATGGTATTTACACCAGAAGGAACCCGAAGTTATAACCCAAATTGGAAAAAAGGCTTTTATCACATAGCCCAGCGAGCCAATGTTCCAATTTATATTGGCTACATGGATTACGAGAAGAAAATTGGCGGCTTTCAAGGTGAATTTAAACCAACCGGAGATGTCGATAAAGACATTGAATCAATAAAAGCAATCTTAAGCCAGTACAAAGGAAAAGTGCCTGAAAATGGAATTCGTTAACGTTCGATTCTCCCCGATTTTTTATTGAAACCGTATGGACAATGTTTGCAGCCGTTTTTACAGCAATAACCACGCTTTAAATGGTATTTTTCAGTAAAAACAATATAACCTTCTGGACTTTTGTAAAAGTCTTCTGGATCCAATTTGGATGGTGTAGAAAAACCAGAAAAATCATCACTCATACTGCAAAGTTAGCCCTTCTTTTTGATTAATCATGGCAGAAAAGCAACATCCTTATTTGATTCCTTCCCCTTTGGAGCCACTCCATTTCAAATGGGCAACTACACGAAATTTAAAATTTTATGTCAAGCGAGATGACTTAATTCATGAAGCCGTTTCGGGTAATAAGTGGAGGAAGTTGAAATACACCATTTTGCAAGCACAGCATTTGCAGAAAGCGGGAATAATAACGTTCGGAGGCGCGTATTCCAATCACATTTTAGCGACTGCTCACGCCTGTATGACTTTGGGATTGAAATCCCTGGCATTTATTCGAGGGGAAGAATTGACCGAAAGCAGCAATGCTATTTTACAGCAGTGCTCCGATTGGGGAATGGACTTGAAGTTTATTTCTCGAGAAGAATATCGCTTAAAAGACGATTGGGATTATCTCAATGAAATAAAAAGCGAATACAGCGCATATTACATTGTTCCAGAAGGTGGTAAAAGTTATCTAGGAACCATTGGCTGTCAGGAGATTATTCGTGAAATCGAGATTCCTTTTGATGAAATTTGGTTAGCGCAAGGTACGTGTACCACAAGTTTAGGATTGGCGATGGCGATCCAGGAACCACAGAAAATACATGGAGTACCAGTACTTTCTGGCTATGACGCGGATAATGAAATTAAAGCCTTGTTGAAGAATCAGGGTTTTACGACCGACATGGAAAGTGATGTCCGCATGAAAATGGAAATTCACGCGGAATATTCATTTGGCGGTTATGGAAAAACAACACCTGAGTTGCTTGATTTTATCCAAGAGATAAAAGAGGAATGTGGTCTGGATTTGGATCCTGTTTATACAGGAAAAGCATTTTATGCCATGACAGACGTTTATCGTCGGAATCAAATTACGGATCGAACCATCATTTTCCTGCATACTGGTGGTTTGGTAGCAGGACAATCGCTTTTGAAATAAAAAAAAGCCTTTCCGAAGAAAGGCTTTTCTATTTTATCTGTAAGGATTCTTAGTGTATGAATCTTCTTTTCTGACCTTTGTACCAAGAGTATTTTAAGAATACTTCTACAGCACCCACTGTTTTCGTCGGTACACGGTTTACATTCAACGCAGCATCATAAGACATTCCGATTTGGAAACCATTCATTTTCAACATCATTGAAACAATTAAAGCATCGTTCATGCGGTAATTTAAACCAACGCCGAAGGTTTGTTGCTGTCTAAAAGTGGTTCTTGTTGAACCTTCTTTCAACAAGAAATCGATGGAAGATCCGAAAATGATATCTCGATTCGGCCCTTGAAAAAAGGCAATAATCTGAGGCGAAAGCATGAATCGGTAGTTTTTCAAAGCGATACTGGCGCTTGTATGAAATAAATACTGACGGTAGGTTTGCGAAATAATTGTTTGGAAACCAGCGTTGGGTGCATTCAAATGATTCGCAGCCAGTCCAATGTCAAATTTCGAACGGTTTCTCCACATTTTCTTGTAATACATGCCAGCTCCAACATCTATTCGAGTATAATTTCTTGCGCTTGATTCATACGAAAGCAAGGTGTTGTCAAAAGAAACACCATTCCATTGATTGTCCCAAGTTTGAAAATCAGTGTTAACTGATCGATTGATAACGCCTGGTTTAAAACCGATTGAAAACAATCGATCATCAGACATTTCAAAAACGTAATTAATCGGAATAGAAACAGCATTCGTCATGATTTTCGTATCACCCGTTGCGTCATTTGTAAAATGAACGCCCGTTCCGAACCAACCTGAATTAAGTTTTTCATTGCCCATTTTCATTTCTGCACTCAATTGATTGGTGCGGAAGGGTAAATCCAAAGCAGTAAGCCATTGAGCGCGGTAATTGGTGAAAAGTGTGTAATCTTCATCCATTGTCGCGGTTGCAGCAGGGTTTAAAAGAGATGGAGAACTATACCATAAGCTCGAATGAAAATCTTGTTGAGCGTGTACTTGAGTAAAAAGAAGTAAGGTAAGTGCAATTTGTATTTTCTTCATGTCAATCACTTATTTGATAAGAGTAATGGTACCTGATTTCACGTTGGTTGATCCATCAATTAGGGTGTAATCCAAAGTCCACATAAAAGTAGCCGGATTTAATTTTTTTCCGTTGAAAAACCCATCCCAACCTTTACTTTGTGAGGAGGTTTCAAACATTTTTCGTCCATAACGATCAAATATTCGGAAGGTCATATCCGTAATTCCGGGCCCCTTGACGTATACCAAGTCATTTATGCCATTGTCGTCAGGCGAAAATGAATTAGGAACATCGATAACATCTAAATATTTTACGGTTACAGTTACCGTATCATAAATGGTGCATAAATCACTATTTGTGTATTCTACAATATAATCTGCTGTAACAAGTGGTGAGGCGAAAACTTCAAAACAGATTGGTGGTGTTAAACAATTAACTGGCTCTGGTGATGCCCACGTATAAACTCCTCCAGTTGGAAAGCCTTCTGCAAAGATGTATGCTGTACCTCCCATTTCAATAGTCGTATCATAGTAAGCGAATACAGAATCAGCGTAAACACCGACATGAATTGAATCTGAAAAAGTACTCACACCTGTCGGGCCACTAATGCCAAGGGTTATTTGATAATCTCCTGGTGTTGTAAAACATACCAACCCAGGATCTTTGTCGGTTGAAAAAGAAGGGGTTCCAATTTGGAAATCCCATCCATAATCTGTAATGTCACCAGTCGAAGTATTGGTGAATAAAATGCAATCTCCTACACAAATGGTATCGTCAAAAGTAAAACTAGCCGTAACTTGAGAGAAGCTTGTGAATTGGATTAGAAAGATTGAAATAGAGGCAAAAAATAATTTCATATGTTCTATAAGTATTTAACCTTGCACGAAAGTAAAGAAAAAAGTGCTTGGGTTAAATATTTTTTATCAAAAATGAAATTTTAAAAACCAGATGTGGCGTTCAGTAGTTCAATACATTGCTTCGTTTCGGCCACATCATGAGTTCTTAAAATAGATGCACCTTTTTGAATTAGCAAAGCGTGCAAAACGTTGGTAGCAACCAAAGCGCTGTCTACTGAAATATTTAATTTGTTTTGAATGAATGATTTACGGGATATCCCAACTAAAATGGGTGCATCTAGAATCTGAAGCATATTTAGATTTTGAACGATCTCAAAGTTTTGGTCCATCGTTTTGCTAAAACCAAATCCTGGGTCTATGATAATATCGTTAATACCCAATTTTCTAAATTCAATAATTTTTTTTGAAAAAAAAGAGAGTAAATCTTTCATCAAATTGTCGTAGCTCGTTTGAGTGCTCATGGTTTGAGGAGTGCCGCGCATGTGCATAATAATGTAGGGTGCACCAAATTTTGCGACGAGCGGAGGAAGTTTTGGGTCTAAATTACCCGCACTGATATCGTTGATGATGTCAATTCCTTCGTTGAGACCAATTTTTGCCACCTCTGATCGAAAAGTATCCAAGGAGAGGATGGCTTCTGGAAAATGTTTTCGTAGTGACTTTGTAGCTGCTGCAATGCGCTCTATTTCAAGAGAAATGGGCACCTCACTTGCTCCTGGTCTGCTTGAATAACCACCAATATCCAATATATCTGCGCCGTCGGTCAACATTTTCTCAGCCGTCTCTAAAAGGTCTGATTCCGAGATAATTCGACTTTTATCATAAAAGGAATCCGGTGTCACATTCAGGATTCCCATGACCAAATTGTCAGTAAATTCTAATAACTTCTGTTGTACTTTTATGGTCCTATTTGGCATAAAATGTGTACCTTCATCGCTGTTTTTGCGCATAAATTTCAAGATGAATAAAACTTCAACGGAATATACAAAGGTAATCAATGATTGCAAAGATATCTTTGTAAATAAGACGAAAGATTACGGAACCGCTTGGCGTATTTTAAGGCCCAGTTCTTTGACCGACCAATTGTTTATCAAAGCTCAAAGAATCAGAACGATTCAGATGACTGGAGAGAATAAAGTGGGCGAAAGTATTGATGGTGAATTCATTGCAATCATCAACTATTGCGTTATGGCGCTTGTTCAACTTTTGGAAAACGATTTGGCTGAAATGGAACTGAGCGAGGAAATGGCCGTTTCACTTTTTGACAAGTATACGCAAGAGGCGCACGAATTGATGAACAAGAAAAATCACGATTACGGCGAAGCATGGCGCGACATGCGGGTTAGTTCGTTGACGGATTTAATTTTGATGAAGTTGTTGCGCATCAAACAAATAGAAGACAATGCTGGCGCCACACTAATTAGTGAAGGAATTGACGCCAATTACTTTGACATGTTAAATTATGCAGTTTTTGCATTAATCCATATTGGGAATGAGTAAATCAAAATCATTACAACCAAAAGCCACAGTTGCGGGCCGATCCTTTATTTTAAATGCACTTTTAATTTGCATCAATTGTATAGGCTTGGCTTTTTTAGTCATGGGCTACCATAAAAATTTCGAATCGAATGCCTTGTTGTACAAAATTTTAGGCAATTCAATTTTGTTGATTTCAATTGCTGGATTGATCCTTTTCAAAGGAAGAATCATGATGAACAATGTTTCCCGTGTTTTAGTGGGTGGTTTGTTTATTGTTTCGGGTTTGGTAAAAGCAAACGATCCGCTTGGTTTTGCCTACAAATTGGAAGAATATTTCGAAGATGGGGCTTTGGCTTACCGCATCAAAGAATGGTTTGGAATGCCAGACTTTAGTTTGGAGTTTTTCATTCCCTTTGCTCTGTCGCTATCTGTAATTATTTGTGTGGTTGAAATCGTTTTGGGGGTGTTGACCATTTTTGGTTTAAAGATGAAATGGGTTGCTACTTTACTGATGGCGATGATGCTCTTTTTTACTTTTTTAACTTGGCATACAGCAAATTGCGACGGTGCCAAATTGTTCAAAGACCGCGATACGTATGCTGCTTCCAATTCTGTAGCAAAAGAAAAAATGGAATCAGCGAAAACCAACAAGTTGATTACCATTGTTTCGAACGATGGAAAAAATGTCGTAATTGATGAAATGCGCCAACCGCAATGCGTGGATGATTGTGGCTGTTTTGGAGATGCCTTGAAAGGTTCAGTTGGACGATCCTTGTCGCCAAAAGAATCGCTTTGGAAGGATGTAATCTTGACGTATTTTGTCTTTTGGATCTTTTTAGCGGCATTTAAACGAGGAACCGTTGCGGAAGAAAATAAATCTCCTTTTTGGTTTGGAGGTATGGCGGTGATTATTTTCTTTAGTTGGGTTTTTGGATGGTTTTTCCCGGTATTCTTTGGTTTAGTCGCACTGATGGGTAGTGCCTGGATTTTCCGCTCCACCAATAAGTCAATTCCGAAGCAATGGTTGATTTCTGGATTTGTTGTTTTGTTATGTTCCTTGATGGTTACGTATGTATTGATGTACGATCCAATCAAAGATTATCGTCCTTACGCGGTTGGTTCCAACCTTAAAATAAAAATGAACGACGGGCAAGAAGGAAAATACTTGAGTTTGTTAGTTTACAAGAACAGTAAAACAGGCGAAGAACGGGAATACGATGCTTCATCCAAGGAGTACATTGATTCCAAAATTTGGGAAAATACCAATTGGAAATATCTAGCAATGACGCAAAAGGAGATCATACCTGTCCGCATTCCTTCCATAACGGAGCAGTTTAACCCTTATCTTCCATTGGATGGTTTGTCAAAAGTGGAACGAGCAATGCCATTCATCCAAGAACAATTGGAGGCGACAAAAATGACAGGATTACTCTTATTGGATAAAATTGGAGAATCTAAAATGGAAGTTCCACTGTTAGAATATACATTGGAAGATTATCCAGCAGAAGAATTTGAAATTATGGATACCATTCAGATGACCAATACGGAATTCAAAGAAGTGAGTGCGCGTGATTTCATTCTGTCAAGCAAAGCCATCTTGATTCTCTCGGCGAAAAATCTAAGAATGGCCAATTTTAGTGATATTGAACGATACAAATCCATTTACGCGAAAGCGAAAGCGGATGGGATTCCAATGATTATGATTGTGAGTTCGAATATGGAAGAGATCAATTCCTTCCGTAAAAAGCACAATTTCTATTTACCAATATTTTTGAATGATGAAACAGAATTGAAAGCTGTTTCTCGCTCAAATCCAGCTTTGTTGGTTGTGAAATCCGGTACCGTGAAAGGTAAATACCCACACCGTTCCACGCCAAGTTACGATTGGCTGAAATCAAATATTATAAAATAAAGAATGAGAAAAAAAATGGTGGCGGCAAATTGGAAAATGAATTTGTTGCCTGCAGAAGCAGAAGAACTTTTTAATGCACTTTTGGTACAAAAAGAATGGCCAAAGGATGTGCAAATTCTTGTATTCCCGCCAGCCGTCTATTTGCAGCACTTTTCACAAGTAAAAGACGACCGAATTTCCGTTGGTATCCAGAATTTCTTTCCGAAGGAAGCAGGAGCCTATACGGGCGAAATTTCCGTTACGCAAGCGAAATCTTGCGGCGCTGAATATGCATTGATCGGACATTCGGAAAGACGGGCTTACTTTGGTGAACACAGTGATTTTTTAAAAACGAAAGTCGATGCGGCATTGGAACATGATGTTCATCCGATTTTTTGTTGCGGAGAGCCCTTGGATATCCGAGAAGCCAATCAGGAAAAAGCATTCGTCAAACAACAATTGATCGATAGTTTGTTTCACCTCACACGTGAAGAAATTTTAAAAACAACGATTGCCTATGAACCTGTATGGGCTATTGGAACAGGCAAGACAGCTAGTGTTGCGCAAGCAGAGGATATGCACCAAAGCATTCGAGATTGGTTGACAGAAAACTATTCAATAGAAATAGCCAATCAAATTTCAATCCTTTATGGCGGCAGTTGTAGTCCTGAAAACGCTGCTGAATTGTTTGCTTGCCCCAACGTGGACGGTGGATTAATTGGAGGAGCTTCCTTAAATGCCGAGGCCTTTTCAAACATAATTAAAGCGTTCTAATGGATACATTTGCATTTCACATAGAGTTATTTCCTAATCAACCTTGGTCAGAAATTGCGATAGCTTGGTTGTCGGAAGTTGGATTTGATGCTTTTGAAGAAACGGAAACCGGATTGATAGCATATGCGTCTGAAACTGGAATTGAAAATCCTGAAAATAGCAAAGCAGAAATCGAAAATTGGGCGAAAGAATCGGATATCCAAACGAACATTGAAATCGTTCGAATACCCCAAGAAAATTGGAATGCGCGTTGGGAATCAGATTTTCATCCCGTCTCGGTTGAAGATCGATTGATCATAGTCGCGCCCTTTCATGACAAACCCAAAACGGGTGGCTTGGTAGTAGAAATTCAGCCCCAAATGTCATTTGGAACGGGGCATCATCAAACTACTTGGATGATGAGTAAAGCCCTATTAGATTTAGACTTTCTTCCTGAAAAAGTTTTGGATATGGGCACAGGAACGGGTATCTTAGCTATTCTAGCCGAAAAATTAGGGGCAAAGGAAATTGAAGCAATTGATATAGAGGAATGGTCTGCCGAAAATACCCGAGAAAATGTTATTCGCAATGGTTGTTCTACCATTACAACCTATCATGGAGACATTGAATTAATCGAAGGCAAAAAATTTGGTTTGATTCTTGCGAATATCAACAAGAATGTACTCAAATCGCATCTATCACGTTATAAAGATAGTCTGGTGCCAGGCGGTGTTCTAATGCTCAGTGGATTTTTCGAGACAGATGTGAAAGAATTAATGGAATTAGCGAGGGAAAATGGTTTCCAAAAACAAAAAGAATTTAACAAAGAAACTTGGGCAGCTCTGCAACTTCAGCTAATGGAAGAATAGAATTATGAAATACACCTTACTTTTCCTTTTTGCGATTTTCAATTTTGCCTTGTTTTCACAGGGTTTTACCAATGACCGAGAGAAGTTCACCAAAGAATTTCACAAAACCCTGAGCGATTATGGAAAAGGGGATTATTCGACATTTTCGAAAAAAGATTTCCCCAAACTTTTATTAGAATCGAGCGCATTAAGTGACGAAGCTTTTACTAAATTGGTTTTCACTTCGAATTTAATTCTTGAGAAAAAACTAAAGCCCTATCCGGAATTATACAATTATGTCTATTCCATGTATTCGTTGGCGTTGAATAAACAGGATGCGGCCAGTCTCAATGCATGGCATAACACCATTGATAAAATGTTGGATGCCAGGAATGTTAAAAAATTCGAGGATTTTATTGAATTATCATCCAATTTCTTCTCCAAGAGAATACTTTCGGTCGCTTCGAATTATACGTGGTATTACATTGGAGGAACGTATAAATTCGACAGTGATGACAGGGCTTTTATACGATTTGAAAATGGGAGTTTGATTTGCCGAGTAGACAACAGAAATAGTAAAGAAGCTGAAAAAAATCCGTATGTCGATAGCATTGTCGTAAAAAACACAAACGGTATTTTTGATCCCTTTTTAAAAAGATGGGAAGGAAGCGACGGAATCGTAACTTGGGAAAAAGTAGGCCTTCGTTCAGATGAGGTATACGCTGAGATAAATAAGTATCAGTTAGCATTAAAATCACCCAATTTCTTAGCGGATTCTGTATCATTTTACACGCCTTATTTTCAAAATGCCATCGTAGGTCAACTAACCGAACGGGCGTTTGTCATCAACCGAGAAGAGGATCGTATTTATCCGCAATTTTTATCGTATCAAAACAATCTTGAAATTAATAATCTGCGTCCAAGTATGAATTATGCGGGTGGATTTGGTATGAAAGGAAGCAAATTCGAGGGGTTTGGCACAAAACAAAACTTAGCAAAACTTACCATTTTAAATAAATCTAAACCTTTCATTGTCGCAAAATCCACTCTGTTCTCGGTTAGTGAATCAAACATAAAAAGCGAAAACACAGAAATATTCGTGCAGTTGGGAGAAAAAGATTCCATCACCCATCCAGGTGCAAGTTTTCTGTACGCAGAAGAAAAAAGCACCATCGAAATAAGCAGAACCAACTCAGGTTTGGGGCAAGCACCTTTCGAGAATTCTTTTCATCAGGTGGACATGTATGTGCCCAAATTGGTATGGGAGGAAGGAGCGGCAGAAATTGGATTGGAATTTGGATACGGCACCAGTTTAGATCTGCGAATTGCCAAATTTGAGTCCAAGAATTACTTTGATGCGCGTCTTTATCAACAAGTACAAGGTATGGAAACAAAAAATCCATTGGCCGTTATTTTTGATTATTCGTACAAATATGATGAGCACATCATCCAAGAAGGGAAATTGGCATCAGCGTTAGGCAAAACGGTTGAACAAGCAAAACCCATGTTGCTCGAACTGGCACGTCTGGGATTCATCGCTTACGATACGGATAAAAAAGAAATTCGAATCAACGAAAAACTGAACAGTTTTGTTGAATCAAGAAGTGGTAAAAGAGATTATGACAACATCACTTTCGTTTCCGATTTGCGACCGAAACAGTTGAGAGATTATTCTCCGGAGCAAATTAGCAAGGATCCCGTTTTACAAGCTGTAAAAGTGAATTACGATAACATCAATGCAGAAAGGGCGAGAATGACAAGTTTTGGTAAACTGGACTTGAAGAATTTGGATTTAAATTTAGTAGCGGTTGACCAAATTACCTTGTCAGATGAACAATTGACCACTGTTTTCCCAAGAAATTATAGCGTTTCTATTAAGAAGAACCGCGATTTTAATTTCGTAGGTTTTATTAATTCTGGAAAATTAGAAATTGATGCCGAAGTCTCTGAATTTCGCTACGATGAATTCAAATTCAATATTACGAAGTCCAACAAAACCGCTTGGCATGTTCGACCGCTTTCTGAGCAAGATGGTACACGAGCAATAACGTTGAAGTCTGAAATAACAGGAATTGTGGGTGAGTTATTGATCGATGACCCGAAAAATCGATCTGGTTTGAACAAGGAAATTGTTGGTTATCCCCAATTGAAATCGGTTCAGCCTGCTAAAATCTTTTACAACGCAAAAGATATTTACCGTGGTGCGTACGACAGTACCCGATTTTATTTCACGGTCAACCCTTTCAATTTGGATAGTTTGGATAATTTCAGTGAGAAAAACCTGCGTTTTAGCGGCGAATTAACTTCTTCAGGGATTTTCCCAAAATTCAAGCAGGAAGTGAAAATTATGCCAGATTATTCTTTTGGTTTCTCTACCGCAGCACCGACAGGTGGTTATTCGTTTTACGGAACCAGCGCCAAGTATGAGAATAAAATATTGCTTTCCAACAGTGGTTTGCAAGGGGCAGGAACTATCAATTTTGTCAATTCAACTTCGATTTCAAAGGCATTGGCTTTTTTACCCGATAGTACAATTGGTGTGGCGGAGTTTGTCAACAGAGAACAACTTACAGGAAATGAATTTCCATCTGTAACGGGCAAAGAAGTATTCATCACCTACATTCCTCAAAAAAACTTGTTAAAAGCAAAATCGAATGAACAGGAAGATTTGGTTTTCTTTAAAGGAGGTACAAAAATGAAAGGAACGGTTTTCATAACACCGCAAGGAATGAGAGGGAAAGGTTTGATGAATTTCTTGACGGCCACACTTACTTCAAATGATTTTAGTTACAAAGCAAACGATATTCTCGCCGACTCGTCCAATTTCAATTTGAGGAACACCAATCCAGAAGAAGGCGAAGGGAAAATTACGTTCAAAACAGATAACGTGAAAGCAAATGTTTCGTTCAAAGAAAGAAAAGGGGTATTTATTTCCAATGGAGGTTCGTCACTGGTGTATTTTCCCATCAACGAATTCAAATGTAAAATGGATATTTTTAATTGGTTGATGGACGAAGACAAGATCAACATGGAAAGCAAACAGAAGAAAGATGTAACGTTTGATGCCGGTGTAGAACTCGCAACTTCTAATTTCTTCTCAACAAATCCCAAACAAGATTCTTTGTCTTTTAAAGCGCCGAAAGCGACATACTCCATTGCCGAAAAAGTGATTTATTGCGATGAGATCAATTTCGTGGATATTGCCGATGCCCGAATTTATCCGAGTGACAAGAAAATAACGGTCCGTAAAAAAGCCAAATTGGATCCAATTAAGGATTCAAAAATTGTAGCAAATTACATCACCAAATACCACACTTTTGTAAAATCAAACATTGATATTACAGGTCGAAGAGCCTATACGGCTGTTGGTGAATATCCATATTACGACGCAGATGGAAATCTGACTTTTATTTTAATGGATAAAATTGGACTAGACACATCGTATCAAACCATTGCCGATGGAAAGGTAGATGAAAATTCAAATTTTCATCTTAGCAAAGAATTTGATTACTATGGCAAAATGTCAATTCATGCGGCTAATCCAGCTGTTTTGTTTGATGGTGCAACTCGGGTGAATCATACCTGTGAAAAATTTGAGCGCAACTGGTTATCGTTTAAAGCAGAAATTGATCCAAAAAATATTCAAATCCCGGTTTCGAATGAAATGAAGAATTTGAATGGAACGCGTATTTCTGCAGGAATTGTGTGGCGAGATTCGAGAGATAGCGATAGCTTAAGAATTTATCCAACGTTCCTGTCTGCTTTGACGGACAAGGATGATCCAATTGTGATGACAGCCAACGGTGTTTTGCAGTATGATCCTGAGAAAATGGAGTTTCAAATAGGACCGAAAGCGAAATTTCTAAATCCTGCCGAAAAAGGGAATATCATTACTTTAAATGCGAAAACTTGTTCACTTAGCGGACTAGGAATTGTCAATTTAGGAATGGACTATGGTGAGGTAAAAGTAGATGCCTACGGCGATTGGAAATATGATCAAAAAACAGGCTTGACGAGCATGGATTTGACCATGAACTTAAAAATGAACTTAGAAAAGAAACCATTTGAAGACATCGCGGCACGAATTCAATTGGTGCCGGGAATTCCATTTATGGATTTAAGTGACAACAATCTTGAAAAAGCGATTTTGGAATGGAGCGATGCGAAAACCGCTGATAAATTTAAATCAGATTACACCATCAAAGGAGAAGTTAAAAAGTTACCCGATGCACTAGCGGATGGGATTACACTTACTGGAATTACGCTGCAGAGTTACGAAAATAATCGCTTCCAAGAAAAAGGATTGGTCACTACCAATGGTACGGCTGTTTTGGTTAATATTTTCGATAAATCAGTCTTCAAAACCATTGAAACAGATGCATTTTTCCTAAAAGCCTATTCAGGAGCACAAAGTGATAAATTCTCCTTATTGCTATCTGTAACTGGAGGGAAATCCTACTTTTTTGACTACACAATGGCCAAGAAAGACGGGGAATTGAGGATGATGTCGAGCGATACAGAATTCCGAACAGAAATCGAAGGGTTGAAGGAGGATAAAAAGAAATCGAAGAATTTTAAGTACGATATGACGCAACAAAACATATTTGTTGTTAAGTTTAAAAGACTTTTGGGAAAATCAGAAGAATAAAAAATGGAAATAAACTACATACTTTATCCTATAATTGGATATTTACTGGGTTCTATACCAACGGCAGTTTGGGTAGGAAAAAGTAAATATGGGATTGATATTAGACAACACGGAAGTAAGAATGCCGGAGCAACGAACACATTCCGTGTATTGGGTCAAAAAGCAGGTATAGTTGTTTTGAGCATAGATGTTTTAAAAGGATTGGTTGCAACGGTTTTACCGCTCATCCTCATGCCCGATAAATTGGGTTCAGACGCCTTAGTTAACATCCAACTATTGAGTTCAATGGCCTGTGTTTTGGGACATGTTTTTCCTATTTTCGCTCATTTCGATGGAGGAAAAGGGGTAGCTACCTCCTTGGGTGTGATTATTGGTTTACATCCGCCAGCTGCGATTATTGCACTGGGTATATTTTTAGCCATCTATTTGGCCACTTCATTTGTTTCTTTAGGTGCCATTGTTGCGGCGATTTCTTTTCCCTTTTTGCTCTATTTCCGATTTCATGTAGACTCTGTAAACCTTATTTTATTCAGTTCGGTGCTTAGTTTTGCTGTTATATTGGCACATCGAAAAAATATATTGAGGTTACTGAATCACACCGAATCCAAAATGCCATTGTTCAAGAAAAAGGAATAAGAATTGAACGAAAAAATGAAAACGCTGTACTGCTCGATTGACAATATGAAAATAGTTCGAAAACTCTTCTTCTTCTTTGTAGCGTTATGTCTTGGCTTTACGATTCAAGGACAAACGGAGGAAGAAATTGTCGGGCAGGCGAATGCACTTTTCAAAGAGGAAAAATTTGTTGATGCAACACCACTTTATTTGCGTTTGCTTTCTCTTCAACCAAAAAGCACGACGTATAATTATAAATACGGTGCCTGCTTGCTCTACAATTCGAACAAGAAAAATGAGGCTATTCGTTATCTGAAATTTGCTACAGAAAATCCTACAATCGAACCAGAAGCTTTTTATTACATGGGAAGAGCGTATCATTTAAATTACCTTTTCAATGATGCAGTAAGAAGTTACGACAAATATGCCAGTTTGGTAGACAAAAAGGAGTCAACGAAATACGACATTCCTCGTTTGGTTGAAATGTGCCAAAACGGAAGAAAATTGCTCACCAATTATTCAGAGGTAATTGTTTACGACAAAAAAGAAATCGAAGCAGATAAATTTTTCCGTTTGTATGATTTGAAAGATATTGGTGGAAGTATTTTGGTAACTGCTGATTTTCAGTCTAAACTAGATAAAAAGAAAAACCACACTCCGTTGGTTTATTTTTCAAAAAGCGCCACAGAAATTTATTATTCATCTTATGGTGATGATGGTATAAATGGGAAAGAGATTTACAGAAGAGTTCGGAAACCAACTGGAGGTTGGGATGAGCCCGAATTGGTAAAAGGTGAAGTGAATACAAAATTTGACGAAGATTTCGCCTATAGAAGTCAAGATGGAAAGTACCTTTTCTTTTGTTCCAAAGGACACAATTCCATGGGTGGATATGATGTTTTCCGCTCAGAATACAATCCAAATACCGATTCATTTATGGAAGCGGAAAACATGGACTTTGCCATTTCTTCACCGGATGATGATCTTTTTTTCTTGGTGGATCAAAATAATGAAAACGGTTATTTTGCTTCCTCACGTCAAAGTGAAACGGGAAAATTGTTTGTGTATAAAATTCGGGTTGAAAAATTACCGGCTCAATTGAGCATTATTGCTGGGAGGTTTGAGTCAAAATTGAAACCAATTGGAACAAAGATTTTTATTGAAGTGCATGATGCGAATTCAGATGCACTGGTCGGAGAGTTTAAGTCAGATGAAGATGGAAAGGTGATTATTACATTTCCATCAGGAGGAGAATACAAGTATCGAATGAAATTGTCTGACGACTCTCAAACTTTCAGTCAAAATGTAACTATTCCTAACAAAAAAGGTATCAAACCGCTACGCCAGAACATTCTTCATTATGTGGAAGATGGCAAGGAAGTAATTCACATTTCTAATCGATTTGACGAGGTTGTAACTGAAAAAGACGACATTTTGGCGGAACTATTTTCTGAAAAAGCTCAATTGGAACCGAATGCTCAGAAATTCAACATTGAACAATTAAATATCCTACGTCAACAAGGTGAAATTTTAGCGGAAGCGGGGGCTGCTAACTTAAACTTGTCGGAACTTGCCACGAATTTGGTGAAAAGATCGGATGACATTCATCTCATCGAAAAGAATGCGGTTGTTTTTGAGCAAAAAACAGCAGTTCAAATTGAAAAAGAGGTAGAAAAAATCAAGGAAATAGATAAAATGATCGCTAAGAATACAGCGGCATTCAAAACGGCAGAAACCAATTCACTCACCAGTAAAAATTTGGTGCTTGAAACCAGCAAATTATTGTCTGATCGAAAAATAGCTTCCGATAAAATAGAAGATTTCTTATCGGTTAATCAAAAGGTACAAGACAACAAATCCTTCTATTTGACGAACAAAAAATCAGCAGAATCATGGAACGAGTTAGGGGTGGGACTAAAACAACTTTTGGAAGAAGATAAAAATAGCGAAGCATTAGCATTGATTTCAGAAAACAAAGAAACGGTGAAAAGTGCTATGGAGCTTTTCATCGATGAATATCAAAACAAAGCATCTCAAGAAATCACGGAGCTGAACGTGGAACTCACCGATATTTCACAAAAGAAATACAACTTTGAAACCTCTAGCAAGGATTTGCAAAATAACATTGATTTCATGGAGAAAAACTTGTACGAAGGCAAGTCCAATGACCCGAATATAACCACTGAAAATATAGCACTTAAACGCTCGGATTTAAAAATAATCGGTCAGAAGATAAAAACGATGACGGTTGAGCAAGAAGAAAAAAGAAATTTAAAAGAGCAATTGGAAGATGAACTTTCAGAGTTCATGTTAGTGGAAAATAGTCCGCAACCTGCTTCTAACACAAATTTTAATCAGGCAAAAGACAGCTGGAATTCTTTGAAAAATACGCCAGTAGGTTTCAAAGGAAGTGACTTAGCGGAAGAAATCAAGAAAGTTGAAAGTGAAAACCTTGCTGCGGACGCTTCGTCGAATGAAAATGAAATAACGGGTTGGTCAAATGAAGAATGGAACAATGTGATTTCGCCAAATTATGAAAAATCGATTCTTGAAATAAAAAACAACCTCGATTTGTCCGAAATGAATAAAACGGAGGCCTACTTAGCCTTGGAAAAGGATCGAAAAAGTGCGATTCAGGTTGAAATTGTAAAAAAAGAAGCGCAACTCAAGGAAAATTCAAATGACAGTGGCGCGCTGCAGGACAAAGCAAGGTTGGATAAAATTTTACAGGAATCTAATTCCAAAATTGCTGACTTGATATTGGAATCCGAGAATCAGAAATCAATTTCCCAAGCGAATTCTTTAAACAAAAACACCATTGTTCAGTCAATCGACAAATCCTACGAAGAAATATTTGATTTTTTGACCAATGACGTGGCAGGTGAGCCTTTGGGGAAATTAAAATCGCTAGACCAACATGACAAAGCTTTCCTCCTTAAAATAGATGAGCGTACAAAAGAAGTTCAACAAAAATTGGCAAGCAATTCGTCTGAAAAACCGTTATTATCAAAAGAGCTCGAATTATTGACAGGTTTAAGAACCGAAAAAATAATTCAAATAGAGAAACGAGCCAAAGCAATACAAGAACTTGAATCGAATTTAGCAAGCGCAACGCAAACCAAGACAGAAGAAGAGTCTAAGAATGAACCTTTGTCTTTCAAGGATTTAAGCAATGCTGAACAAGAGGAGAAAATTTTAGACAAGGTCAATTCAACTTACCTAACCAAAAAAGGTGAAATTGTGAATTCGGATAATTCGGATGCTGAAAGATGGAGTCAACTCATTTCAACCAACGATGGAGTCATTTCCCAATTGGAAACGGAAAAGAAGAAGTTAAAAGCGGCTGGTCAAACAGCAGAATTGACTGCGCTGAATAGAATTCAAGAGAAAATTATCGAGGAAAACAACCAGACAAAATTGAATTTAATAGCAGTTTCTGAAGAGAGTTCCGATCTTATAGCTCGAATTGATGCGAATTACCAGCAAAATAAGGAAGGCATTGCGAACAGCAATGCATTGTCGGAGACGGAACGAGAACGACAATTGATCGATTTGAATCAAGGTTTATTGGCAAATTTAGCGACCGAAAAAAATAAATTCATAGCGTTAGGAAAGGAAAATCCTGAAAACTCAGTTGTTCAAGCGAAAATTGATGAAATCGATCAAATTCAAGCAGAATACGCCCAAATCGTAGCTGCCAACGAAAGTAAATTAAAGGACTTAGAATCATCCATTGCACAAAATCCGAATGCTAATTCAACTCAGAAAAGCGCTTTCTCCCGAATGAACTTGGCAGAACAAGAGGCAACCATTTTGAATCGAGTCAATTCCAATTACAACAAAGAGATCAAAAAAATCTCAAAATCAAATGGTAGTGAAAAAGAAAAACTGACTCAATTGTTGGCTTTAGAAAATGATTTACTGCGCGAGATGAGCAAGGAAAAAGAAGCCTTGGACGCGCAAAATCAATCTGATGAAATAGCCGCCATCGAGCGTATTGAAGCTGAAACGGTGAATTTAATAGCGGAGCAAAAAACGAAATTGGCTGATATTGAAAATCAATTGGCTATCAATACCAACCCTGTCAACACCACTAATTCGACCAACACCACCAATGCGACTAATTCAAATGACATTGATTTTTCGATGCTCTCCGCTGTGGAACAGGAAGCAACCATTTTTGAGAAGGTAAATCCAACGTATTCAGCGGAGAAAGAAAAAATCAATTCGTCTGCTTCCACGGAAAAAGAGAAGCTAATTGCCAATTTAAATTTGGACAAAGCATTGTTAAACAACCTGGCAGATGAAAAAGAGAAATTAAACAAAACAACGCAAGAGGCAGAATTTGAGGCGATCAAACGAATCGAAGAGCTTGTTAATACAGCCGTTTCGACGAATCAATTAAAACTCTTAGCATCCCCAGAAACCGAATCGGAATTAATCACACGTTTGGCGAAGGATTATCAAAAGAACAAGGATTTATTGATAAACAATCAAGCGTTGAACGCAGAAGAAAAAGCAAAACGACAAATAGGCGTGGATGAAGCTTTGATGGAGTTTTTGAAAAAAGAAATGCAAAAGTTTAGTACCTTGAGTAGAGCCAATCCTTCCGTTGCGGCGTTGCAGGAAAAGGAACAGTTTATCGCCACAACAATTGAAAATAAAAAATCAGAAATTGCCCAATTGCAGTCAATTGTAAATGGCTCGATACCGGAAACAGAAAACAATCCCTCTGTTCAGCCGAGCGTAGCCAATAAGTACAAAGTTATCGATGATTTCCGCTCCGAGTTTTTAGGCGCAAGCAACAAGGGAATAATGGAACTAAGGATTACCGCCAATTCACTGGAGACACTGAAATCGGAACAATTGAAACTTGATACGTACGAGAAAGAACTTCAGCAATTGGAAATTCAATTTCAAGAATTGGAAAAAAGTCGAGGTGAAAATCTGCAGGCTCAATTGAAATTGATTCAAACGGAATTGATTGCGGTCGAGAACAAAAAACGTCAATATGCAATCACCATTGGTGATTTGGAACGAGAATTCATAGCCGAGAATAATCAGAACCAAAATGAATCCAATTTCAAAATTGACAATGAACTTGAAAAAATAAGCAAAGAAGAACAAGCGCTAGTGCAGAAATTGGATGGCGACATTACTTCCATTAAAGAGATCAAGAAAATTGAGAAGCAGTTGGTAAAATTAGCCGATCAAAAAGCCGGCCGAGAAACGGAAATTTTAAAACAAGCGACCAAAGAAGTTCAAAAAGAGAATCAAAAGAAATTAGAAGTTTTACGAGAAGTACCAACTTCAACGGTTTCTGAACGAGTGAATCTACAATTGGCACAATCCCGCGCCTTTCAATTGGACAATGAATCCAAAATATTGGAGGAACAAGCGAAACGAACCAATGACAATGAATCTGCCAGTCAATTGATGGAAAAAGCGTTCGCTAAACAAAAACAAGCAAGTGAAATTTTGGAAATTGCCTATGTGGACAATTCAGTAGCGAAAATGACGGAAGGTAAAATCTCGACTTTATCTACGCGCAATGAACTGGAATTGAGAAAAGCTTCCTTGCTAATGGATGAATCCAATGTAAATTCTGAAATTAAAAACATAGAATCGGAATTGAAGGCAACCAAAAAAGAAAGTGAAGAAAAATTGCTATTTGCCAAGCGAAACGAACTTTCCAAAGAACGCGATTTGATTCTGAATCAAATTGCCTACGTAGACAAAAAAATAAACCAGCTTACGAAACCTGTTGAAAATTCAATTGATCCGGCGAAAAAAGAAACCGAATTATCATATGTCGAAGAGGTAAAAATCTCTTCTAGTCTAGAATACAGAGAAATTTCAAGAATTGCCAACGAAGTCATTTCGGTTGAGAACGAAATAACATTTTTGTTAAAATCAATTGAGAATGAAAAGCAAGCTACTCGCAAGTTGATTGAAACGGGTCTGTTTGATGAAAATCAAGTCAATCAATCCGATATTGATGCAGGCATAAATTCAATTCAAGAAAAGGAAAAACAACTGGTTGCCCTGAATTCAAAACTTGAAGAAAAGAAAGCAACACTGGCAGCCAAGATGCCATTTGAAGAAAGCAAAACCAACAAAATTGAAAATTTGCTTCTCCGTGGAATTGAGCCAATCGCTTCCAACGTTTCGGATTATGTGTCGATTCCAAAAGATGGCTTTAGTGTAGACCTGAATGTGAAAAATGTCGATAAAAACAATTTAACCATTGAAACCGAAAAACACCGAGGCTTGATGTTTAGAGTGCAAGTGGGGGCCTTCTCGAAACCTCTAGAACATGAAGCCTTTCAAGAATTCAGTCCTGTAACCGGAGAAAAAAGAAGCAGTGGTCTTGTAGTCTACATGGCTGGTTATTTTGATAAGAGCACCAGTGCCTCAGAAGCTCAAAAAACGATACGTAGTTTGGGTTATTCAGATGCATTTGTGGTTGCCTATTGTGATGGAGAAAGAATTACTTTATCCGAAGGACGAAGATTAGAAAGCACGAATTCCTGTATTCCAATCCAATTATCCGAATTGACAATCAACCGCACCGTGGCTGTTTCACCAAAAGATACGACGAAATTAATCACCCGTGAATTGGATTACCACAAGGCTCCTGGCGCTGCCCCTGCGGCTCCTGTGGAAATGAAGAAAGGATTGTTCTACACCGTTCAGGTGGGCGTTTACAATCGTCCTGTGGATCTTGGAACTTTGAAAAATTTATCACCATTGATTACCAAACGATTACCAAATGGTCAAATCCGTTATTCAGCCGGTATTTTTGTTTCTATTGAAGAAGCTATGCCGAAACGAAAAGAAGCCATTGAAAAAGGAATTTCTGATGCGTTCATTACAGCATATTATGGTTCCGAACGAATCAGTTTGACAGAAGCCGAAAACTTATTAAGAGAAAAAGGAAAAGGAATTATCGAGAAAACGGCTATTGGGATTGTGAAAGATGTTCAGGAGCGACAGGTGGCCGAGGAAAAATTGCAAGAGGCAATTGTGGAGGTTGAAAAGAAAAAGTTTGTGGAAGGAATGGGCATTCAACTCGTATCGAAACAACAATTCGATGAATTTCCGAGAGATCGATTGAATCGTTTTAACAAACATGTAAGTTTCTATTTTGATCAAAATGACAGAAGATTGAAATCGGTAGTTTTCTCGAAAATAGAAGACATTCCACAAATCCATTTTTTACGAGATGAAGTGGATACCGTCTATTTTACTGAAGGCGACAAAATGCAGATTGCAGATGAAAATGGATTCAAGAAAATTGTTTTCGTCGTTCAAAATGGCAACTTAGAAGGGGATGTGGCCGATTATCTTTTCCGATTGAGCTTCCGAAAGGAGTTTGTTGACCAAGGCGGCCAAATGCAAGTGATTTTGCACGATGTGCCGTCGAATGCTATTCAGCCAATTTCAGATCAATTGCGCAAGCTGAAAATTCGATCCAACGTAGAATAGAAATTATTCAAAGAGCCCTTTCAAATCAATGTCTTGGGTGTACTCGGCAAGAATTTGTTTGTTCGATTGAATTTCTATCCATTGTATTTGATTGAGACTCGATAAAACATACAATTCAACGAAAAAGGAGTGCACAGCGTACAAATAAACTCGATGACTAGGGATGGTTCTAGCACCAATGAATTCCCCTTCTTCTCGAAGGATTTCAAGACGTTTTTCTAAGGAAAGTCGAATAAATTCAGAATTATTCATTTTTTTTTGAACCAATTAAGCTTAAACTTGTACAGCTATCAAATTAACAACAATGAAAGTACTTTTGTTTTTCCTTTTATTTGTCTTTTTTGCTCCAAATAGTTGGGGACAGAACAACACAAATAATAATTCTACTCAAGAAGAAAGTCTGAAAGAAAAGGAAAATGCACTTAAAAAAAATTCGAATAAAGTAGAAGAAGTAATCGTTCCTTCTAGCTTGGAGTCACCAACATCGACTAGTACGAGTGGGAAATTCAAAGCACAACCTGCCCAAAAGGACGCGACAAGCGCGCAATCTTCATTTTTATTAAAAAAAAGCAAATTTATTGCGCGTCAATCAGAATTCAATCACCAAAGAACACAACGCACCTTCAGTAACGGGCAACAAACAGAGCTTGAAAATTTACTTCGAGAAGTTGCCATGGATCCCTCAGCTACATACGAAAGCTTGTTCTTTTATTACACGAATGGACAGTATGATTTAAGCCGATCCACAGCTTTGTTAAAAGCCTATGAAATGAATCCCAACGATAACCAAATCAAAAAAGAAATGGTTATCTATTACTTTTTAACGAATAAAACAGACGAGTTCAGAACAGGCTTAATTAATTTATTCAACGCAAATGTATTTCCTCAAGCGGTGAAAGAGTATGGGACAGATTTGGTCAACAGTGTTGGGCAAAACGGAATCTTGATTACACATGGCACCGAAGATAGCTTTTCAGCCTTGTATGCTCAGCGTGTGCTTCGAAAGAGAGAAGACATTCGCATCATTTGTTTGGATTGGTTGAATTCCCCGCAATTCAGAAGTCAATTGGAAGCGCAACAAATTCGCTTGCCGAAATCAAATTTCATCGATGTAAACTACTTGAAAGAATTTTGTGCGCTAAATGTTGAGAAAGGTGTGTCGCTTTCACTGACCATACCAAGGGAGTATTTTTCACCCATCTTGAATCAAATGTATATTACTGGGCTGGTTTTTGATTACAAGCAAGTACCAACCGATAATTCTTTGGCGAACGAAAGCCTTTGGCGAACGATTTTGAATAAAAAGTTACTAGAGACGCGCAACCATGATTTGGTATTGAATTATATACCCATGATGATGCAAATCAGTCGTTTTTATGAAAATCAATACGAAACGACATCTAAATTAGAGATGGATGCACAAATTGATCAAATTTTACAAAGTAGAGGCAAATCATTGCGTAAATGAATGAGATTACTACGAGCGACATATAAGGATTTTACCGATGAAAAACTGATGCAGGAAATGCAACTAGGAAAGGAACAAGCTTTTCAAGAGTTGTATGATCGATATGCGCAAAGCTTGTATCAGTATTTCTTTCGAAGAATGTGGAAGGATCGCGAAAAAGCAGAAGATTTCGTCCACGACTTGTTTACTAAGTTGATCAAGAATCCAACCTCTTTTGACGCCAGTAGGTCTTTTAAAACCTGGGTTTTTTCAGTGGCCAACAACATGACAATCAACGAATACAAAAAACAAGCGGTTCGCTCGGTAGTTACTTCAGGAGGCGAAAATGAATACCAAGCTTCGCCTGAAAAATTAGCCGATGGCTTGTTGCAGGATGAAATGTTCAAAGAAGCGTTGGAAAAAGAATTGAACGAATTGGACGAAAAACACCGGGAAGTTTTTGAATTGAGACACATACAAGGCTTCAGTGTTAAAGAAATCGCAGAAACGCTGGGTATAAACGAAGGAACCGTAAAATCGCGTGTATTTTATGCCGTGAAGCAATTAACAGGAAAATTAATGGAGTTCAAAATGACACTCCAAACAAACTAGTGTATTATGACACCAGAAATAGAAAATATCATCAGAAATTCAAATTTTAAGGATCTGTCGGATCAGCAAAAACTCGCTTTGCAAGATTGGGCAAGTTCAGAAGAGGAATTTGAAACCTTGCAGCAGATTTTAGTAACTGCAGATTCTATGGATGCGGATGTTGCGCCAAGTCCAACTTTGCGAACTTCCTTGACGGAAACATTTTCGGCACAATATGGTGTTGCATCAACTCTAAATTCTAATCAACGAAAATCGAACAAAACAATCGTGCTTTGGTTGAAAGTGGCCGGTGCAGTGGCAGCGGTTTTCATGCTGTTTTTTCTCGTATTTCCGCTTTTAGCACCGAATAAAACCGTTGAGTATACCGCTGAGCAAAAACCGATGGAAACGAAAAAAGAGCTGGAGAAAAGCGCAGATAGTAACGAGGTGAAACAAAACAATGAACAGGATGAGCCATCCACTTCGGTCGCGCCAATTATGCAAGAAGCGCCGCAATTAGCGCGCTTAGAATCCAATCCGACAAGAGCCATGCGAGACGCAAACCTAGATATCTCAACGGCTGATCGAGGATTTGCAATGGCTTCTGAAGCGCATTCCGATCGCTTGTTTTTTAGTGACATGCCCGATAAAAACCGTCAAGTCGTGCAAGAAAATCCAGAATTACTGGCGATTTTGTATACGTCCTTTTAAATAGAAAGCCGATTAATTTCACCAGTTTTTTGATTCGAGAAAACAAGTATTCCCATTCGGAAAAGATCAAATTGATTAGGGAAATCAGTATCGTTCAGCAAACTTTTCCAAGCATTAAGCATACCTGTTGACCAACGAATATCGTCCAAAACGAGTAGGGCATTTTCCTTCAAATTCGGTTTCAATGTCTGAATATACTGGAGCAATGCCTTCCCATCGTGGTGACCGTCTACAAATACCAAATCCCATGATTCTTTGGGTATGTTTTTAAAGAAATCTTCAAAGGTTGAGTTGACCAATTCTATATTTGTGTAATGATTTTTATCGAATAAACGTTTGGCTTCCAACGCGGTTTGCGGACAGGCTTCAACAGTCGTAATCGTTCCATCTGGGGTGCCTGATGAAAGAAATACGGTTGTAAATCCCAATGAAGTCCCCATCTCCAGAACATGCTTGTATTGAAATTCCTTTGTTATTTGATACAAGATTCGTTGAAACTTCAACGAGGAAGTACTTTGCTTGTAAATCGCATTAATTTTTCTTTTTCCACCGAGCTTTTTGGAACCGGCGCCAAAGTCAGCGACTTCAATCAGTCGTGTATCTTTTTTCGTCCTTTTCCGTATAGAATTGAGTTGGGTTTCGAATGTCAATTGAATGGAAGCACGTTGAATACAATTTATTATTTTTGTGGACGTTTCATTGTCAACTTTCGGAATAAAATTGGCCTTCCAACGATAATGGATATATTCAAAAATCAAATTCATGCCACAAATTAACGAAGAATTGAAGGCAAACTTGCCATTGGAAGCACAAATTCAACTGCAAAATATCACGAAAGGGAATCCTCCTTTGGAATTGGTGGCGCCTTGTCGAATAGAAGATGGCATTTTAAAGATTTCCGATTTTGAAAAAAACCGATTGATTCAACGAGCCTTATCAAGTAAAAGGTCCATCGCTTATTTTATTCCTGCTTCGGGTTCAGGTTCTAGAATGTTTCAGTTTTTGTTTGGCTATCTCACAGCACCCAATGAGGAAAATACCGCTATGGTGGAACATTTTTTCAATAGCATGGAGAAAATGGCTTTCTATACCATTATGCCGTTGGAATTGCGCGATAAACTAAAAAGGGGGGATTTTGAAATCAAGGAGATTGCTCAATTTATATTAGGAAAGAACGGTTTGGAACTAGGTATTTTGCCAAAAGGATTGATTCCTTTTCACAAGATTGATAAATTCGTTTTAAACCCATTCCAAGATCAAATTCTTCAAGGAGAGAACTTACACGATAGCGTTTCTAAGTTTCACTTTACGATCCAAAAGGAGTTTGAAACGCACGTGAAAGAAAGCGTGGACAACTTACGAAAATTCACGGGTCCAGGAAAGGAAATTCAATTTTCAGAACAGAAACCAGAAACGGACGCTTTCGCTTTTGATAATTCTGGAAAAGTAGTTTTGAGCGATACAGGCAGTTATTTACGCCGTCCTGCTGGTCATGGTGCATTGCTTGAAAATTTAGTCGAAGTAGAAGAGGAGGTAATCTTAATCAAGAATATCGACAACATCCAACACATGGAGCATCAGAAAAATGCGGAACAAATTTGGCAAATGCTAATTGGTCTGTTGGATGAGGTGAAAATAAAGATAGATCGTTTGGTTGTTAATTTCTCGCGAACGGATTTTCAGCACTTGAATGACTCGTATCAATTGTTCAATGCCAGCGAAATCGAAAATTGGTCGGATGAAACGATACTGGAAGCGTTAAATCGGCCGATCCGCGTTTGTGGAATGGTACGGAATTTAGGCCAAGCGGGTGGAGGCCCGTATTGGGTGAAAAACAACGGGTCTATCAGCAAGCAAATCGTTGAAAAAGCACAGATTGCTCAAACGGACGCACAGCAATCGCTGATGATCAAAAGCACGCATTTCAACCCGGTGATGATGGCTTTGTCAACGGTGGATGCTGTAGGTAAAAAATTCAACTTGAAAGACTTCGTCGACAAAGACAAATATTTCATTGTAGAAAAAGAGCACAAAGGAAAAAAAATAAAATACTGTGAACTGCCCGGATTGTGGAATGGTTCGATGTCCAATTGGAATACACTTTTTGTTGAAATTCCCAACCAAGTATTTAGTCCAGTAAAAACGATGTTGGATTTATTATTGCCAGCACATTTAGCGAAAAAAGAGGATGAATAAAATCGATACAACCTTGGTGATTGGTGCATCCACCAATCCAGAAAGATACGCTTACAAAGCCATCAAAGCCTTGCGAAGTCATGGAAAAACGGTGAAAGCCTATGGATTGAAAAATGGCGAAGTGGACGGCGTCATTTTTGAAACGGAGAAAATACCTTTTGAAAATATCGAAACGGTGACCTTGTACGTCGGCCCACAAAATCAAAATTCGCTCATGGATTATATCATTCACGAAATTCAACCCAAGCGGATAATTTTCAATCCTGGAACAGAAAATCCAGATTTTATTTCGAAAGCTGAAAAGGTTGGAATTTATTGTGAAATAGCGTGTACTTTGGTGTTACTAGCGACCGGACAATACGATGATTTTACATCATCTTCCCGCGTTTGATCAAGTATTTAAGCAAAATAGGTTCATAGCCGTCATCAATATCAGCTGGCATGAAGTCAATTCGATTTTGAATACAACGCAGCTCAATTTCGCGAAAATAATGTTGAATTTCTTCACGGTATTTCTCTTTGATTTCAGCCGGTTGAAGACGCATTTTTTCGCCTGTTTCCATGTCCACAAGCGTATAAGGACGATTTTCTAAATTGAAATCTATTTCATTTTTCTTGTCCGTAACATGGAAAAGAATGACTTCATGTTTTCGGTGTTTCAGGTGTTGAAGTGCTTGAAACAACTCATCCGTTTTGGTAGGGTCGTCTAATAAATCGGAAAAAATCACCACCAAAGAACGTTGATGACTCAATTCAGCTATCGCATGAAGAGCTTCTGTTGCCTTCGTTTCCGTTTTGGTGTTCTCATTGAAACCAGCCAAACATTTTTCCAATTCGCTATACAAGTAAACATGGTGCCGTTGGCTCGATTTTGCAGGGGTATGCAAATCCAATTTTTCATTGAAAAATGACAATCCGACGGCGTCTCGTTGCCGTTTCAGTAGTTCGATTAAAGAGGCGGCGGCATACACAGCGAATTTTAACTTGTTGTCCGCATTCACTGGATAATACATCGAACTGGAAGTATCAATCACAATCTGACAGCGTAAATTCGTTTCCTCTTCGTATTTTTTGGTAAACATTTTATCGGATCTGGCAAACAATTTCCAGTCAATATGTCGAGTAGATTCTCCCTTATTGTACAACCGATGTTCAGCAAATTCAACTGAAAAGCCATGAAAAGGGCTTTTGTGCATGCCGGTGATAAAACCCTCTACCACTTGTTTGGCGAGTAATTCTAAATTACCGAAATGGGCTAACTTTTGTCGATCGATCGATTCTTTCACAGCTTAAAATTACGCAATTGTTTTTACGCGATGTTGGTAAATGGTATTGAGAATTACACAAAAAATGATAATTCCCATTCCAATTAAAACAATATTAGACAAACGTTCATCGAAAACAAACCAACCCAAGACAACGGCATAAATAGCTCCCAGATATTGAAAAGGGACAATTTTAGCGGTATCACCAAGATGCAAAGCACGCGTCATGAGAATTTGAGCAATTTGCGTAAAAATGCCAATACAAAGCAAAACGATCCATTCGATTCCATGCGGCCACACAAAATCAAACAAACACCAAATCCCTGTAAAAGGCAAAGCGAGCATCGGGAAATACAAAACAATGGAGATCGCTTGGTCGGTGTTTTTTAATTTAACAATCGCTGTATAAGCAATCGCCGAGAAGAAAGCAGAGACAATGCCCAAAAGCATCCAAGTAGTATCCATTTTAGTATCTGCTGCTGGAAACAAATTATCGTACCCTACCAAAACAACACCAGCGAATGCCAGAATAATGAGCAGCCATTGCAACCTGAGTATTTTGTCTTTTAGAATAAAAGAGGCTAGAATTACCGTAAATATAGGCGACAAATATTGCAAAATAGAGGCAATGGCCAAAGGTAATTTCTGTAAGGTAAAAAAAAACAGTGTCAAAGCGAAGACGCCAGAAATTCCACGAACCATTAACCATTTCTTGTTATTCCCAAAAAATGGAATACGTCTTTTTTTAATAATGGTGGCACTTATGGCAAAGGATACGAGCGAACGAAAAAACACCAATTCATGGGCTCCATAAGTCTGAAAATGAAAATAATGGCTGATATCATTTTGTCCTCCCAAACTTTTCACCAAAAAATTGACGACCACAAAGCTTAAACCTGAAAGTAAAATGAATTGAATGCCTTTTCGCATATACGCAGAACTTAGACGTGCAAAATTACTTCTTTCGATTCGTTTAATTCCTCGATTACGGAAATGGTTGGTAGATTTTACAATATTTTTAGAAGATTTACGTAATTTCGTTACGCATGAAACGATTCCTGATTCTAATTTTTATTCTTTTTTGGTTTTTAAATTCTCCCGGGTTTAAATCCCAATCGATCACGCCGAAAGCAAGTTTTCACGTAAATGTCGGGTTGCCCATTAATACAAAAAACGAATCGTTTAAAGGCGTCATGCAAGGATTGGTGAATACTAGTGCACACTTTCAATACACCTTGAAAAATTCACTTTGTTTCGGGATTGGGATTAATTACACCTATTTTTCGTTGAATGAATTCAAGGTTACTGAAAAAATAAAAGGAGGTGTTCAAATGCCATCAGCCTTTTTGAAGATTGGCCAGGAGAAATTTCATTCTTCCGTATTTGGAACCGATTATGGTTTAAAAATGGGGTATACTGCAAATTTATTCAATTCGGACTCAATTCAAGCGCAGTTTGGCAGTGTACGAACCATTTATAGCTTGTATATTGAGCCACAAGCAGGATTCATGTTGCAAATGGATGAAAATACCACCGTGAAGCTTTTTGTTGGTTATGTAATTCAAAATTTTGGCTTCAGACCCAGTTATTTAGGGCTTTCTTCGGAAAATGGATACAACCCGCAGAATTTTAACATAAAAACCCAATATTTAACAATTGGATTTGGTTATACCCATTATTTTAAAAATAGAAAATAAGCGTTATTTTCGTGCAACGTTCGGAACGATTTGGTCGTTCTTACTTTGTTAAAACGCTTAGAATCTATGAAAAAAAGTCTCTTTTTATTTTCCGCTTTATTACTTTCTCTCAATTCTTTTTCTCAAAAAGAGAGTATTTTGTCTACCTCGCCTGAATACAGACAAGCTAAATTGAATGGGACAATCGAGAATTACCAAGTCAAAAGTGGTACGGTTGAGGTAATGGATGTTTCTCAAACACTAGGAATGAAAAAAAAACCGAGTAGCGGAGTACCTGCTAAAGCCAGTGGTTGTCTTAGTTATTCAGCTCCAATTGGCTATACGGCAACCGGAATTATCTCGGATGACCAGGCAACCGCCTTGATCAGTTTGCCTTTTGATTTTTGTTTTTATGGTGATATAGTAAATGCTTTGTACATCAATTCAAATGGGAATGTGACTTTTAATGCGCCAATGATCTCCTACAGTTCCACTGCTTTTCCTTCCCTTGGAGATCAAATTATCGCTCCGTTTTGGGGAGATGTGGACGTCACCGGAGGTTTGGGGACGATTTCATATGAGATTACGGCAACCCACATGATTATTAATTGGAACAACGTTGGCTATTTCCCATCTTCAGGTGATAAACGCAACAATTTTTCATTGGTATTAACAGATGGGAATGATCCAATTATTTCGGGTGGAAATGTTGCTTTTTTATATGGAGATATGCAATGGACAACCGGCTCCGCCTCTGGAGGGACCGGCGGATTTGGAGGAATACCTGCAACAGCGGGCGCCAACAAAGGCGACAATATAAATTATTTTCTTATCGCACGTTTCGACCACGCAGGTTCTGATTTTGATGGAGCATTGGGAGGAAATGATGGAATAAGTTGGTTGGATAACCGTGAATTTTATTTTGACTTTTGTAGTACTGACAATGTAGCGCCAGTGCCGTTGGGAATCGGTTCCTGTGATACGGTTCGTATTTGTTCTTTGGGCGATACGGCAGATATTCCATTCATTTTCTTGTCACCAGAGGCAACACAATCTACTACGATAACCGTTACAAGTGCTACCCTCACAACATTGCAAGTATTAACGAATGTTCCTGGTAATACCGCTACCGCATCCTTGCGGATAATTGGCACTCCAGCCATGGCAGGAACCCATTTTGTAAATGTTACCGCAACAGATGATTACAGTACACCAGGAGTAACCAGTGTAGATTTCACCGTAATAATTGATGATTCAGGAGCGGCTAGCTTTAATCCGATTCTTTCGCCAACGGTTGGCTGTGATTCGGTCGTTGTAAATGTTTTAAATGGTCCTTATGAGTCTTACTTATGGGATGATTTTACTTCTGATACATCAATGACTTTAAACAACTCTACGCAAAACTATGGAGTCACTGTTAAATTAAACGGCTGTTATAAACGGGTGACCAATGATTTTACGGTCATTAATTTAGAAGTAAACTTCAATAATGTAGATTTTTATTCTTGTCCAGGATCCACTGAAAATGTTAAGTTGGTTGATTCTGCAACACTGGTCAATGCCACATGGGGATCTCCAAGTTTGAATGGTTTATATTCTGTACATCTATTGCCAGGAAATTACACCGTGACGATTACAGACGTAAATGGCTGTACGGCAGATTCGAGTTTTACGATAACTACCCAACCCAAAATTGTATTGGCAGAAAATCCGAATGTTTGCGGAGATTCTATTGGGTTATCCGGTAATTTGGGTGTTTCGGGAGGTATTTGGTCTTTGATTAGTGGACCAGGAACGGCTACTTTTTATCCAAATAGCACCTTGCAAACGAGTGTCAAATGGTCTGTGCCAGGCGTTTATACCATTAAATACGCTGAGCCCAATTGTTTAGACGCAGATACGATCACGTTAAATGTAACTTTCTACCCTTATTCAGAAGTAGGGAATGTGATAGGTTGTTTGGGAACTCCAGAAAAAGTTGAAGCTTATTCCTATTGGGATAATGTGACTGCTTACGAGTGGAGCAATGGAGATACGGGACCCTCAACGACTTTAACCGAGCCAGGTTATTATTATTTGAATTCCTATAACTCGTGTGGTGTAAATACCTGGAATTTTAATTTTGAAGCGCATTCTTGCGAAATCAATATGCCAAATGTATTTACGCCAAATGGGGATTTGGTGAATTTATTCTATTACCCAATAGATCCTGATACGAAAGCGTTCACAGCTTATAATTGTAAATTGTTTAATCGATGGGGGAATATTATGTTTGAATCCAATGATTTGACAAAAGGTTGGGATGGAAAAACTTCAACTGGCGCAATTGCCGAAGATGGAGTCTATTTTTACTTAGTCAATGCGACCAATTTAGATGGTTTGGAAATAGAAAAACAAGGGTTTTTTCAATTGTTTGGTCAATAAAACTTTTGAGTTCGATTCAAATAGTATAAAAAACAATTGCTAAATTTAGGCCTTGACTGCCGTTGCTTGCAACTTCTCGTATGTTTAAGCCGTCCTAGTTTTGTAAAATGCTAAAATACATTATGAAAAATTTACTTTTAATTTTATTCGCTTTCTTTTATTCTCTTGCTTCTTTTGCGCAACTTGAAACGGAAAAGCCTACACTCAAAGTTGATTCCAAAGAGTATGAGACGGCAAAATTGAATGGTCTTTTGGATCAATTTAATGTGTCTCCATTTATGGCTCACGAAACCTACGATATTTCGGCAGAAGATGCCCCTAAAATCAAGAAAAAACCCATTAATACTGTTCCTTCGAAAGCGAGTGGCTGTAATTGTTATGTGGAGCCAGATTCAACTTATCTATTGGCTTTAGCACCAAATGATGATGGTTCAAGTTCCGCCATTACGATTCCTTTTCCATTTTGTTTTTATGGAGATACAGTAACAACCATGTATATCAACAACAATGGGAATATTACCTTTGGCTCGCCAATGTCTACCTATAGTGCAACCGCCTTCCCGTCTTCTGGACCACAAATTATTGCTCCGTTTTGGGGAGATGTGGATACCCGTGGAGGAAATGGACAAGTATTGTACAAAGTTACACCAACCGCCATCTACATAAACTGGTATCATGTTGGCTATTTTAGTATCCAAGGTGATAAATTGAATAATTTTCAATTGATTATCACGAATGGGTCTGATCCGGCTATTGACGGCGGTAATGTAGCCTTTTGTTATGAGGACATGCAATGGACAACAGGAAGTGCATCAAGTGGAGTGAATGGTTTTGGTGGTGTTCCTGCTACGGCTGGTGCAAACAAAGGAAATGGGATTAATTTCTTCTTGATTGCACGTTTTGACCATCCTGGAACTGATTTTGATGGTGCCTTAGGGAATCCAGATGGAATTAGTTGGTTGGATAACAAAAGTTTTTTCTTCGATGTTTGTAGTTATATAAATATTCCACCCGTTCCAAATGGAGCCTCATCCTGTGATACATTCAGGGTCTGTTCCATAGGGGATACCGCGGATATTCAGTTTATTTTCTTGTCGCCAGAAGCCACCCAATCTACGTCCATTGTTATCAATCCGGGTACGTTAACCAATTTACAAGTCATTACCAATGTTCCTGGAAATACAGCATATACAGTCCTCAGGGTACCTGGAGCGGCTGCCTTTGTGGGGACTCATACTGTAGAAATAACGGCTACGGACAATGGAACGCCCACTGGAATTACAACGCTTTATTTAACCGTCATAATTGATTCCGCTGGAACCGCGAATTTCAACCCCATACTTTCACCCGTCACGGGATGTGATTCTATTTTGGTGGATGTGCTGAACGGTCCTTACGATTCGTATCTCTGGGATAATTTGCTCTTAGATAGTTCAATATATGTGAGCAGCGCCTTGCAAAATTTTGGAGTTACCGTTTCTAAAAATGGCTGCTTCAAGCGAATTGACACGAACTTTTTGGTTTCACCATCCTTCAATATTAGCTTGATTGGAAACCCGGAGCTTTGTCCAGGAATTTTAACATCGAATTTTGCGATGCCAGATTCATTGAATTATGGGCCTGCAACTTGGGGTTTAACCAATGCAGGGTTGGATTCTTTGTACAGTAATAACCTGGGTGTTGGAACCTACACGATTAGCGTGACGGATACATTTGGTGTTTGTACAGTAGATACAACATTCACGGTTACAGCGCTGCCAGCCATCAGTTTGCAACCAGATGACACGATTTGTGGTCAAAGTTATGTATTTACAGGCAATACAGGTGGTACCGGTTCGGGAATTTGGTCTTTCGTTTCGACGGGTTCAAATCCAGTTTTTCAGTCTACTGCGAACATGAATACCACTGTTATTTTGGGTACAACGGGTATTTATGATTTGATTTACACAGACAATTTCTGTATTGATGACGATACTGTAAGGATAACCGTAATGCATCCGTTTACGGCCGCTTCTCAATTATCCGGTAGTCCATTTTATTGTCCTGGTGAAGCGGGCGCGAATATGGTGGTGACGGATTCACTTCATTTTGGATCCATTACATGGAATAATCCAAATGCAACCAATGGTATTTTTAACCAAACTTTGCCCCCAGGAACGTACACAGTCACTTTAGTAGATACGTTGGGTCAATGCTCATCCTCCACGACTTTTACGGTTACAACGCAACCGGCCATCGTTTTGATGTCTGATACGGTAATTTGCGGTAATACGGTCGTTATGAATGCCAATTCAGGTGGCAGCGGAACAGGGTCTTGGAGTATTGTCTCTGGTCCAGGCGTTCCGGTATTCCAAAGTGCTACGGCTTTGAATCAAACAGTTACATTCCCTGTTGGCGTGTATGGATTCTATGTGTTGAAATACACCGATGCAAACTGCCCTGATTCAGATGAAATACAAGTTTTTTACAGCCCACCACCAGCCATCGTTTTCAATAACGTTGATTTCTTTATCTGTCCGGGTGACTTTGAAAATGTGATCCTTACTGATACTTTGACATTGGCACAAGCATCTTGGGATTCGGGAGCACAAACGGGCTTCATTTCATTCTTGACCGCAGGAACACATACAGTGGAAGTGACCAATTTATCTGGTTGTACAAATGACTCTACCTTTACTATTTTGACACAAATTGTTACTCAATTACTAGAGCACCCTGAAGCGTGTGGAGATGTGTTGGATTTAAACGGAAACATTGGTTTGGATAACGGATTGTGGAGCAAAATTTCTGGCCCAGGAACAGCGACATTTAATCCAATTGATTCGATTCAAACTGTAGTGACTTGGTCTAAACCAGGAACCTATACCATCATGTATACGGAGCCGATTTGTTTGCAACCGGATACAATTACGATCAATGTTACTTTCTATCCATATTCAGAAGTTGGCAATGAAGTCGGTTGTTTAGGAATTGCACAAACCGTAACGGCTTATTCAGTTTGGGACAATGTGACCAGCTATGAATGGAGTGATGGTCAAACCGGTTCTACAGCGACTTTTACCGTGCCAGGTTATTATTATTTGACGTCAACGAACGCCTGTGGCACGCATGTTTGGGATTTCTATTACGACGCGCATGTTTGTGATATCGTGATGCCAAATGTATTTACGCCGAATGGTGATTTAATCAATATGATGTATGGACCAATTGGTGCCGATCCTGCTGGGTTATCTTCCTTTAATTGTAAGTTGTTCAATCGTTGGGGTAACCTAATGTATGAATTCACAGATGTAACAAAAGGTTGGGATGGTAGAACATCCAACGGAAACTTTGCAGATGATGGTGTTTATTTCTACAAAATTGAAGCCAAAGACATTGAAGGAAAATCTTTGGATAAACAAGGATTCTTCCACCTAGTACAAAATTAAATCGACAGTTTTTTGCGATATTAGCAGAAAAAAGTTGACAACACTAAAACAGTTAAAAATTGAATTTGAAGAGAGGTTTCACCAAAAGTGGACCTCTCTTGCTGTTCTGTACCATTACAAAGCAATAATTAGTCAATTAACGGAAATTCCCTTCAATCAAGTTGTTTTCCATTTGGAAGATTCGCTCGATGAAGGAAAGGTATCCCTATTTAAATCACACATCGAACGTTTGGATGCCGATGAGCCATTGCAGCACATTGTGGGTGAAACGGATTTCATGGGGTATAAAATTATTTGTTCTCCGGATGCACTGATTCCTAGACCAGAAACGGAAGAATTGGTTGAATTAGTGCTTTCAAAAATTGATGCAAACAAAGACTCCAAAATTTTAGATTTGTGCACCGGAACAGGTTGTATTGCAATTGCTTTGGCAATATTAGCACCCAAGGCATCACTTTTTGGTATAGATTTATTCGAAAGAACTCTGGATTTAGCGAAATTGAATGGGCGGCAAAACGAGGTGTCAATCGAATGGTCTAAGGCGGATGTTCTTTCCGAACTGGAAATGAAATCTTTTCAAACGAATGATTTTGCCGTATGGGTTTCAAATCCGCCCTATATTCCAAACCGAGAAAAAAGTGAAATGTCCGAAAATGTTGTTCTTTTTGAACCGCATGATGCCTTGTTTGTGCCTGACAATGATCCCTTACTTTTCTATCGAAAAATTACAGATTTGGCTCAGAGTGGGCTGCAAAAAGGCGGGTGGCTTTTTTTTGAAATCCATGAAAATTTTGGCAAAGAAATGATAGCTTTGTTACAAGAATATAATTTTACGAATATTTCGCTTAAGCAAGATATGCAAGGGAAAGATCGTATGATTTACGGTCAAAAATAATACAAAATGAATTCAGATTTGGCGCAAAAGAAAATAGCGGAGTTGATTGAGAAAATCAATCACCTAAATCATGCTTACTATATCGACAATGTTTCTGAAGTGTCAGATTTTGAATTCGACACACTGTTAAAAGAATTGCAGGAGCTGGAATCAAATTTCCCGCAATACGTTGATAAAAATTCACCAACCAAGCGAGTCGGGGGAGATATTACCAAAAAATTTCAATCGGTGGTGCATCGCTACCCAATGCTTTCTCTCTCGAATACCTATTCTGAAGAAGAAATAATGGAATGGGAAAACCGCATCAAAAAGATCAGTGAAGGCAATTTGGAGTACGTATGCGAACTCAAATACGATGGCGTAGCGATTGGGTTGCATTATGAAAATGGAGAGCTAGTGCAGGGCTTGACGCGTGGCGATGGAACGAAAGGTGAAGATGTTACCACCAATGTCAAAACGATTCGAACGATTCCTTTGTCTTTAAAGGGAGATTTTCCAACTGATTTCGAGATTCGTGGCGAAATATTTTTCCCTTTGGAAAATTTCAACGCCATCAACGAAACAAGAAAAGAAGCCGGGGAAGCCGAATTTGCGAACCCACGGAATTCTGCTTCTGGAACGTTGAAATCCCAAGATTCTAAAGTGGTAGCCGAGCGAGGCTTGGATTGTTTTCTTTACGGAATTTACGGAGCTGATTTGCCGTTGGACGGTCACTATGAAAGTGTCTTAAAGGCGAAAGATTGGGGTTTTAAAGTACCTGATCCCCAACAAAATTACATAGCCAAAGTCGACTCGATTGATGGAATTATGGAATTCATTCATTTTTGGGATAAAAAACGATACGACTTGCCTTTTGAAATAGACGGCGTGGTGATCAAAGTGAACAATTACGACATGCAAGAGGAATTAGGCTTCACGGCCAAATCTCCTCGGTGGGCGATTGCTTATAAATTTAAAACGGAACGGGTTTCAACGGTTTTGGAATCGGTCAGTTACCAAGTTGGTAGAACGGGAGCCATCACACCCGTTGCCAATTTAAAGGCGGTTTCTTTGGGCGGAACGGTGGTTCGAAGAGCATCATTGCACAATGCCGACCAAATCGAAAAACTGAATTTGTGCGAAGGCGATACTGTATTTGTCGAAAAAGGAGGTGAAATCATTCCGAAAATTGTCGGTGTGGATGAAAATGCTCGTTTGAGCAATCAGCCGATTCAATTTTTGGAAAATTGTCCGGAATGCGCAACACTCTTGATTCGAAGAGAAGGAGAAGTGCAACATTTTTGTCCCAATGAAATCGGTTGTCCTCCTCAAATAAAAGGAAGAATCGAACATTTCATTGGTCGAAAAGCGATGGATATAGAAGGTTTGGGAGCCGAAACAGTGGATTTGTTGGTCAATAAAAAACTGATTGAAAATGCGGCTGATTTGTACGATTTAACCTTCGATGAGGTCGTGAATTTGGATCGAATGGCGGATAAATCAGCGGATAATTTGATTCAAGGCGTCATTAAATCAAAAAGTAACCCGTTTGAGAAAGTACTTTTTGCCATCGGGATTCGATTCGTTGGAGAAACGGTTGCTAAAAAATTGGCGAAGCGTTTTAAAACGATGGAAAATTTGCAGTTGGCAACCTTTGATGAACTCGTCGCAACGGATGAAATTGGAGAGAAAATAGCCATTTCGGTTCAAAATTTCTTCTTAGACGAGCGAAATATCCTGTTTATTCAACGATTGAAAGTGGCAGGTTTGACTTTTGAAATGGAGGAAAACCAGGGAGCTTCTGAAAAATTGGCGGGATTGACCTTTGTCGTTTCGGGTGTGTTTCAAAAGTTTTCCCGAGATGGAATCAAAGAAACGATTGAGGAAAATGGTGGAAAAATGAGTTCTTCTATTTCTGCTAAAACAAATTATGTGGTGGCAGGCGACAACATGGGACCAGCCAAACTAAAGAAAGCAGCTGATCTCGGTGTTCAAATCATCAACGAAGATGATTTATTAAAACTATTGGGCAATGAGTAATGCAGTTTTAGGCAATCACAACGAACGAATAATTGTTTTTTACACCTTTACGGATGTGAGAGAATTCAACAAGTTCAAGCAATCGATGGATTTGATTATCAATCCAAAAGTGTTGCATAGCACAGTTATTGTCGTATTTGTAGAAAACGCAAACGATAAAAACACACTGCCCCAAGCAGCAAGATTGAATTATTTGTCCAAAAGCGATTTTAATTTTTTTGGTCAATACAAAGACAAGAAATTTGGTGAATTAATGAAGGCAAAATACGATCAATTGGTCGTGTTTGGTGCTGTGGATGAAAAGCAAGTCAAACGCATCAACAAAGTGACTGCCAAAACCAGAATTGTTACAAATTCAACAGAAAACTTGAAATCCGATATAAGTATTAAAGCGAACGCTATCAGCATTGAACAAATCGTTAATTTTGCAAAAGAAACTTTAGAAAAAATTCAACCATGAACAATCCCTTCAAAGGTGCCGGAACGGCATTGGTAACACCCTTTAAAAAAGATTACAGCATTGATTTTGAATCTTTAAAGAAATTGATTGAATTTCAAATCGCAGGTGATATTGACTTTTTGGTGGTACAAGGTACAACGGGAGAATCACCAACGTTGTCGTGGGAGGAAAAATTGGAAATTTTGAAAACGGTTACTGACGTTAATGCTGGCAGAAAACCGATAGTTTTTGGTCTTGGTGGTAATAATACGATGGAAATTGCGAGCAAAATGAAATCAATTCCAAACACAGTAGACGGAATTTTGTCGGTTTCACCATACTACAACAAACCGATTCAAAAAGGAATTGTTGAGCATTTCAAATACATCAGTTCGCAAACTGATTTGCCAATTATTTTGTACAATGTTCCGGGAAGAACGGGTTCCAATATGAGTGTTGAAACCACGATTGAATTGTCAAAAGTTGAAAACATCGTAGCGGTAAAAGAAGCGTCTGGAAACATGGAGCAAATCATGGAGATTATCCGCCAACGACCAGCTGGATTTGGTGTATTGTCAGGGGACGATGCTTTGGTATTACCTTTGGTCGCTGCAGGAGCTGACGGTGTTATTTCCGTCGTTTCCAATTCGTTTCCAAAACAGTTTTCGGACTTGGTAAAATGGACAGCTACCGAAAAACATCAAGCAGCGGTTGCGATTCATTACAATCTGACAGAAATTACACGCTATTTCTTTGCCGAAGGAAATCCAGGTGGCATAAAAGAGGCGTTGTTGGAATTGGGATTAATGGAAAACTGTATGCGTATGCCTTTGTACAATGTTTCCAATGAATTGGCCGAAAAAATCAAAGCAGAAACAAGAAGAATCGTGAAAGGATAATTCCTGCATCGATAGAAAATCAAAATATACATTACCTTTGAAGCCTCGAGAATTATCGGGGCTTTTTACTTTTTTATGACGAAATACCAAGAAATTATCCAAGCGGTTGAGGCTGCAAATCGCATTGTCATTACGGCTCATAAATCGCCCGACGGTGATTCCATTGGCAGCTCCATGGGTTTGTATGAATACCTGAAAAATAAAGACAAGAAAGTGACCATTTGTCATCCAGATCCATTTCCCAATTTTTTGGCTTGGGTACCGAACGTGGATGAAATTCTGAATTTTGAAGAGCATGCAGAAAAAATAAAAGAAGATTTTGCACAAGCGAATCTAATTTTTGCTCTGGATTACAATCATCCAAGTCGTTTAGGCGATGAGATGAGTGTTTTATTGGAAGGTGCTAAAAATAAGACCATCATGATGGATCATCATTTGAATCCAGCTGATTTTGCTTATATTTCTTTGAGTGAACCAGCCGTTTGTTCGACCAGTCAATTGGTGTATGAATTGGTGGCTGAAGATGGATTGGACAAGTTGAATGCAGCCATTGGAATTCCACTTTATTTAGGAATCATGACCGATACGGGATCCTTTCGATTCAATTCGGTAACACCACGTACCCACGAAATCTTAGCGCATCTGCTATCCGTAGGTGTCAATCATACCGATATCCATGAAGCTGTTTTTGGACAAAATTCATTGAATCAATTGCGCTTGCGCTCGTATGCCATTTGCAACAAGTTAGAAATAATTGAAGAAGGTAAAGTTGCGGTTATGTCTTTGTCATCCAATGAATTGGATGCGTATCATTACGAAAAAGGAGACACAGAAGGATTGGTAAATGTAGCGTTGAGTGTAACCGGAGTGAAATTAGCCGTTTTCTTACAAGAAAAAGAGGGTAAAGTGAAAATATCCTTCCGGTCCAAAGGCAATCAAGCGGTGAACCAATTGGCGGGTGATCATTTCGAAGGAGGTGGTCATGCAATGGCTTCAGGCGGAATTAGTTATGTTCCTTTAGCGGAAACCATTGAAAAATTAAAAAGTGTCATCCATTCGTACGTAATATGAAACTACTAGTAGTTGTTTTTTTCGTTGTAGGCTTGTTTTCATGCAAAGACAATGGGCAAGAACAAAAGCCAGCTGTCAAATGGACCAAAGCTCAGTCGACCGAATTGAACAAGGAATTGGCAGAACAAGAAAAGATTGATATTCAGCTTTTCTTGGATAGAAAACCAACTTGGAAAATGGAAGAATCGGGTTCTGGATTGTATTATTACATCTACGAGAAAGGATCAGGACCTGCAGCGGTTTCTGGAAGTTATGCGCAAATTTCGTTTGAGATTAGTTTGTTGGATGGTACGCTCTGTTACAAAACGGAGGAGAATGAAATTGAAGAATTTCGAGTAGACAAAAGTCAGGTGGAAACCGGAGTTCAGGAGGCGATCAAGTTGATGCGTGAAGGAGACAAAGCAAAATTAATTATCCCAAGTCATTTGGCGCATGGCTTGTCTGGAGATATGAATAAAATTCCACCTTTGACACCCATTGTTGTGGACGTTGAATTGTATAAAGTATTGAGATGAAAAATAAAGTAAATTTTCTATTCGCTGTAATATTGGTTTCCCTTTTTTCTTGTAAAAACGAGGAGCAAAAAAAAGTTGTTGCCGAGCCGAAGCCTGCAAAGGAATTTGAATTGGCTGAGGACAAATCTAAAATGGATTCCTTGGTGATGGACAATGGCATTAAAATTCATTGGATTCACAGAGGTGAGGGCGATAAAATTGTTTTGGCCGATTGCATCAATATTGATTACAAAGTCTTTTTAACAGACGGAAAATTAATTGAGGGAAATCATTTGTTGAACAAACCCTCATTCCCCTTTATCGTTGGTTTTCAAATGCAGACGGAAGGATGGGATATTGCCATGGAACAATTAAAAATAGGGGATGAAGTAGAAATTTTCATACCGAGTAAATTGGCGCGAGGGGAAAAAGGCGTTGAAGGCATTATTCCGCCAAATGCGGATAATATAGTGTACATGAAGGCCATTGATAAGCGCAGACCAACCCGAGAAATCGATGGCAACAAAGTGTATGTTTTCGAAGAAAATCAAAAAAATAAAGTGAAATTCAATCGTGAAAACACTATTGTTTTCCATTCTATGACAAGTACGCCATCCAATCCAATGTATTTCAATTCCTTTCGGACCAATCAGCCTTTTACCATGAAAATGAAGGATGCGGGAATTGTCCCTGGTTTGAAAAAAGCGTTAAACAATGCTAAAAAAGCCGACAGGATGTATGTGGTGGTGCCGCCTGAGGAAGCCTATGGTGCCCATGGGTACTTGGATATTGTGAAAAGTAATGAACCTCTATTATTTAATATCTTCGTGATGGACGTTTTCTAAACCAATTTTAAAGTGCTAGTTTTGTAAACATTCGATTTTTAGATATTCCTAGATATGCTTTTTAAAACCCTTTTTACTTTCACAATTTGCGCATTATTCACTTTACAATCCCTTGCACAAGAGGTTGTAGATACCATTCCAACTAAAAATGGAGCGATCGTTATGTTTTCCGATCGTACTTGGCAATATTTGGCAGATTTGGAATTCGATGGTATTTTAAATCAGCATTTGCATAGCATTGTTAGTTCTATTCCGGATGTAGATTTTATCCAAACATGGGACAACGAAGTTTGTTATACGTCTGATCGCCAAAATGATTTTTCTAAATTGAATGATACGCTTTGGTTGTGTTTATTATCTGATCAAGACGATGATTTTAAAATGCCGTTTAATGGAACGGTCACTTCACGCTATGGTTTTAGAGGTGGTCGATACCACAATGGAATTGATCTTGATTTAGAAACAGGAGACACAGTGAAATCAGCTTGGTCAGGTAAAGTAAGATACTCAAAATTCAATGAAGGTGGTTTTGGAAATTTGGTAATCATTCGTCACAACAACGGGTTAGAGACGTTTTACGCTCACTTGAGCAAATTGCTGGTAGTTCCCAATCAAAATGTTGTCGCAGGCCAGCCTCTTGGCTTGGGTGGTAATACAGGAAGATCGAGAGGTTCGCATTTGCATTTCGAAGTGCGTTTTTACGATGCCCCTATAAATCCGGAAGAGGTAATTGACTTTACCAATCACGAATGCAAAGGTGATAATTTGTTTGTCCACAAAGGTATTTTCCGCCCAGGAGCGAAACCAACGGATTTGGAAGAACACGGTGAAAGTCTTGACGAAGCCGCAAAAGTGGTTGTTTCACAAGCCAGAAAATACCACAAAGTTCGTCGTGGTGACACCTTAACACGCATTGCTGCAGCCAATCACACCACGGTTGCCCAAATTTGCCGATTGAATGGAATTAAAAACAGTTCGAACATTCAAATTGGTCGCTCTTTACGCGTGAAATAGTAAATTGTTCAAAAAATTATTGATGCTGGATAGCATTTGCTATTAAAAAAAATGGTAAATTGTTGTCATGCAATGCAAATACCGTGTAATTCTTTCGATTGATGGAGGTGGAATTCGAGGGGTGGTTCCTTTGAGAATTCTTACGCACATTCAAGATCAAGTGGCTCAAATGGACGATTCCATTGATGTTTCTTCATGGGTCGATGTTTTTTCGGCATCGAGCACGGGTTCGATTATTAGCGGTGCTTTGATGTTGCGCAATGAAAACGGTCGCGCCAAGTTTACACCGCAGGAAATGCTCGATTTGTACCAAAAAAGAGGGCAGCAAATTTTCAGTAAAAACATCGGGTTGGATCCAGAACATTCCGTTTATCCGCTGAGCTTTGTGCTCAATCATTTTTTTGGAGGCATCAATATTGAACATTTACACAAACACTTTTTATTTGTATCCTATGATCTGAATTCAGATAGCCAATATCTTTTTACAGATACAGCAGACCGGTTTCGATCTTTGCCTTTGTCAAAAATCATGATTGCTTGCTCAGCTTTCCCTGGCGTTTATCCACCATTAAGTTTGGGTAATTTGTTACTTGCTGACGGGATTGTTGCTGCCAAAAACCCATCCGAACTTGCTTACAATTATGCGAAAATGTTTTACCCGAATGACCCAATTATTTTAATCAGCATCGGCACTGGGCAAAGTGAATTCAATGAAATGGATATCATCGACAAAGAAATGGAAGTGGTGCACAAGAATTTGACACAAATAAGCAAAGAAGATAGCAATCTTTTGTATTATCGATTCCAACCTATTTTGAATGACCCTCCTGACTCAGAAGGGGATACAACCGAACAGAATATCAATTCTTTGTTGCGCGATACTGAAAACTACATCGAGTCCAATCAAAATGAATTCAAACGACTTTTTTCCTTGATGCGAATTAAGGTTGAACAAATGGTTTGATACTTAACAATACTTAACGTCTTTTCTATTAACTTTGCCAGCTATGAAATGGTATAGCCTAATTTTTATTCTGATTTTTTTGAGTTCCTGCGATGCTTACAACAAAACAATCAAATCAGATGATTACGCCAAAAAGTTTGAATTGGCAGATAAATTATATTCGAGTGGTAAATTTACCCGAAGCGTAGTTCTATATGAGCAAATTTATCAACGATTTCCAAAGACCAGTGAAGGCGAATTGGCTTATTACCGCATCGGTAAAGCCTATTACGAAGAAAAAGATTACTATTTGGCTGGTTACTATTTGGGTTCATACAGTACGCGATTTCCGTATAGTATAAAATCGGAGGAAGCTTTGTTCTTATCCGCTATGTGCTCGGTGGCCAATTCACCCGAACCTTCTTTGGATCCAAATGATACGGATTTAGCCATCAAAGATTTACAGCAATTTATAGACCGTTACCCCAATTCTTCGTTGATAGACTCGTGCAACAATACCATCGACCGATTGCGATTTAAACTGGAAACAAAAGAATACAACAATGTGAAACAATATTCGAAAACAGAATATTATAGAGCCGCTGTAGTTGCTTCCATGTCGTTTAATGCAAAATATCCCTTGTCGCAATTTCGGGAAGAAATTTGCTTTCTCTTGGTAAAGAATTCGTACTTATTGACAAAGAACAGTATTCAAACGAAAAAAATGGAACGAATTGAGGAAACTATTGAAAGATATCGTAACTTTGTAGCCGAATTTCCTGAGTCCAAATACAAAAAAGAAGTAGATTCTTATAGAGATGGAGTGGAGAAGGAACTTCAAGAAATGAATATTGGAAACAAATAATATATGAATTTTAAAAACAGTTCAGCAGAAAAGTCAACAATTACAAGAGATACAGAAACTTTTGAAAAAGGTTTCGGTAACATCTACGAATCAATTGTTGCTATGGCAAAAAGATCCAACCAGATTAGTGCCGAAATGAAAGAGGAATTGACGCAAAAATTGCAAGAATTCGCTTCTTCAACGGATAATTTGGAAGAAATTTTTGAAAACCGCGAACAAATCGAGATATCTAAATTCTACGAGAAAATGCCGAAGCCGGTTGCTATGGCAATGGATCAGATGTTGAAAGACGAATTGAATATCCGCAAAGGAGAAGACAAATAACCATCATGCAAAATAAGCGAATTCTTCTTGGGATAACTGGAGGGATTGCAGCCTATAAAATTGCAAGCTTGGTTCGATTATTTATAAAAGCAGGGGCAGAAGTCAGATGTATAATGACTCCTGCCTCTTGTGATTTTATAACCCCCCTAACGCTGGCTACCCTTTCAAAAAATGACGTTATCCAAAGTTTTTGGAACGAAGAAACGGGCACGTGGTCCAATCATGTTGACTTGGGAATGTGGGCTGATGTTTTTGTTATCGCTCCGCTTACGGCTTCGTCCATGAGCAAAATGGTACAAGGCAATTCTGATAATGTCTTGTTGGCCGCATATTTGTCAGCCAAATGTCCGGTTATAGCAGCGCCTGCGATGGATTTGGATATGTACCAACACCCAAGTACTTTAACCAATTTAGCCGCGCTAAAAGCGTTTGGAGTACAAGTAATTCCGGCCAATAGCGGTGAATTGGCAAGTGGACTGGTGGGCGAAGGACGAATGGCAGAACCCGAAGAAATATTCGATTTTGTTGAGTCGTTTCTGAATCAATCGGAAGATTTTACAGACAAAAGTATATTGGTTACAGCTGGACCAACCCATGAGGCAATTGATCCAGTGCGATTTATCGGGAATCAATCCACGGGAAAGATGGGGATTGCTATTGCCAATGCATTCTTGATGCGTGGTGCCAATGTTTGCTTAGTATTGGGGCCTTCCGCTGAAAAGTTAGAGCATCCTAATTTGGAATTGATCCGAGTTACCTCTGCACTAGACATGTTGCAAGCCGTTCAAGATAAATGGTCAACGCAAGACATTGGTGTTTTTTCAGCAGCGGTGGCAGATTACCGACCGAAGGAAGTAGCTCAACAAAAAATCAAAAAGAAAGAAAACGAAATGGCCATCACTTTGGTGAAAAATCCGGACATTTTGGCCTGGGCGGGAAGCAACAAGAAGGATCAGCAAGTATTGGTTGGTTTTGCCTTAGAAACCAACAATGAAGAGGAGAATGCAGCTGAAAAATTGCGGAAGAAAAACTTAGATTTCATTGTCTTGAATTCCTTGAATGATTCTGGTGCAGGATTTGCGCATGCAACGAATAAAATTACTATCTTAGATAAGAACAATAAATCTGAATCTTTTGAGTTAAAATCTAAAACAGAAGTGGCAGAAGATATTTTGAACTATTTGAAAATAAACTCATTTAATTGATTATGAATAAATTAATTTTTGTTTCCATTTTGATGTTTTCGTCGATTTTCGCGAATGCACAAGAATTGAACTGTCAGGTTGCTGTAGTTTTGGATGCAAAGCAAGAGTTTACTACGGTTGAAAAAGAAATTTTTGACCAATTGAAGCAAACAGTAACGGATTTGATGAATACCACACAGTGGACGAAAGACAAATTCAAAATAGAAGAAAGAATCAATTGCAATATTCAGATCCAAATAAAAAATAGCCCATCACCAGGCGTTTATTCAGGTTCCATGCAAATTCAGTCAACCAGACCAGCATTCAGCAGTTCCTACAATACAACGGTATTTAATTTTGAAGACAATGACATTGAATTTGCCTACAGCAGAGGCGCTCAGTTGATATATGCCCCCAATCAATTTAGGGACAACTTAACCTCCATTATGGCATTTTATGCGTATTTCATCCTTGGAATGGATTACGATTCATTTTCGTTGAAAGGTGGAACACCCTATTTTACAGAAGCACAAAATATCGTCATGAATGCGCAAACTTCCTCCGGCAAAGGATGGAGATCCAATGAAAATGGAAAGCGTAACCGGTATTGGTTGGTAGACAATATTTTACATCAATTATTTGAGCCTTTGCGCATTTGTAATTTTGAATACCACAGAAATGGCGTTGATAAAATGTATGAATCACTCGAAACCGCAAGAGCGAATATGTATGGCGCACTAAACAAATTGACAAAAGTCGTCGCTACACGACCCAACTCCTTGAATTTGTTGAATTTTTGTCAAGCAAAAAAGAATGAATTGAAAAATTTGTACGAAGATGCAGAATTGAAAGAAAAACAAGATTTGGTGTCACTTATGCAGCGAATCGATCCGGCAAATGCTTCTAAATACGACGAAATTCTCAAATAAATGCTCTCAAAAATCTGGATCAAAAATTTTGCTTTAATTCAAGAGTTAAATTTTGATTTTCAAAAAGGCTATACCGTTATTACAGGCGAAACTGGATCCGGAAAATCAATTCTTCTCGGAGCTATCAATTTAATTTTAGGCGAACGGGCTGACTTTTCACTCATTGGACCGGATAGCGACAAAACCATTGTAGAAGCTGAATTTTCGATTGGAAATTTGGGACTTCAACCTTGGTTTATAAACAATGATATCGATTTTGAACCGAATACCTTGGTTCGTCGGGAAATCAATCGACAAGGAAGGTCACGTGCTTTTGTCAACGATACGCCAGTTTCGCTACAACAAATTAAGCAGCTCACCGAAGGATTGATCAACATCCATTCACAACACCATACCATTGCACTTCGTGACAAAAATTTTCACCTAGAATTACTGGATGTTTTAGCGGGTATTGAAAAAGAAGTACTAGATTTTAGCGTTGATTTTCAAAAATTGAAACAGAAACAGAAAGTCTTACGAGAAGAAAAAGAACATGTTTCCAAAGCAGAAGCAGATAAAGACTATTTGACGTTTCAATTGGAAGAATTGGCATCCCTTCATTTGGGAAACACAAATTACCAGAAAATAGAAGAAGAACTCGAGCAACAAGAAAATATGGAGAGCATCGTTTCTTCTTTGGATGCTATTCGTGGCACCTTGGACGATGAAAATGGGTCCATTGCCGTACTGAAAATATTAAAGTCGAAACTAGAAAGAAGTGCCATTGCCGATACAAAGCTGTCTGAATTGGTGCAAAGTTTGAATTCGGCCATTTTGGAATTGGATGATATTTCTTCCGAATCCAGCAATTATCTTGAACATTTGGAGAAAAACCCAGAACGAATTTTGGAATTGACCTCAAAATTAGATGCGTATAATCGGGTAATTCAGAAACACAAATGTACCAATCAGGCTGAATTGATGGAGTTGGAAACGACGTGGCACGCACAAGTTGATTTTTCCATTGAAGGTCAGGCGCACATTGATCAAATGGAACTAGAAATTCTGAAGGAAACAAATCAATTGAATGGAAAAGCCAATCAATTGCATGATAAACGGACAAAGGCAGCAGTGAAAATCCAACAAGATATTGCAACGCTTTTGGCGGAATTGAAAATGCCCAATACACAATTGGAATTTGATTTAAAACCAATCGAAGAATTTACGATAACAGGTAAAACAGCCGTTTCAATGTTGTTTTCAACCAACAAGGGTATGTCGGTTCAGCCGATTGAAAAAATTGCCAGTGGAGGAGAATTGTCTCGTTTGATGTTGGCCATTCAATGCTTGATATCAGAAGTGAAACAATTGCCGAGCATCGTATTCGATGAAATTGATACCGGTGTTTCGGGTGAAGTAGCACAGAAGATTGGAAGTCTTTTGCAGCGAATGGGAAATAACCTGCAGTTGATTGCCATTTCGCATTTGCCTCAAGTAGCTGGAAAAGCGATGACCCATATTTTGGTTGAAAAACAGGAGAAAGAGGGAAGAATACTTTCCAGTTTGCGGCAATTGACACAAGAAGAGCGCATTCAAGAAATCGCTCGTTTGATGAGCGGTGAAGCTATTAATGAAGCTGCTTTGGCGAATGCAAAATCTTTGATGGATCAACAATGAAATGGTTTTTAGCCGAAAATTTCAAAATGGATTGCCCTTCGATTGAATTTGGTGAAAAAGCTTTATTTCTCGGAAGTTGTTTCGCTCAAAATATGCTGGAAAGAGGAAAGATGGTGGGAATGGACTTCCAATCTACTGATTTTGGAACTCTTTTTCATCCTTTGCCTATCGCACGGATCCTTTCTGAATCAATCACAGAAATCAATGAATTTCGGATTGTACAAAACAACGGTACTTTTTCGTCTTTTGATTCCTCCACGAAACTCAATGCAGCTACTGAAGAAGAAATGAAAGTGAAGTTGACAAGCGAGAAAGCGAAGTTAAAGACGAATTTATCAGAGGCGAAGTACTTGTTCATTACTTTTGGAAGTGCCATGGCCTACAAGCTCATGGATGAAGAATATGTGGTTTCGAATTGTCACAAGTTGCCCGCTAGCCAGTTTAGAAAAGATTTGAGTGAATTGGATGAGCTGAATGCAATTTACCAAAAACTAATTCACCAAATTAAAACCATCAATTCCACTATTCAAATTGTATTTACGGTAAGTCCTGTTCGTCATTCCAAAGAAGGTTTGGTAGAGAACAACCGCAGCAAAGCACGACTTTTATTACTCTGTGAAGAACTGGAAAAGTTGGACAACGTTCATTACTTTCCGGCGTATGAAATGGTGATAGATCAGTTGCGCGACCATCGGTTTTTCGCAGAAGATTTGGTGCATCCGAATGAACAAGCAATTGACTTTGTTTGGACTAAATTTCAGGACCTATTCTTTAAGGAAGCCACGGTGAAATTGGCCAAGGAGGTCAAGAACAAACGGATGTTTTTTCAACACAAAACGATCCAACCCACAAATCATCGGAACATACAACTACGGGTCGAAAAAGAAGCTGAGTTGAAGCTATTTTTAAAAGAAAATCCTCAAATTATCTGGTAAAAAAATAGGACTACCTTTCGATTGTCCTTATTTTTTTAGTGGTTGGTTGTAATGTAATTTACATCGCGACAAAAACAACGCCTTTATAGGATTCATTTTCACCAGGCATAGGGTTCGTTAAATTCACTTTCCAAATATAGTTACTACCGTTTGAAGCCATTTTGCCCGTTCGGGTATCAATACCATCCCATCCAGCGTTGGAATCAGATGTTTGATAAACAACTCCGGCATCTTTTGGGTCGATAATCGTTAATTTGAACCCTGTATTTCTTTCCGTTAAGGCAAATGGCATGAAATTATTTTTTCGACTGTCACTGTGCATTGGATTGAAAGCATCCGCGGCTAACAGATTATAATCTTTGGATACGATTACTTGTTTGCTAGTGTAGTTTTTACATCCGTTTTGATCGGTTGTTTGCAGTTCAATGGAAAACTCACCTTGTTTAAAGAAGTGGAATTCTGTTTCCTTGCCTGATTTTGTTTCAGTTTTCGAAACCCAGGTATAATGTTGAGCTAAAGTAGTTGCCTTTACTATGGTAGATGGAACACCATTTTTGTAAATGTTGTCCAAATCCATGTCGAACTCAGGTTCTTGACTCGCATTGACTATGAAGGTTCCTCCATTTTCGAAATAGCCATCTGAAATTGAATACGTTCCGGATTCGTTCAGTTTTAAAACACTTTGTTTTTTTGAACCAATCGTTACTTTTTTACCAGAAGGGTAGGTTACTACCATACCAACGGCGTTTTCATTTTGGATTTTGAGGTCCTCATTCAAACATTTTTTGCTGATCGCTGGAGCAACAAAAGGCGAAGCAGAAGGTTTACCTTGGTTGGTTTTAGTGGTATTTTCTTTAATGTTTTCAGTAACCTCAATTTTTTCATCTAAATCAGTAGCCTGAAGGGTTTGGTCATCAGTTTTCGTATACGTCGTGGTACTTGCTTTTTTCTCGGTGTTCACGGGAACTTTCGGTGCACTAACCGACGTATTTTTATCCGACAAAATAGGTTTGTGGGATACTACTGCTGGAGAAGTATTATTTTCAATGTTTTCCTTTTCTGAAATCGTTTCTGTTTTATTTTCATTGAATACGTTTGACGTATTTGCAACTTTTGGAGCGGCTGCATCTTCTGTACCAAGGAAATAAAGAGAAGCGGAGATTCCTACTACGCCAATCACAACGGCAGAAACCTTCCAAATATTGAAAGGATTCTTCGGAGATGCAACGGGCATCGCTAGGTCAAGCCGGGCTTGGAGAGACTCCCAGGCTTTAGGGTTGTAAGGAGCTTCCATTTGTTGGAGAGCTTCTTTGAATTGATTTTCTAGTTTGTGACTCATTCTTATTGGTCTATCTTTTCAAATTTTTCTTTCAATATTTTTTGCAAATTCATCTTGGCTTTGGCCAAATTGGATTTTGAGGTTCCCTCCGTAACACCCAACAATTCGCCGATTTCTTTGTGTGTATATTCTTCAATAACATACAAATTAAACACAGCGCGGTAGGCTGGAGTGAGTTGATTGATAGCCTCGAGTGCAATTTCTGCTTTCAAGCTTTTCAATTCAATTTCCTCTTCTTCGACCACAGGATTGACAGAATCCAAAACGAATTCTTCATCTTTATCCTTGCGGATGGGATCTTTTTTCGATTTGCGAATCGCATCGATGGCGGTATTGGCAAAAATTCTGCGCAACCAACCTTCAAAAGAACCTGTGTGATCGTAAGCACCCAATTTTTCAAAGACCTTGATGAACCCAACTTGGAGAATTTCTTGCGCGTCGTCTGGATTTCGGTGATACCGCATGCAAACCGACATCATTTTCCCATAAAAGAGTTTAAACAGTTGCTCCTGAGACTTACGATTGTTCTCAATACAACCCCGAATAATTTCTTTTAATTGATCGCTATTTTCCACATTGTTTTCATTTGAAAGACGGTACTCTTTTTCTTTGGTTGCCTTCTTAACAATTTTTATTAACCGTTTTATCTTTTCGTCCACATTCGCACACAAAATAACTCAATTTTCATTCAATATGTTTACTTTTGCACCGTTAAAAACGAGTTTAATCATACCAAAAAAATTACAATGAAAGTAACAGTAGTTGGTGCGGGTAACGTTGGTGCAACATGCGCAGACGTCTTGGCACACAGAGAAATTGCCAACGAAATCGTATTGTTGGACATTAAAGAAGGGTTTGCTGAAGGAAAAGCTTTAGATATTTGGGAGTCTGCGCCGATTGGTTTGTACGATTCAAGAACCGTGGGTTCAACAAATGATTATTCTAAAACTGCGAATTCAGAAGTAGTCGTAATTACTTCAGGTTTGCCAAGAAAACCGGGAATGTCACGCGATGATTTGATCGCTACCAATGCAGGTATCGTGAAATCGGTTACTGAAAATGTAGTAAAATACTCGCCAAACGCAAAAATCATCATCGTTTCCAATCCGTTGGACGTTATGACCTATTGTGCATATTTGTCAGCGAAAGTAGATTCTAAAAATGTATTTGGTATGGCTGGTGTTTTGGATACCGCTCGTTACCGTGCATTTTTGGCGGAAGAATTGAATGTGTCTCCAAAAGATATCCAAGCAGTTTTGATGGGTGGTCACGGAGATACAATGGTTCCACTTCCACGTTATACGACCGTTGGTGGTATTCCAGTTACGGAATTGATCAGCGAAGAAAAATTGAACGAAATTATCGAAAGAACGAAATTTGGTGGTGGCGAAATCGTTAAATTGTTGGGTACGTCTGCTTGGTATGCTCCAGGTGCTGCTGCCGCTCAAATGGTGGAAGCAATCGTTCGTGACCAAAAACGCATCTTCCCAGTTTGTGCTTGGTTGAACGGTGAATACGGAATGAAAGACATCTACTTGGGTGTTCCAGTTATTTTGGGTAAAAACGGAATCGAGAAAATCATCGAATTGGATTTGAACGCAGAAGAAAAAGCTATGTTGGAAGAATCAGCTGTTGCCGTGAAAGGGGTAATGGATGTTTTGGACAATATGAACGTTGCTGGTTAAGACAATAGACTTGTAGAAGTCAGATATTAGACTCAATCTCACAAGAGGTTGGGTCTTTTTTTTGCTATTAATTTCAGAATATAAAAAAAGACCCAACCAAATAAATGATTGAGTCTTAAGTCTATAATCTGACTTATTTTAGTCTTTCTTATAAAAAGGCAATTTCACCACTTTCGCTTTCACACCTTTGTCACGGATAGAAATGAAGATTTCAGATTCCAATGCAGCATTTTCAACGGTTACGTAGCCTAAACCAATACCGATTTTCATACTTGGCGACATCGTTCCAGAAGTTACATGTCCAATTTTATTTCCAGTAGCATCGTGAATTTCGTAATCATGACGAGGAATACCGCGGTCAACCATTTCAAATGCGACCAATTTGCGGGTTACGCCTTCAGCTTTTTGTTTCGCCAAGAATTCGGAATCAATAAAGTCTTTCGTGAATTTTGTAATCCATCCCAAACCAGCTTCCAAAGGAGAAGTCGTTTCGTCGATGTCGTTCCCGTACAAACAAAATCCCATTTCCAAACGCAAAGTATCTCTTGCTGCCAAACCAATTGGTTTGATATCGAAAGAAGCACCTGCCGCCAAAACTTTGGCATAAACATCTTTTACTTCGCTGTTTTTTACATAAATTTCAAAACCTCCTGAACCCGTATAACCTGTTGCAGAAATAATCGCGTATTCAACACCCGCAAAATCAGCTACTTCAAAATGGTAATAGTTGATAGCCGCCAAATCAATGCTTGTTAAAGATTGCATCGCTTCTACCGCTTTTGGTCCTTGAATCGCCAACAAAGAATATTCGTCTGACAAATTTTTCATTTCAACACCCATCGAGTTGTGCGAAGAAATCCAGTTCCAATCTTTTTCAATGTTGGAAGCATTTACGACCAATAAATATTGTTCTTCTTTGATGCGGTAGATGATTAAATCGTCCACAATTCCACCTTTTCCGTTGGGCATGCAAGAATATTGTGCACGTCCAATCGTCAACGTCATGGCATCGTTCGTAGATATTTTCTGAATCAAATCGATGGCCGTTGGTCCGGTTAACAAAAATTCACCCATGTGCGACACGTCAAAAACGCCTACACCGTTCCGTACGGTTTCGTGTTCTGCGTTTACGCCTTCAAATTGCACCGGCATTTCGTAACCTGTGAAGGGAACCATTTTCCCACCCATTGCTACATGTTCATCGTTCAATGTTAGTTTTTTCATCGATTTTTTTTCGGTAAAATTAGTGATATCACTCGAATACAAAAGGAAAAAGCCTTAAGAATGCATTTCTGCCAATTCTTGGCCCACCAAAGTACCAATTGCAACGCCCATTCCGCCCATACGAATACCGACAGTAACATTGGGATGAAGGCGCTGAATAATTGGAGATTTGTCCCTGCCAACTCCCATAATCCCAGCCCATCGGCGGTCGATTTGGAACGGCGTATTGGGCAAAACCACCGTTTTCAATAATTGCTCGATGGATTGTTGAATATCTTCTGTAGTTTGAAGGATGGAAGTATTTTCTTGTTCGAAATTTTGATTGCGTCCGCCTCCAATCAAAATCCGGTTGTCAATATTTCGGAAATAATAATAGCCTTCGTCGAAATGGAAAGTTCCTTTTATTATTAGATTTTCAATCGGTTGGGTGATCAGAACTTGTGCTCGAGCAGGTTCCACATCCAAATGGGGTAAAATTGGTTTCGAAAAGCCGTTGGTGCAAATAATCAAATTTGTGCAACGAATTTCTCCGATGGAACTTTGGATTCGTACGTTGTGCGTTTCAGATTCAAAGGATTGCATTTCAATTCCTCTGAGTATTAAAATATCCTTCTCTGCCATTTTTTGGTTCATGGCGAGATTTAGTTTCGCTGTGTCCAATTGTCCTTCCAAACGATTGTGAAAGGCTGAATAAATCTTCTGAAAACCGAATCGATGCAAACTTTTCGCATCTTCAAAATATACCAGCGTTTCTCCTGAAATGGTCTTTAATTCTCGATTCAATTCGTTAAGATGGGTGCGAATTTCGGCTGTTTTGGATTTTGAGTCGATCAAATCCCATGAACCGTGTGTTTGCAAATCGATAGCTTCCGCTCCCAGCCACGATTCCAACGCTTTGAGTCCGAGGTATCTTTTTTCTACGGTCGTCCATACTTGTGAAGATTTCATGGTTCGTAAATCACTTAAAATCTCCGAGGGAGAACCAAAGCACGCAAAACCAGCATTTTTAGAACTGGCCGCATAGGGAAGTGGGCCTTTGTCGAGAACAATGACCTTTGAATTCGGGTGTTTTTCTTTGAGATGATAAGCGGCACTCAAACCAACAATTCCGGCACCTACCACCAAAAAATCGATTGAATCAAAGAGCATTTTGTACTCCCAGTAACTTATGTCGTTTTCTGATAGGTTCATGCGGTGAAAGTATTGAACATTTTTGCGATATTTGTCTATTCAAAAAAAATGGAATAAAAATTGAACGTTTTCCGTACCAGATTGTACAGTGAGATGTTATAACAAAAATATGAGGAATTATTTATTTATTCTCTTCGTCTTTGTGTCAACTTTTTTGTCGGCACAAGAAAAGAACGTAGAATACTTTTTCGCAGGCCAAATTACCAACTACGAAACGGGTAAAAAGGAAGGAAGTGTTACGGTTACGCTTGTTTCTGGAGGTCGAACGATTTCAACAACCATGTCTGCGACCAATGGTAAATACACGTTGACTGCCAACATGCCGGCTAAATCCAATTTTCAAGTCATTTTTTCCAAGTCTGGATTTGTCAGCAAACGGGTGGAGTGCAACTTCAAATTGATGAATACCGATCGATTAAAAGAAGGGGAAAGGGTAACACCTCTGCAAGATTTGAGTTTGGAATTGTTCACAGTAAAACCAAATGTTGATTTTTCATTTTTAGAAAAGGAACCCGTGGCAACCTTTGGATTGGACAAGGACAATATTGTGCCGACACTCGATATTGCAGCCTCTCAGCGGATCAAACAAAAAATTGAAGGTTTGTTGGTGAATCCAACTCCTGTGACAGAGAACAAGGACGCCAATTACAATGCGGCGATTAAATCGGGTGACAATTTATTCAACCAGAAGAAATACGAAGAAGCATTGCATCAATACGAGGCTGCGGCTGGCATTAAGCCAAAAGAATTCTACCCACAGAAAAAAATTGCAGAGATTGATGCTTTGTTGAAAGCACAAAAAGATGAAAAAGCGGCTGTGAGCGAAGTAGATAATCAGTACAACAATCTGATCAAAGCGGCCGATAATTTCCGCGATAACAAACAATATCCAGAGGCGATTGCCAAATACAATTCTGCTTTACGGGTGAAATATGAGCAATATCCGAAAGACGAAGTCAAAAAAATCGAAGATCTTTTAGCGGAATCCAAAAAAGCTGAACGCGAGGATAAAAGTTACCAAGAAGCCATCGCTGCAGCAGACGTTGCCTTGAATGCGAAGAATTACAAAGTAGCAGAAGAACGTTACACTGAAGCATTAACGATTAAAAAAGACGAAAAATATCCGAAAGACCAATTGGTCATTGTTGCGGCGGAATTGAAGAAAATTGCTGAAATTGAAGCAACTCAAAAAAAGTATGATGCAACAATAGAAGCGGCCAATCAGTTGTTTGCCCAGGCAAAATACGAGGAAGCCAAAGCAAAATACCAAGAAGCCACCTTAGTGCTTCCGAAAGAAACGCTTCCGAAGGAAAAAATCAAAGCCTGTGATGAATTGATTGCCAAAAATGCTTTGGCGGCGAAAAATGAGGCAGAAGTCAACCGTCTATTTGAAGAAGGTCAAAAATTGATGGACGAAAAATCCTTTACGGCAGCGAAAGGCAAATTCACACAGATTTTAACGATTGATCCGAAGAAAGCCACAGCGCAAGCGAAAATCGATGAAATTGATCGCATGATCAAAGCAGAGGAAGATAAGAAATTGGCAGATATTGAGGCCAACCAGAAGAAATATGACGCCACAATGGAAGCGGCGAACCAATTGTTCACCCAGTCGAAATTTGAGGAAGCTAAAAGCAAATACCAAGAAGCTTCCTTGATTCTTCCGAAAGAAACGCTTCCAAAAGAAAAAATCAAATCTTGCGAGGAGCAAATTGCAAAAAATGCATTGGCTTCCAAAATGGAAAACGATATGAATCGCCTTTTTGAGGAAGGTCAGCAATTGATTGATCAAAAATCGTATTTGGCTGCAAAAGGGAAATACAACGAGATTTTAAAAATCGATCCAAAGAAAACGCTTGCTCTCGTTAAAATCGATGACATTGATCGAATGATCAAGGCAGAAGCCGATGCGAAAAATGCGGATAAAATTTTCAATGGATATGTTGCCGAAGGTGATTTGGCTATCAAGGAGGAACGATTCGACGACGCGAAAATGAAATACGGTGCGGCTTTGCAAATGCGCGAAGACACCGTCTTGAGAGATAAATACAACGCTTTGTTAGCCAAAATTGCCAACAAACAAGCAACTCAACTGGTCGATGCGAAATTCGATGAGAACATGAAGGCAGCGAAAGTTTTGTTGGATGCTGAAAAATATGAAGAAGCAAGACGAGCGTACCAAGCTTGTGCGAATCTAGATGATACGAAGCCTGAACCAAAATTGAGATTGGCTGAGATTGATGCGAAATTGGCGAAAATTGCAGAATCCGATAAGCTGTACCGCAGTTACATCGACAAAGGGGATGAGTTGGTAAAAGCTGAAAAATATATCGCAGCCATTCAAGAATACAACAAAGCCATTTTGATGCGTTCGTACGAAAAGGAGCCGAAAGAAAAAGCGGACGAAGCAGAAAGATTGGAACGAGCAAAAGGCGACGATGCCAACGCGCAATTTGAAAAAATTATTGCCTCTTCCAAAGCGCACATCGAAGAAAGAGATTTTGATAAAGCGACTGAATTGTTGAACCGGGCTATTGCCTTGCGAGCACCAGAACGGAAGAGCGACAAACGTCCAGAAGAACTTTTGGCGGAAATCGAACGATTGAAACGAATTGATGTGGCTTACGCAGAGAAAATGGCGTCTGCGGAGAAAATAGCAGAAGAGAAGAAATTCGATCAAGCCATTGCTAAGTTTGAAGAAGCGGCAAAAATTAAGCCGACAGAAACGCTTCCTGCTAAACGGATTGAGGAATTGAAAAAGCAACAAAGCGAATTGCTTGGAATGGCTGAAAGAGAAAACCTTTTCAAAGAAAATTATCGAAAAGGTGTGGCCGCAAAAGCAGCTAAAACATACGAATTGGCCTTAACGGATTTCAAAAAAGCCCTGACGTACAAAACAGATGATCAAGCCACAAAAGATCAAATTGCTGAAATTCAGCAGATTCTGGATGACCAGAGAAATTTGCAAAACAACGACAAAGCAAGAAGAGAAAAATTAACAGCCATGATCAAAGCGGCAGATGCTTTGTTTGACATAGGTGATTGGTCAGAAGCAAAAATGAGTTATTTAGCCATCTTGGATTTTGATAAAGACCAAGCGCATGCCAGTTCTCGCGTTGCCGAATGTGATTTGAAATTGAGAGCAGAAATGAGCAAAGCGGCCAATGACGAATACAATGAATTGATTGCATCGGCCGACAATAAATTTGAACAAAAAGATTTTCAACGTTCCAAAGAGCTGTTTACCAGCGCGAATGAAAAAAGACCGAGTGATCCATATCCAAAAAAACGATTGCAAGAGATTGAATTGTTGATGCATCCTTTGGTGGTGCAATCTTCCGCCTTGGAACCTTTGGGTGATGTGTATGAAGGAAACAATGCGCAAGCAACCTTGGCACAAGCGGATATTGACCGTGCCAATGGTAAATACCAGGGTTTTACAGAGGCGGTCAATAATTCGGTCGTTAAAACGGACGAAGAGAAAATTGCCGAGTCGCTAGAGAACTACGGAACAAAAGATGCCATTGAAAAAGCAAAAAGTAGAGCAGATCAAGAAAGTCAATTGGCTCAAGAAAAGCTGTCACGACAAAATGAAGGCCTAAAGAAAATAGAGAGTTTGCAAGTGGATTACGATGCGCAAAATGTGGCATTCGAACAAGGTGACAATTACAAATCGCAATCAATCATTGATGGTTCGAAAATAAAAGTAGCCGAACTGGAGACGATTCAGCAAAAAGAATATGCCTCGAACGCAGAGAAAATGGTGAATAACGTGGCTCGAATCAATTCACTAAAGGACAATCAATCTCTCGATTACAAAAAGGACAATATTGAATCGGGGCAAGAATTAACGAAAATGTCGATAGCTGCACAAAATTCAATGAACGATGATAATGAGCGGCGTGCAACAGAGATTTTAATCAAGGAAGGTCATACGAGTGCACTTCAAAGCAATGCGGTTATTCTAGACGAACAGAAAACTAAAATTCAAGGTACCGCAGATGGTATCCGTTCTATCGTGAAAGCGGAAGTGGCGAAAACGTTGGAAGAAGCCAATCGTCAAGTGGTCAACAACAATGATTTGAATGTGATCGAAAGCAAAATGTTAGATGAAGCGCGCATGGCCTACAACCATGAGATGGAAATATACTTGGTAACGAAAGACCAAATAAATAATCAAGAGAAAGTGTCGGTTCGAAAAGCCAAAGAGGCCAACGATAAAACGGATGACAACAATCACAAACTGTACGAACTTTCGAAAAGAATCGATTACCAATCAGACACCAAAAGTGCTACGGACGATGCGAAAAATTTGATGAGCCAAGCAGATTTGGATGCCATTCAAAAAAGTAACCAGATTAGTTCAACCGAAAGCGCACAACAAGAGAATGACAATATTCTGGCCATTGATGCGAAGAGAGATGCGGTAAACGCTAAGAATTTGTCAAAAAGCGAAAAAGAAAATGGCAAAAACTTGAAAACTCGTTCCGACATTGAAACCTTGACATCTGAAAACGCGGACGCTTCTACTCGGAGTATCGAAAAACAATTGAAAAATCAGAAAATGGTGAGTGAAATGAAAACGATCACCACGAACCAAGCTGAAAGCAGTGCTGATCGAGCGCAAGAAAATCAGCAAGCTTTGACTGATAAAATCAACCAAGTAAATACCGCACCGAACGTAGAAAAATCGAAAAACACCTTGGGGGAAGATTTCCCGGAAGGTGTAACGGAAGAGAAATTTTCGATTAACGGATCGGATGGAAAAATCAAAACCATTCTTACGAGACGAGTGGTGGTAATAGATGGACACGGCGAAGTGTATGTTCGCACACAAACAAATGGAGTTTCAACGTACAAAAAGAATGATCAACCCATCAATGAATACACTTGGCAGAAAGAAACACAGAATAGTTCTTTGGTTCGTCATTAGTCAATTACTACTGGTTTCTTGCGGCGAAAAACAAGCCAAAGTTCAAAAGATTTTTGGTGAAACGCAGGGTACAACGTATCAGATAACCCTCGTTGACTGTCCAAATATCATCCAAAAAGAAGCAATTGATGCGCTCCTGCATCAATTTGATTTGTCGCTTTCGGGTTATATTCCCAATTCAACGGTCAGCGAATTCAACGCCGCACAAACCAAGTTTAGAATTCCAAAAAACGACTTGTACTTTTTGCCATGCTTTGAATTGTCGGCCAAGATTTACGAACAAACGGATGGCGCTTTCGATCCAACGGTGTTGCCTTTGATGCGACTTTGGGGATTTTTGAAAGATGTTTCAAGTCTTCCCAGTCAACAAGAAATCGATTCTGTAAAACAGTTCATAGGTTTTGAAGATTTCAAATTGTACGATTTTGTCACCGACAAAAAAGGAATTTCCTTGGTGAAGAAAGATCCGCGTGTCAATTTTGATTTCAATGCCATTGCACAAGGTTATTCAGTGGATGTATTAGCGGAATATCTCACCAAAAAAGGATGCGAAAATTTCTACATCGAAATCGGGGGTGAAATCTATGTGCAAGGAAAAAATCCAGATGGCGAATCTTGGCATTTGGGGGTTGATAAACCCGTTGCTTCCAACAATGGTTCCGCAGAACGAGTGATTTCGGCTGTTATTGCACTAGACAAAGGCGGCATTGCAACGAGCGGAAATTACAGAAAATTCTATGAGAAAGAGGGCAAGATTTATGCCCACACACTCAATCCAAAAACAGGCTATCCGGCCGAAAATGAATTGTTGAGTGCGACGGTGATCGCCAAAAATACGGCCATTGCAGATGGTATGGCAACGGCATTTATGGTCATGGGATTGGAAAAAGCCCAGGAATATTTGATAAGCAAAGACAAAGACGGATTGGAAGTCTTGTTCATCTATTCGGGACCGAAAAATTCCTTGAAATCTTTCAGTTCAGAAGGCATGAAAAAAAGAATCTCGGAATAAAGCTCAATTTTCAAGAGTTTCGTATTTTTTTATTTCACTTTTCCTCAAGTGCTTGTTCGCAAAATATCCTAGTGTCTTGATTATGGGCCCAGAATTACCGCTACTTTCACTAAAAAATCAAACATGCAAAAAAGATTTCTTCGGTTAATTATAAATGTTGTCATGTTGATCATCGGATTGATTATCAATGTGCATTATTGGCAAACCGAGCAATTTTCAGATATCAAACAGGTGAGTGTACCCATGATGGGAATGGTGATGAGTTACATTGCACTTCACTTTTTAAAACGCGTACTTTTTATCGTGATTCATTGGTGGGACTGGTTGTATTATCTGTCGCTCATGAGTATTGCTTTGCCGGTTTTACTAGCCGATTCCATTACCGAAAATATATTTCACTGGTTGATTGATCTTGGGACCACTTTCTTCGTGATTCCCATCGTCATTGATACCTATTACTTATTTCAACAAAGAAAAAAACTAGCCAAATGAGGGTTCACTTTATCGCCATCGGCGGCAGCGCCATGCACAATTTAGCCATTGCCTTGAAACGAAAAGGTATGGAAGTTACCGGTTCTGACGACGAAATTTTCGAACCGTCCAAATCTCGTTTGGCGAAAGACGGTATTTTGCCCGCCCACATGGGCTGGGACGCGAATTTGATTACTCCCGAATTGGATGCAGTTATTTTAGGTATGCACGCCCGAGCGGACAATCCAGAATTGTTGAAAGCGGAAAGTTTGAATTTGCCCATTTTCTCGTATCCCGAATATTTGTACGAACAAAGCAAGCATAAAAAACGCTTGGTAATTGGGGGAAGTCACGGGAAAACAACGATTACTTCCATGTTGCTGCATGTGTTCAAAGAATTGAAAATGAATGTGGATTACATGGTCGGTGCGCAATTGGAAGGCTACGATTGTATGGTGAAAATCACCGAAGAGGCTGAAATTATGGTGTTGGAAGGCGATGAATATTTAAGTTCACCCATCGATAGACGACCTAAATTCCATTTGTATTACCCCGATGTTGCCTTGATCAGCGGAATAGCGTGGGATCACATCAATGTTTTTCCAACGTGGGACAATTACATCGAACAATTCGATTTGTTTTGCCAGAAAATCGCAGAGAATGGAGTTTTGACCTATGCCAACAACGATCCAGAAGTAAAGAAATTAGGCGAAAAATTTGCATCCAAAATCACGACGATTCCCTACGATGTGCCAGAATACTCGCTGACAGACGAAGGAACCATCTTACAATGGGACGGAGACGCATTTCCGTTGAAAATATTTGGTGCACACAACTTGCAAAATTTGGTTGGAGCGATGCGTTTGGCGGAACAAGTTGGCGTAACACCCAAACAATTCTTTACAGCCGCTCAAACCTTCACAGGCGCAGGAAAACGCTTGCAGAAAGTCACCGAGAAAGGAAATTTCACTCTTTTCAAGGATTTTGCGCATTCACCGAGCAAATTGAAAGCGACGATCAACGCAGTAAAAGAACAATTCTCCGACAGAAGAGTAGTGGCGTGCATGGAATTACACACCTTTTCTTCCTTGAACAAAGAATTCCTGCCTTTGTACAAAAATACCATGGACAAAGCTGACGCAGCCATTGTTTATTATAGCGATCACGTGGTGGAACACAAGAAATTACCGGCTTTGGCGAAAGAAGAAGTGGAGAACAATTTCGGAGGCAAAGTGCACGTTTTGAAACAAACCGAAGAGGTTCTGGCTTACATTCGTTCACAAGATTGGAACAATGCGGTGCTTTTGATGATGAGCAGCGGCAATTTCGACGGCATCGATTTTGATGCTTTGGGCGAAGAATTGGCTAGCACTTTGTAAACGCTTGCCATGCATTTGATTTCCACGGCCAAAGAAAAACAAAAAGCGCTTCAAATTTTGGTGTACGCGTATTTGGAGGCGGCGAACGTGACGTGGATGTTGAAATCGAAAAGCAGCGAGAAATTGCACGCCATTTTTTTATTGCTTTTTCACGAAGCACAAGCCAAAGAAGGTGCTTATCTTTCGGAAGACCAAAAAAGTGTGTTGTTTCTCTATGATCAGCAAATAAAAGCCAATTCGCTGGCACAAGCACTTCGTAAATTGTACGTTTTTCTATTTGTTACGGGAATTTCAAAAGGAATGAAAGCATTGAAATTTCAGAAAATTGTAGCGGGAATTCGGCCAAAAGAAGGATTGCTGGGCATGGCCTTGGCCACAGCTGAAAAACCCATGACTACCGCCACCGTTTTTGAATTGAAACATACGGTTGTTCAGATTGCTACAGAAAAAAAACTGCCGATTTATGCCGAAACCACCGTACCGCGATTGAAGAGCTTGTACGAAGCAATTGGGTTTAAAATGTACCACGAAATGCCACATCCATACGCGCCTTTGACAGTTTGGTTTTTGAAGCGTGAGTTGACCAAATAAAGCAGGAAACGGTAAGTTAATGTAACCTTGATCTACAGTCTCTCGTTTAATTTTCTTACTTTTAAGAAATTTGCAAAAATTACTATTTATGAAAAAACTATTTCTTTTGTTTGTTCTCCCCATGTCATTGGGAATAAACGCTCAAGTCCTATTTTCGGAAGATTTTGACGGCATTCCGGGTGCAACCGCTGGTGGCGCAGGAACTTATGCATTTCCAAGTGGTTGGTTTTTGCGCAATGTAGACAATGCAACACCCAGCGCAAGTGTGAGTTATATAAACGAAGCTTGGGAAAGACGAGAGGATTTTGCGAACAACGTAGCAGATTCTTGCGCCATGAGTACTTCTTGGTACACCGCAGCTGGAACGTCCAACGATTGGATGTGGACGCCACTGATCGGCGTTTTGCCGGCCAACTGTATTTTGAATTGGAATGCTTTGGCGTATGACCCATTGTATCCAGACAGCTACGAAGTGCGCGTGATGACTTCAACGGTTGGACCACCAACGGGCGGAGCAGGTGCAATTGGCAATCAAATTACAGGTTCTACCGTTTTATTTTCAATAGTAGGAGAAAATAGCACATGGACCAACCGAACGGCTAGTTTGAGTGCCTATGCAGGGCAATCGATTTACATTGGATTTCGGAATACTGCAAACGACAAATTTATTTTGGTGATTGACGATGTTGTGGTGTCTGCTCTTCCCGGTGTAGATGCGGCTGTATCGCAAACGACTACGCAAGAATATACCATTACGCCTGTGACACACATGGCAGCAATTGGCACCGAAGGCACCATTGCGAATATTGGCGCTGGTGCGTTGACGAATGTTGTCTTGAACGTGGATATTTTGGATGCGGGTATGAATTCTGTTTATGCTGCTTCTAGTGCCGCAATGGCTTCTTTGGCGGCTGGTGCTTCTTCCAATTTCACGGTGCCTGGTTTCGTGCCAACGACAGCTGGAACGTATACCGTTAACTTGACAGCGAGTTTCACGCAAGTCGATAGCAATCCAGTGAACGATTTGGCGACGTATCAGGTTGTTGTGAGTGACACAGTCTATGCACGTGATGATGCGACCGTTACGGGTTCGTTGGGTATTGGCGCAGGCAATGGTGGTCAATTGGGCCAAACGTTTGAATTGTTGCAAGCGGATGAGTTGACGTCTTTGTCTATCTATATCGCTAATACGCAGGGCAATTTAACCGGACAACCCTTGTCGGGAAGCATTTATGCCACCGATGTAACTGGAACACCAACGACTTTGATAGCCAATACAGCAACCATCACATTGGATGCAACCACTGACACATTTTGGACTTTACCCATGGTGAGTGGCGCATTGACCTTGGCGGCTGGAACGTACGTTTGTGTGGTAAACGAAGCTGATTCAACGATGTCGATAGGGACGTCTACCGGCAATTTCCAGGCAGGAAAAGGCTGGATCAATTGGCCAACGAGTCCTTTTAGTGGTTGGGCTAACCCAGAAGCTTTTGGTTCTCAGTTTGCCGTTACCTTTCTTTTGCGTGCCAATTTCGGCACTTGTGCACCGACCAACGTGAGTTTAACTGAAACAACGTGTGATGCAAGTTACCTTTCTCCAAGTGGCAATTATATTTGGTCTGCTACTGGAATCTACAACGATACCGTTTTCGGTGCCAATACGTGCGATACGATTTACACCATTGATTTGACGATTGACGCGGTAGACCTAACTGTTTCCGATGCGGGTAATGTGATTACTTCAGCACAAGTAGGCGGAACCTACCAATGGATTGATTGTGCAACCGGCGACCCAATTGCGGGAGCAAACCAACAAAGTTTTACTCCAACTGTGAATGGTAATTATGCTGTGGTAGTAGGTCTCAACAATTGTTTTGATACTTCCAATTGCACAGCGATTACGACCATTGGTTTGACAGAAAATGAATTGAACAACCGTTTGGCCGTTTTCCCGAACCCTTCCAATGGAACCTTCCAAGTGACGGTCAACGCAGCCAACGCAACGGATTTGAAAGTAGAATTGACGGATGCCACCGGAAAAGTGGTGAACACCAGCTACCACAAAGCCAACGGAACGCAAACTACACTTGACATAAACGCTACACGTTTGGAAACGGGCATGTATCTCTTGAAAGTTACTGCCGACGACCAGCAATGGACGGAACGCGTGATCATTTCACGTAAATAAATTGAACGAATAGTTTTAAAAAAGGAGGACTTCGGTTCTCCTTTTTTTTGTGGATAAGTGTAGGCTGTGGAATCCCACAGGTTCGAATCTTGGATGGGTTTTTTGATTAACTTTGGTTAGCTACTTTTGAAAACGGTATAAAACGAAAGGAATATTGTTGTGATATGTGCATGCGAAGTATTTGTATGCGGTTGTTTTCGGATAAAGGAGAGTGGTGAATATACTAAGGGAATAATCCATATATGTGGATTAGCAAATTGTTAAGTACTATTAAAACTATTTACTGTGAAGTTAAAATTTTGGAAAAAAACTAATGAACCACTTAAGGAGCGAAGTTTAGATCAAATACGTGGTTTATGTAAAATCCTTTTTATTGACGACAAAATATTTCCTGTTGTCGAAATTTTAAAAACCGAAGGTTGGTCAAAAACATCTAGAATTAAAGACGTTGATTCATTGGAACAAATGGAGGTAAAAGAAGCTCACATTCTGATTGTTGATATTCAGGGGGTTGGAAAAAAATTGAAATTTAAAGATGAAGGTTTAGGTTTGATAATTGCGTTAAAAGAGAAATATCCTAATAAAAAAGTAATTGTTTATAGTGCAGAAGACCAGGGGAAAATTCAGGCTTTTCATCCCGGAATTGATGCAGCGGATAAAAGATTGAGTAAACATGCTGACCCGTATCAATTTACAGTTGCAGTTGAAGGATATGCTAGAGAAGCATTTTCCTTAAATGAATGTGTGAAACGAATACAAAATCAACTTTCTTTAGAGTTTGGTTTTAATACTGAATCCGAAAAGATAATTGCAAATATGAATAAACTGTACATGAAAAAGGATTACAGTATTGAAAACATATCCAAAGTTTTCAATTTAAACAACGCTGCTTCATTAGCTAATATTATTCAGCTCTTCTTCACCAAATAGTATTTCTGATGCAATATTTAATAACAAATAAGCAAGGACAGACCGTTTTAACCAACATTGCAGAAAAGGAAATTCTTGAAGATTTGAAAAAATGCGATTCGGCTTATGAAAGAGTATATTGTAATGTTCTTAAAGGGTATCGACGACAAGGAAAATTAGACCTTAACCAGCATGAAATGTATGTTTTTACTTTTTCAGAAATGACAACTAAAATCTTTAAATATCATTTGTCTGGTATCAAGATATTTGGAGAATTAATCGACTCAAATATTTCGGATATAAAAGAAGTTGAAAATCAAAAAACTAGACGTCTAAAGCACAATTTAATTAATCACAACTCTAACATACTACTTGAATTATATAAACTAGTTCCTCAAGATGTTTTTCGAAATGGTGGTAACCACATTGAAACAATTGAAAATCTTTTAAGAAACAACCTGAAAAAAGCAGCATTTACTTATTTGAAAGTTTTAAAGAATTCAAATTTAATGAAGGCAGAATTCGAAGTTTATGAAATGTTCAATACTGAAAATCCATATCTTGATTTTACTGATCACCAGATACATAAAGTAATTATTTTAACCTTAAATCCATTTTGGTTAGATCTTGTCGAAGAAAAGGTAAATATTATAATTCAGTCAACATTTGAGAAAGTCAACATTGATTATAAGTCAGTTTCGGTTGCGTTATCCCACCTATTTGATAATGCTGCTAAATATGTTATGCCTCATTCTGATTTAAATATTTGGTTTCAATCTGAAAATGAGATTGTTTCAATCTATTTTGATATGACAAGTCTTAAAGTTGAAGCTGACGAAGTGGATGACATTTTTAACGAATCTAATTCGGGTAAATGGGCAATCGAGGCTGATTTAGATGGTGATGGAATAGGAATGTTCTTCATACGTAAGTTGATAAACTTAAACGAAGGTGAGATTAAGTTTCAGAATAATCACGACAACAAAAGCAGTGTAAATTATAATGGATTGCCTTATGAAAACAATAGAATAATAATTACGTTTAAAAAAAGCACTTAACATTATATATGAAAACAGTGCTGCCCTTCGGGACAGCTCCGTTTCATATATTTACCGTTACCATTCCTAAACCAAATCACAGAGAAAAATAGAAAAATTTAAACAATGAAAAAACGTACAATTCTCTTCACTCTTCTCCTCCTAAGCACGACCACCTTCGCCCAAGAGGAGCGGACCACCGAATTGTACAAAGCCATTCATGTCCAAGACAGTTTGCTTTTTCAGGTTGGGTTCAATACCTGCGACATCCAGCAATTTGAAAATTTGGTGAGTGAAAATTTTGAATTTTTCCACGACCAATCGGGGATAACGGATTCGAAAGCGGCGTTTATTTTGAGTATCAAAAACGGAATTTGTCAATTGCCGTACCAAGCAAAAAGAGTTTTGGATGAAAAAACGATGGAAGTGTATCCTTTGGAAAAAGGGGGTGTTTTGTATGGCGTGATCCAAACGGGTATGCATCTTTTTTATGCGATAGAGACAGATAAACCGGAAACCCTCACCAGCGTAGCAAAATTTACGCATGTGTGGCTCTTGGAAAAGGGAGAATTCAAATTATCAAAGGTATTGAGTTATGATCACAACAATGCGTTTTGAATGGAAACTAACTATAAAATTGAAAGAAGAAGGGAATCAATGGCGCATCAACAGCGTCGGCGCTCTCAATCCGTGAGAAAAATCTTTTTACACTGGCTTTCCTGAAATGTCTTTTTATGTATATTCGTGAAGAAAGCACGAAAATATTGTCCAACCACTAAACCTAAACCCTAATGACAAAAAAAGATCTTTTCAAAATCATTCTAAAACTCTATGGATTGTATTCCATTATTGGGTTGGTTGTTCAACTTCCGTTTGCAGGTTATTCGCTGCTTTATGACTCGCGTGGAGATTTGGATTGGATGTTTCTTTTGGTACCGATCGTCAGCCTTTTGGTTGTTTATACCTTGCTGTTCAAGTCGGAATGGGTTATTCAGCTCTTGCGGCTCGACCAAGGTTTTGATACGGAAGAAGCAACGGATCCATCCATCGGCGGTCAAGCTGTGGTAGTAATTGCTTTGGTGATATTGGCTGTGTACATGATTGTGAACAATATAGGCGATTTTGTCTCCCAAATTGTGTTTTCATTTAGAGACAATGTTTCGTCGGATAATTTTGCCAGGCTCAACCCAACACTCAATCTATTTCCCGTGAATTACAACATGCTATTAAGTGCTGGATTGAATCTGTTGATTGGATTTTTACTTTTGACCAATTACACGCGCGTGTCCAAGTGGATTGTACGCATAAACCAGACGAATGCTGGATGACAAAACGGATTTAATGTAGAAAAATAACCGTATCCCATGCGCCACTATTTCCTTCTTTTCCTCTTGATGGGCTTTTCCACTGCTTTGCACGCACAATTGTACGAAGGGAAGAAAAGCGGTTTCAAATTCTTTGTTGAAGTGTTTGCAGACAGTGCAAAGGTGGAAGTTTTTCGAAATTATTATTTGTATCGGTATGAATTTGCCTACAAGGAAGGCGAAGAAATTTTGGTGGGACAATCCAATACAGATACACTTTTTCGAGGAATACAAAATCAGCTGTATAAAAAGAAGAAGACCTTTTATCTGAAAAGCAGTTTCAATGGCAAGGACGTTTTCATCGTGAAATTGAGCGATTGTAAATACGATTCGCGGGATTTATTGCGAAAAAAGGCATATTCCAGCCGACAGATGCATCAACTGAATCGCCTGCAAGACAGCTTGTCGCATCCCAACCAAACCGAGTTTACCGATGTTACGAGTGCGTTTTACCAACTCAATCGGGATTCCGGTTCATTTGAAGCGTACGCCTTGCGAACCAACCGTTGTGCTGATTCACTGCGGGAAATGATTATTCTATCGTCTAGAAGCGCTGCCGTGGATCGCTATTATGAAGTCGGACTTTCGTTGGATACAGCAGATTCATCAGAAGTATTCAAGCTACTCGAAAACGCTAACTACCAGTACGAATATGCGCGATATTTTGTCTTCACCTTATCGCAAGTCAAGCCCGATTGGTTGATTCAATACGTTGACAAAAATCCAGCAAACAAAGAAAGTTTGTTGAAAAACATCAAAAATCACCCGCATTTCAAAGAAATTCATCAAAAGGTGAAAGAATCGTCTATGAATTTGAATGGAAGGAAAGAAATCCTGAAACAAAAAAGGAAGCGGAATACCAGCAATGTTGCCGTGGGCGCTCTTTCTGTCACCATCGTTTTGGCCGAAGTAGCCCTTGTGGTTGGTTTGATCATCTGGATTTTTTAGGTGGAAAATGCCTGATTTTCATCTGCTCCGGTTTAATATGATTCATTTTAGCCAATTTATTGTCCAATAACAACCAAAAGTGGTCCAATAACAACAAGAAGTAGCCAGAAAATTTATCATACCTTAGCAAGACAGAATAATTTTGTAGCATCCATCATTAAAAAAACATAGAAGATGCTTACTTCAAAATCCATTGGCGATAAAATTGCCACAGCAAGAAAGAAAATGAACCTTTCACAAGCCCAGCTTGCGCAGCAAGTTTCTATCAGTCCTCAAGCTGTTGGGAAATGGGAACGGGGTGAATCCTTGCCCGATATCACAACACTCAATCGCTTAGCTGAAATTTTGGGTGTTGACTTAAATTATTTTTCAGATCGTTCTCAGTTTTCTAACCAGGAAAGCGCAAGAGTCGAAGCGGATGACAGACAAACGAGGCTCGAACTGAACCAAAAGAACCATCGTGGTTGGGATATGTCCGAAAGCAATTGGGAAAAGGTTGACTTTTCTGGGTTGAAAAATTTGCAGAAGAATTTCAGTTATTCAAATGTAAAAAGCTGCCGGTTCATCCAGTCAGATTTAGCGCGTCTTCTTTTCAAGAATACGAATTTTGATGGCTGTGATTTTTCAGAATCCGATGTAAGCAAGAGCACCTTTCAAAAGTCGAATTTGGCAAATAATTCATTCAAGAACTGTTTGCTGAATGACGTTCAATTTACTGGAACCTATGTGTACGGTTGTGATATGACGGGAGCAGATTTTTCAGATTTGCAATTTGTCAACGGCGGTTTCGAAAAAAATACAGTTGCTAAAGCTCAGTGGAAGCGCACGTTCTTTGAAGGAACAAAAATTGCAAACATTGTATTTGAAGGCAAATTGGAGGATTGTCATTTTGAAAAATGTTCGTTTTCCAAAGTTACTTTTCAGCACGCAACACTGATCAATACCTTTTTCAAATACAACGTGTTGAAAGGCGTCAAATTTGTCGATTGCCAAGCTGATCGATTGACCTATGAACTTTTGAAAAGTGGAAAAGCGGATATAACGGGGTTAACATTGTTGGAAGATTAACGATAGCATACATTCCATTCGTATTTTAATCAAATAGGGCTAGCCATCTGCTGAAAGGATTTTTTTCTACCTTTAACCAACCTAAACCAAACGATATGACCCGATTTTTTGCCACTGTTTTACTCTCACTCGGTTTATTTTCAACCGTTTTAGCACAAGTAGAATCCAAGGAAGAATTTGTTTTTGATTTCGCGCCTGTGTATCAAGCATCCGAATTGATTTATTACGGTGCTGATTTTTCACAATTTGGCTTTTGCTATCCAGATAAAGTAGGGCAAGAGGAACAAATGTTGAAATTTATTCCGGCCTGGCTTGGTGATTTGAACAAGATCTATAGCTTGGACGTTTTGCCCCGTTTGATGAAGAAAAAGGTGGTGGGAAGATTGCAAAGCGTACAAAACAAATACAAGTTGATCGGAGAAGAATGGATACTTTTTGAACCGACCACTTTTGGCATTGAAAAAGTGAAAACCGAAGTAAAAAATTACCAACTTGAAGAAACTTCCGGCATTGGTTTGGTTTTGATAGTCGAAAATTTCGACAAAATTCATGAAAATGGTATCGTTTACTTTGCGCTATTTGACATCGCTTCCCGAGAAGTCTTGTATTGCAACAAAATGGAAGGAGTAGCGGTTGGTGCGGGCATGACGAATCATTGGGCGTCTGTACTTACCAGTTCATTCGACGTGTTTATTACCGAATACCGCGAACAATTGCACCGGGCCAAGAAAACGAAAAAGTAACAACAAGAATTACAGATTATTCCGCGATTCTCAATTCCTTTTTTCGTTTTTTCAAGAGTTCTGCTACATCCAGCACGGCTCCATTTTCGATGGATTCATCGACTTTGAGTAAGAGTTGTTTCTTTCCTTTTGTTTTGAAAAAAATCATCTGACCAACGGACAATTCAACTCCACTGCGCGAAAAGGGAGATAGATTTGGATTCATCACCCCAGGAATAATCAGCGGAATGGATTTGGCAGAGGAATTGGCCAAGGTAAACCGGATGGATTTGGTTTGCAAAATCGAATTGGGGCGAGCCGCTTCTTCCTTCCAGACAGAAACGGACGAGAAAGCACATAAACCATAAAAAGCGAGTGTGAGAATCAGTAATTTTTTCATAGTATAACGTTTTGTGTTTTTATAACACACTCAAAAACAAATTGTTCGGATAAAAAGCGATTAAAAAAAAACGTGCAGCACAAATACAAGCCTCAATACCGCACGAATCGATACATTTTAAGCAACGACAGGCGATTGCCTTGCACCTTGATCATCACGTCTAGCGTCGGAAAGAAAATGGCTTTCAAAGAATGGATTTTTTCGCCATCCTCCTTTTTTTGATGCGTTTCCAGTCTGTCATTATCCATACTCGTTTGTATTACACGTAGGAAGGAAGTTGTTAAAAAATATTGAGATTTTAGTTTGAATTAAATTTTAATTCCAATTTTTCATTATATTCACATGAACACTAAACAAGAAAGCCATGTGGAACTTAGCTTTTTTACTGTCTACTAATAAATGTTTCTCTAATCAGAAATTTAATTTGAAGGCTACGCTGAACCTACTTATTCGAAGTTTGTTTTAATTCAACTAATCTACTTTTCATTTTCACTCCCATGTTAAAGAAAATCTCTACTTCCTTAAAACTAGCTGGCTTAATTTTTTTCTTATTTACTCTTTTTTTAGGGTTGAGTTTATATAACAAATATGAAATCAACACCATAAAGAGGAATAGCGATAAAATGTACCAAGATGTGATTGATCCCATCATTCAGCTCAGTACCGTTCGGTATAATTTTGGGAGAGGCATTCGTACCAATGTGAAGCAACTGATGTATATTGATTCGTCTTTCACGCAATCCATCCGCCAAATTCAGCGTTCAAAAGAGGAGGTAAAAATCAATTGGGCGGAATATTTGAAAACCAAGCGCAGCGGAGAAGAAGCCATTCTGAATGATGAGTTGGATCAACTTATAAAGGAAGCGGTCATCAAAACAGACAACTTAATGGTCATTCTTTCCAAAGAAGACAAGCAGGCCATGCAACAATTTGCCTTACGTGAAGTTTATTTATCGGTAGAAAATGCCGTGGATCACCTGACGTATTTGATTGAACATTTCAATCAAAATGGGAAGACTTTACGGGTGAAAAATGAGGAATTGTCCCAGAGAAGCAAGTTTTGGTTTGAAATGATCTTGCTTATCTTCTTGGTGGTGGCTATCGTGTTGAGTTATTTCATCGCCGATGACATTCGTAAACTGGTAGATTCCCTAAGAGCATCCAACAAAAAAATTCAAGAAAGTGAAATGAAATACCGCTCCGTTTTCGAAAATGCGGGGGATGGTTTGTTTGTTTTGGGAGAGGACAAATTGATCAAAGCAGTGAATAAAAAAGGGGCAGAGCTTACCGGTTATTCCAACGAAGAATTGATTGGAATGAAACCGGAGACATTGCATTCGATAGAGGATGCAATTGCGAACCCATTTGACTGGTCTATCTTGCTTTCGGGTGCTTCCGTCATCAACCAACGAAAAATGCTTCGAAAAGATGGTTCTATCGTTGACGTTGAAATGAATACATCCATCCTAGGACACCGCGAATTGCTCAGTGTTGTTCGGGATACTTCAGAACGATTAAAGTCGGAGAAAGCACAGAAAGTAAGCGAAGAGAAATTCGCTATTGCGGTTATGAGCAGTGCAGACGCTATTTGCATAACGACTTTTCCAGCGGGTGTTTTCACTGAAATCAATAAATCTTTTTCTGAATTGACGGGTTATGAAAAAGAAGAAATAATAGGAAAACCACGAGAAAATTTTAATTTCTACAAAGATTCTTCTAAGCGGTCTCAAGTGTTAAAGCAAATTTTAGAGAAAGGATTTGTTGAAAATCAAGAAATTATTTTCAAAAAACGAAACGGTGAAGAGATGTTGACTTTGATGACATCTCACTTGTTTTACATCGACGAGGAACCATTTGTATATTCAACGATAAAAGACATAACGAAAGAATACGAGGATCATCAGGAATTGCTGCGAATCGAAACCAGAATCACGGAATTAGTTGAATCGACGGAAGCTGTCATCTGGGAATCCAATGCCCATACTTTCACGGTAAAATATGTTAGTTCCAATGCGGAACATTTGTATGGTTACACAGAAGAAGAATGGTATCAAGACGATTTTTGGTTGAATCATGTGTATGAAGAAGATCGTGAGACATCCGTTCAATTCATGCAGGAATTAAAAGCGAATCCAAGATCCTACACTTCGGAATGTCGTTTTTTAACAAAAGATGGACGCATCGTTTGGATGAAGATGGTAGCGAATCTTCTGTATGAAAATGGTGAACCGCGCTGGTACCGAGGAATCAATTTAGATATAACAGAACAAAAAAGACGAGAAACCGATTTAATAGAGCTCACCACGCGTTTACAATTGGCGACAAAATCGGCCCATTTGGGTATTTTCGATTTGGATTTAATCAACATGAAACTGATTTGGGATGAATATTCCTATCAAATTTTTGGAATTACGCCGGATGATACAGCAAACACCTATCGTGCTTTCGCCTATTCCATTCATCCCGAAGATCGGCTTGAACTAAGACACTATCACAATTCAGTTGTAGAAAATGGCGGGGAATATTTCGTTATTTTTAGGATAGTATGGCCCAACAGCGAAGTGCGATACATCGAAACCAACGGCGTTATTCTGAGAGATTCAAAAGGCAAAGCCTATCAAATGATTGGTGTCAACCGTGATATAACGGAAATAACACTGGCACAAGAGCAATTGCTCAATGCAAATGAGTTGTTGGAACAAAAAGTGTGGAATCGAACAATGGACCTTCAGACGGCAAACACAAAAATCAATGACAGTATCAACTATGCCCAAAAGATCCAATTGGCGCTCTTATCAAAACCGGAAGACTGTGCCGTTATTTTTCCAAAATCTTTTGTGTTGTGGAGTCCAAAAGATGTTGTAAGTGGCGATTTATTTTGGTGTCATTCAGATGAAAGGTACAATTACATCGCCGCAATTGACTGCACAGGTCATGGTGTTCCAGGTGCCTTGCTGAGTATCGTTGCCAAACAAACACTTGATACGATTGTAATTTCCAAAGGAATTATAGAACCAAAAGATATTCTTTTCCAACTGGATGAGGTGATTGTGAACGCGCTGCATCATCACAGTAAATTGGTGAAGGATGGGATGGATATTGTTTTCTGTCGGATCGAAAAAGCAACGAATTCCATCGAATTTGCTGGTGCTCAGCTTCCTTTGTTGTATCATGATGGAGAGAGCCTTCTTGAAATTTCAGGAACGAATCTCGGCATCGGTGGCTTTTTACGTCAAAATCAAGTAAAAAGCTTTGAGCAAACACAAATTCAAGGCAAAGCAGGGGATTTACTGTATTTGACGTCGGACGGGTATTACGCTCAATTTGGTGGAGAAAACGGTAAAAAATTGATGAAAAGAAATTTTAGTAGTTTACTTGAATCGGTGGCCTCAAAACCGATCCAAGAACAAAAAGTACTTCTATACAATCATTTGAAAAACTGGCAAGGAAGCGAAGAACAGGTTGATGATATTTTAGTGGTTGGCATAGAACTTTGATGGCTACTATTTGGGCCTAAATTTTCAAAATAAAGCTAAGGATTTTCAATCTTTGTTCCGAAAAAAAAAGGCAGAATTCTATTACACCCGCATTGCCTTTTTTTTGCCATGTAAATAAACACGCATGATTGCCACAAATTTCCCTTTTCACTTTCTTGCAATGAATTTTCCATGAAAGCAGATCTGGTTTTTTTTGAACTTTAAATTTCCAAACTGTTAAAATTTCCGGATTCACCAGTATTAAAACTTATTACTGCTAGAGAAGTGTTATTTTTGCACCATAAAATTAATCTAGGTTAAGAACCTGACTTTTTTCCCAAGTAAAAACCTACTAAAATTTTCTTAGTGTTTTGGTAAAATGTATTTCCCAATAATTTCAAAAACAGCGGATTTTACCACTCGCTAATCAAATTTCATGTCCAAATACTACCATGTTTAAAAATATCTCCACCTCGCTCAAGTTAGTCGTATTGATATCTTTCCTACTTAGTCTTTTTCTTGGACTAGGAATTTATAACAAACGAGAAATTACGGCTATAAAAAAGAACAGTGATCGTATGATTACTGAGGCCATTGATCCTATCATTCAATTGAGTGAAGTTCGCTATTTAGTCATGCGCGGTGTTCGTACCACCGTAAAGCAACTATTTTACATAGACACGTCCTATGTACGACCAATGAGCGAAATAGTCCGTTCAAGACAAGAAATAAAAACGATTTGGTCTGCCTATATGCAAACGAAACGAACGGGAGACTGTGCAATCCTTAGTAATGAAACAGATCAGCTATTACAGGAAGCGGAAACAAAAGCCAACAATCTCATGGTGGTGCTTTTCAATAAAGACAAACAGGCCATACATGATTTTGCTTTGAGAGAAGCCTATATTTCTTTGGAAAAAGCAATTGACAAATTATCAAGGCTTATAGACTACCATGAAAAAATGGGGAATGATCTGCGCATGAGAAATGCGGACTTGTCACAAAAAAGTAGGCTGCGATTTGAAATCATCTTGAGCATTTTCTTGATGGTCGCGTTGTTTTTGAGTTATTTCATCGTCAATGATATTCGAAAGTTAGTCAATTCATTAAAAGCCTCCAACAAAAAAATCAAGGAGAGTGAGTTAAAGTATCGTTCTCTTTTTGAACATGCTGGTGACGGATTGTTCTTGATCGGAGAAGATAAATTGATTAAAGCCGTCAATAAAAAAGGAGTAGAAATCACGGGTTACTCCCACGAAGAGCTTATAAAAATGAAGCCGGAAACGTTGCATTCCGCAGAAGATTCAATCGCAAATCCTTTTAATTGGTCAATTTTATCTACGGGTACTTCTCTTTTGAATCAGCGAAAATTGGTTCGAAAAGACGGGGCGGTACTCGATATTGAAATGAATTCCACAGTAATCGGTGAAAATGAGTTGCTAAGTGTTGTGCGAGATATTACTGAGCGTTTGAGAGCTGAAAAAGCACAAAAGATAACGGAGGAGAAGTTTGCCTTGGCCATCAAAAGCAGTTCAGACATTATCTGTATCACTACGTTCCCAGAAGGTGTTTTTGTTGAAATTAATACGGCCTTTTCGGAATTAACAGGTTATTCAAGTGAGGAAGTAATCGGCCAACCAACAGAAAGTTTTAACTTCTATGTTGATTCGGAAAAAAGGCCAAAGATTTTAAAAGAAATCTTAGAAAAAGGAGGCGTTCAAAATCAAGAGATTGTTTTCAAGAAGAGAAATAATGAACTCATCACGACTATAATGACTTCCAATTTGTTTTACGTCGATGAAAAACCATTGGTTTTTTCTACGATCAAAGACATCACAAAGGAAAAATTGGCGCACCAAGAGTTGACACGTGTAGAAACAAGAATCAAAGAGTTGGTAGATTCAACGGAAGCCGTAATTTGGGAGGCAGATGCGAAAACGTTTGCAATGACCTATGTCAATCCGTATGTTGAAAAATTGTTTGGTTATCCAGTGGAAGATTGGTATACAGAAAATTTTTGGCAAGAACGTATTTATCCTGAAGACCGTGAAAAAACGATTGCTTATTGTATGAGCGAAACAAAAAAATTAAAATCTCATACTTTCGAATACCGCTTTATTTCAAGGAGTCAAGAGATATTTTGGGTGAGAGACATCGTACATGTAATAGCCGAAAACGGACAACCGATTTGGCTACGGGGAGTAATCATTGACATTACAGAAGAGAAAAAAGCCGCGGAAGAATTGGAATTAGCCAATTCACGGTTGAAAAAAATGATCGATTCAACGGATACCGTCATTTGGGAAGCCAACGCGAAGACACTCCGAATGAAGTTCGTGAGTACCAATGCTGAGAAATTATTCGGTTATGCACAAGAAGAATGGTATTCAAATGATTTTTGGTTAAATCACGTTTACCATGAAGACCGAGAAAATGCGATTGAATTTCTGGATTCGCTTAGAACCAATCCGCGCTCCTACAACTTTGAGTATCGTTTTGTGAAAAAATGTGGGGAAGTAATCTGGATGAGAGGTATCGCCAATTTGATCATTGAGAATGGGGCTCCACGATGGTTGCGTGGAATTTCACTTGATATTTCAATTGAAAAGAAAAAGGAAACCGACTTAATGGAATTGACAACACGCCTTCAATTGGCAACTAAATCAGCTCATTTAGGAATTTTTGATTTGGATTTACGAAATTTTAATTTAATCTGGGATGATTATTCGTATCGAATATTTGGTCTTACACCTGAAGAGACACCGAATACGATTTTTGCGTTCCTAAAGTCTATTCATCCAGAAGATCGGAGAGAATTAAGGAAGTACCACAATTCAATTGTTGAAGGTGTTGGCGAATATTTTAGCGTATTCAGAATTTTGTTGCCGAATAAACAAATCAAATTTATAGAATCGAGCGCTGTTTTTTTGAGAGATTCAAAAGGGAAAGCGTATCAGATGATTGGTGTCAACCGAGATATAACAGAAATTAAAATGGCGCAAGAACAATTGCTCAACGCCAACGAAATCCTAGAAGATAAAGTTGCAAATAGAACAATCGATTTGCAAGATGCCAATAAAAAAATAAACGACAGCATCAACTATGCGCACAATATTCAAATGGCCTTGTTGACCAAATCGGAAGACTGTTTGAAAATTTTCCCAAAATCTTTTGTGCTGTGGAGTCCGAAAGATGCCGTGAGTGGCGATTTGTTTTGGTGCCATACGGATGAAAAGTACAATTACATCGCCGCCATTGATTGCACAGGTCATGGCGTTCCTGGAGCTTTGTTGAGTATTGTGGCCAAACAAACACTTGATACGATCGTTATTTCCAATGGAATTCTAGAACCAAAAGACATTCTTTTCCGATTGGATGAGGTAATTGTCAACTCGCTACACCAACACAGTAAATTGGTGAAAGATGGAATGGATATTGTGTTTTGTCGCATCGAAAAAGCAACGAATTCAATCGAATTCGCAGGGGCTCAGCGTCCTTTGTTCTATTTCGATGGAGCGACAATTTTGGAATTTCCGGGAAATAAATTGGGCATCGGTGGGTTTTGGAAAGAAAATGAAGTGAAGAGGTTTGAGCAAACGCAAATTCAAGGAAAAGCAGGTGACGTGCTCTATTTGTCTTCCGACGGGTATTATGCTCAATTTGGAGGGAAAAATGGTAAAAAACTAATGAAGAGAAACTTTAGTAATTATCTTTTATCCGTGGCGAATGAACCCATACGCTCGCAAGAGAATTTATTGCGTGACCATTTGATAAACTGGCAAGGAAAAGAAGAACAAGTAGATGATATTTTGGTGGTTGGAATTGAATTGTAGTTTTGGTTCGCTAGACTCAGTTCTCAAAAAGGTCAATCAAAAATCTTTCCTGGATTCATAATTCCATTCGGGTCAAAAACCGTTTTTATCCCGCGCATTAGATTCATGGTTACCTCTTCAAAGGCAATATTCATGTAAGGTTTTTGTACCAATCCAATGCCGTGTTCGCCAGAGATGGTTCCACCCAATTCAATGACCCGTTCAAAAATTTCGCGGATGGCAATCGGCAATTCTTGGTTCCATTTTTCGGCGCTCAAATCACCTTTGATGATGTTCACATGCAGATTTCCGTCGCCGGCATGTCCGTAACAAACCGATTTGAAGCCATATTTTGCACCCACCGCTTTTACGTGGTTCAATAATTCGGGTAAGTAATAACGCGGCACCACGGTATCTTCTTCTTTGTAAACCGAATTGGCTTTTACCGCTTCACCCACTTTTCTGCGGAGTTGCCACAATTTGTCTTTTTGAGCTTCGCTTTCAGCAAAGAGAATTTCATCGGTTTCAAACTCTTCCAAAACCACCATGATTTTTTCACAATCTTCCATCAAAACGTCTTGGTGAAAACCATCCACTTCAATCAACAAATGCGCGGCATGTCGTTCCCCGATGATTACGCTATCGTCTTGCATAAAATCTTTGGTCCACAAAAGTGCGTCACGTTCCATGAATTCCATGCCACTTGGCGTAATGCCTGCTTTGAAGATAGAAGCCACCGCACGACAAGCTTCTGCCGCGTCGTAAAAAGGAACCATCATCAACAAGTTGTGTGTCGGATGAGGAATCAATTTCAAAACGATTTTCGTCACGATTCCGAGCGTTCCTTCGCTTCCAACGATCAATTGCGTCAAGTTGTAGCCCGTAGCATTTTTTAAGACATTGGCGCCGGTCCAAATCACTTCACCACTGGGCAAAACCATCTCGAGGTTCAATACGTAATCTTTCGTCACACCATATTTCACAGCTTTGGGTCCGCCGCTATTTTCAGAAATATTTCCACCGATGAAGCAACTTCCTTTGCTCGCAGGATCAGGCGGGTAGAAGAGCCCTTTTTCTTTCACGGCATCTTGCAACACTTGTGTAATGACACCAGGTTCTGTCGTGACTTGGGAATTATTTTCATCAATTTCAAGAATTTTATTGAACTTTTCCATGCTCACCAAAACGCCGTTTGCCAATGGAATTGCACCACCCGAAAGTCCAGTTCGAGCACCGCAGGGCGTAACCGGGATTTTCATTTCATTGCAATACCGCAAGATTGCACTGATCTCTTCAACCTTGTTTGGAATCAGCAGCAATTGCGGCAAGACCAAAATATCTTCCGTGTGATCGTGGCCGTATTCAGCCAATTTTTCTTCATCGATTACACATCGATCTCCCAAAAGGTCTTTGAAAAATTGATGACTATTTTGAAATTGTTCGTGCCTTGTCATGTTGATTTAGTGCAATTGTGAGTTAATTATAATTGAGCAACCAAAATCGATCATTAATTTGGGTGCTGAGCGTTGGGATCCGAATTCTTTTTAATCGTATTCCATGTATCGTACAAAGTTTCCTGTTTCGGTCGATTGGCATCCAAGGTTGCTAAGGGTTCGCATGCTTTCCATTCCTCTTGCATTACTTTTGGCAAAGCTTGATAAAGCGCAGTTCCTTTCGTTTTCCAAGTGATCATTTCGTCGCTGACTTCTTTGATGATTTTTGCCGGATTGCCAACTAGCAAACTTCTCGCGGGAATTTCCATTTTCGCCGGCACAAAGCAAAGTGCACCAATGATGCATTCTTTGCCCATTTTCACATCGTCCATGATAACGGAATTCATGCCAATCAAACAATTTTCGCCAATGTCGCCTCCATGAATAATAGCTCCGTGACCAATGTGTGCGCCTTTTCGCAAATAAACGGTTGTACCGGGAAACATGTGAACAGTGCAGTTTTCTTGCACATTGCAACCATCTTCAATGATAATTTGTCCCCAATCGCCTCGCAAAGCTGCACCTGGACCGATGTAAACATCTTTTCCAATAATCACATTTCCAGTAACCGTTGCCATTGGGTGAACAAAACTACTCGGGTCGCAAACAGGTTTAAAACCTTTAAATTCGAAAAAAGCCATGTAAAGTTATTTCTCCAAATTTACTTATTTTAAGCTAAATTTGCTGTATGAGTTATTGTACCTATTGCGCTCCTTTGCCAGTCGAAGATTTGAACAAAATCTACCACGACACAGCGTATGGTTTTCCTATTAGTGATGACAATGAGCTTTTTGGTCGTTTAATATTAGAAATCAATCAAGCTGGATTGTCATGGGCTTTGATGCTGAAAAAGGAAAAAGATTTTCGTCTGGCTTTTGATAATTTCTCGATTGCGAAGATTGCACTGTATGATGATGTTAAAATTTCAGAATTACTTGATAATTCAGGAATTATTCGCAACCGATTGAAGATAAATAGCGTTATTTTTAATGCGCAGAAAATTGTTTCTCTTCAAAAAGAATTTGGTTCTTTTGCTGAATGGTTGAATTTTCACCATCCTTTGACCAAGGAAGAATGGATGAAACTTTTCAAAAAGAACTTTAAATTCACCGGAGGAGAAATTGTGAATGAATTTTTAATGAGCACGGGCTATTTAAAAGGTGCTCATGATGAAAACTGCACGATTTTTGATACAATAATAGATCACAACCCAAAATGGAAAATATGAAACTGAACATTCTTCTTTTAAGCCTAATCTTGACATTCTCTTCAGGAGTTTTCGGCCAATTTGGCGTTAGTGCGGGACCAACTGTCATAAAAACGTTTGGTTCTCCTCAAGCATTAATGGGTTTTCATTTGGGTGGTGAATTATCGCAAGATGACGAATCCAGTTATTTTGGAAGAATAAGTTACGCACCAGGTTCAACAGAATCAACGGTTCATCCCATTTCTTTGACAGGAAATACCGCCACGGCTCCTTATGCAGAAACGAAGTTTACGACTAAAACTGCTTTTACCAGTATTGAAGGGGGTGTTCGCTATTATTTAGGTGATGGCTACGAAACAGGTTTGTCAGCCTACGGAGGCACGAAATTGGTACTGGGTTTTAATAAAATTAAAGCAACATTTGATCCCTATGATGAAGTATTGTACCGTTTACCCGATGGTACGACAAAGTTTGGAACCGTTTTTGGTTTTGGTTTTGGCTTGCAGGGTGGTGTGAAATATGGTATTACGGGTATTGGAACGATCTATTTCGACTTGGGTTTGAATTATATGCTAACGCAATCGGCTAGCAATGCGATGTGGCAATATTCAAATTACTTGACACAACCGATGTTCAATTTTAATCTCGGATTCCGTAAAGATTTATACTTCGGGAAATAACGGATAAAATTCCCGCGCAAATTCACTGAAATTTTGGAAGCGTTTTTGATTGTTTTCAACTAGAAAACGCTCGAGTTCTATATTCGTATAGTAATTGGGTGATTTTTTAAAATTGTGTTTTTGCAATCCTTTTTCAAGTATTTTCCAGATCTTCTTTTTGATTTTCCAGGGTTTTTCGATTGGATACGTGATTTGTAGTTGGGTCATCAAAGCTGGGTTACCACTTGTAAAAGGAAGATTTCCTGCGAGTAATTTGTAGCTTACCAAACAGAAAGAAAAGACATCTGAACTAAAATCAGCACAAGTCAATCGGTTTAGCACGATTTCAGGAGCAGCGTAAGCCAACTGAAAGAGCGTTTTTCGCGCAGGAACTTCATCTCGTCGAAATGCCAAACCGAAATCGATTAGCGAACAGTGCAGTTTTCCGTCGAGTTCGTGAATCAAAATATTCTCCGGTTTCACATCGCAATGAACAATATGTTGACGCTCCAATTCGATAAAAAGGGGTTCCAATCCTTGGATCACATTGACCAATGTGGCTACTTTTTTTCGTCTTTTTACGTTTTTCCAAAAATCGGTCAAGGTGATCCCTTCCACGTATTTTTTTCGGAAAGAAAATTCATGATCGTTTTCTAGAATGGAAAGAATCTCCGGTAAACCATTGATATTGAATGAAAAAGTGGATTCATTTTTCAGTTGTTCCAAACCAATACTGTTGGTTTTTTCCACTGATTTTTCCACAAACAAATTCCCCGTTGCGATTTCTTTCACTAAAAAACATTGACCAAAACGTATATTTCTTTCCGCTGAAAGTCGTTTTACAATTTCATATTGGCTGTCGATTGCTTGCATGAACGCCGAAGATACAACAATTTGAATAGTAGAAAGCTTGGATGGAGAAGTGAAATTTGGTTAACTTTCCACTGTGAAAAGGCAAATATTGATAGGAGAGAGCGGTGGTTCCAAAACGGATTGGGCATTGCTCAGCGGCGATGAAATCGTATGGCAAATATCGACGGATTCCTTGCACCCGAGTCAATGGAATACGGACTTATTCAATGATTTGCTCTATGATTTTATAGAACTTCATGTCGATTTCACTAAAACCGCTTTGGTCTTTTTTGGTGCGGGATGCAACCGGGCAGAAAAGGCCGATTTGATCAAAAAGTATTTTTCTTTGTTTGGATTTGCCTCCGTTGAGGTTTCGGGAGATTTAACGGCTGCAGGATTGGCGACGGTAGGAAAATCAACAGGTTTTGTAGCCATTTTGGGTTCTGGATCTGTTTTGATTGATTTTCAAAAGGGAAAAGTACATCAATTTTATGGCGGACTTGGGCGAGAAAAAGGGGACGAAGGCGGCGGTTACTATTTCGGGAAATTGGTTTTGGAAGCATTTGTTGCCAATTCTTTAGAACCGATACAAGCGTCGATTTTAAAAGCTGTTTTATCCGTTTCAGAGATCGCACAAGTACAACGAAAAGAAACGACTGATATACTCTGTTTGAAAATTGCTCAGCTACTTTCCACTCATTTATTGGAGTTTCAAAACTTTCATTTTCAGAATATTGATTTGTTTTTCACCAAGTACGGAATGGAACATTTGCCTTCGGGAAGTGAAATTCAATTTGTCGGCAGTTACGCCTTTTTTCACCAAGAAATCATAAAATCTTATTTCCGTGCCAAAGGATATAAAACCGGGCAATTTGTCGCTCGACCTTTGGAAAATTTAATCCCATTTTACCAAACAGAATTATTATAAGAAATGAAAAAACTCGTCTCGCTTTTATTGATTTTGGTTGCTTTTCAAACAGCGCAAGCCCAACTTTGCCCTGTTTTTCCGCACCCGACAACGTACGTTACTTCTGGTGGAAATACGTATTTCGACGAAGTACTCACCATCAATACGAAAGATTTGCCTACGTTTGGTGAAGACGATTTGAAATGGTTTATCACACACGAAGCAGGTATCAATGTTTTGTTTGTTCATGAAGGTGGACAATTGATTTTTAATCGTTTGTTCAACGTACCGAAAGATGCTTATTCCATTGATATCAAAGGAAAAATAACCATTTCGTATTCTTCCGAAGCCAGTTGTTTTTATGCGCTACAATCCTTGAAACAATTGATTCAGAAGGATGATATTGGGACTTTTTTACCGAATTGCTTCATTTCCGACAACCCGAAATTTGAATGGCGCGGTATGCACCTAGACGTGAGTCGACATTTCTTCACCGTGGAAGAAGTCAAAAAGTATTTGGATTGGATGGCGCGTTACAAATTCAATAAGTTTCATTGGCATTTGACGGACGACCAAGGCTGGCGAGTGGAAATAAAAGCGTTCCCTAAATTGACCGAAATTGGTTCCCTGCGCAAACAAACGTTGGTTGGTCTTGCATCTGTTTCTCCGGAAAAATATGATAATACGCCTGAAAAAGGGTTTTACACGCAAGAAGAAATTCAGGAAGTGGTGGCGTATGCAAAAAAAAGATTCATTGAAGTTGTTCCTGAAATTGAAATGCCCGGTCACGCGAGTGCTGCTTTGGCTGCGTATCCAGAATATTCTTGCACAGGTGAAACGATTCAAGTCGCGCAGACATGGGGTGTTTTTGAGGATGTTTTCTGTTCCAAGGATGAAACCATTGACTTTCTGCAACAAGTTTTGGCGGAATTAATTCCATTGTTTCCAGGTCAGTATTTTCATGTTGGAGGCGACGAAGCGCCCAAAACAAGATGGAAGGTTTGTCCTGCTTGCCAAGCTCAAATGGGTAAGCATCAGTTAAAGGACGAGTCAGCCTTACAATCGTTTTTTATTCAACAAATGGATCATTTTCTGAAATCCAATGGAAAAACGTTGATTGGCTGGGATGAAATCCTAGAAGGTGGACTTTCTGAAAACGCGGCGGTGATGTCGTGGCGTGGAACAGAAGGCGGAATTGAAGCGGCAAAACAGCATCATTACGTGGTCATGACGCCCGGTTCGCATTGCTATTTTGACCATTACCAAAGTGACCGAAAGTCTGAACCTTTGGCAATTGGTGGATTTACTTCCTTGGAAAAAGTGTACAGTTTTAATCCGATTCCAGCGGATTTGGAACCGAACTTACGACCGTACATTCTAGGTGGTCAAGCGAATCTTTGGACTGAGTACATTGCGAATTGGAAGCAAGTGGAATACATGATTCTGCCTCGAATGATTGCTTTATCCGAAGTTTTGTGGTTTTCAGGTGAAAAAGAGTACGAATCGTTCCGTCAGCGATTGGAAAAATTCGAATTCCCGTATTTAGAGTCGAAAAAAGCCAATTATTCCAAAGCAATTTTCTACATAGAATCTGAAATTACACCGGAAGAAGAGGGCGTAGAACTGGAATTTGAGGGGGAGAAATCAAGTTCGACGTTGGAAGTGAAATTCGACCAAACAAATCCTGCCATCGTGCAAGAAAAGAACGGTAAAATAAGGATATTACGATCCAAAAGACCTCATTTGTTGCGCTTTACGGCCAAATCAAAAACGACCTTGGGTGTTGATACCTTGGGAATAGAAATATTACAACACAGTACCTTGGGTCAGTCGTGGATAATTGAAAATAAACTGTCACAATTTTATCCTGGAAAAGGAGGGATGACGCTGTCGGATGGGATTATTGGCGGACGACCTTGGAATGGCAAAGAATGGCTAGGATTCGATCAAAAGGAAATCAAATTATCGATTGAATTGCCCAGCATTCGGAAAATTGACGGGTTGAATTTGAGTTTTTTAGAAGCAAAATCTTCGTGGATTTGTCTACCGGAAACCGTTGTAATCGACTATTCAAAAAATGGAACGAAATGGAAATCAAAATCCGTTGCCGTTTCCACTGAAAAACAACGAATTTCGATCAAAAAGAAAGCGAAATACCTACGCATAACCGTTGTGAATGCGGATAAAATACCAGACGGTCAACCTGGTTCTGGTCACGCGCCTTGGTTGTTCATGGATGAAATTTGGTTGGATTAAGAAACCAGCGATTCTTCCTTGGTCAAATAAGCCATGGCCAAGCGAATTTTCCCATATTCCAGTTCGTCCCCAAGAAATTCGTAAATCGGTTTCAAGGCCACTTTTTCGCCTGTAACTTCCACGGCTTTTCGGACTTTTTCTACTTCTTCCGTAGAAACGTATAGGTCAATGTCCGTCCATTTGTTTTCCAAATACAATTGTGCCAAATGAGACAAAACCGTCGTGGTGCTCAAGGCGCGAATGGCACTAATTTCAGGAATCGATTTTCCGAGCTGAAACAGTTCCAAAGTTTTGTCGTAGGTACTTTCTTTTGGTTTTTTACCGGACGTATTTTGATTTAGGAAGGCTTTGATTAGTTCAATGAACTCAGGGCCATACTTGCTCGCTTTGTGTGTCCCAACGCCACTCACCAATTCAAATTCATCCGTATTTCTCGGTGTTCTTTGCGCCATGTCTTTCAGTGTAGCATCCGAGAAAATGATATACGGTGGAACGTTTTCCTCCACAGCAATTTTCTTACGAAGCAAACGCAAACGGTCAAATAGCATTTCATTGAAATCAAGATGGGAAGGAGCTTTGGGAGCAATCGTAATGGCGTCTTTGTTTTCAATGAAATAAGAAAGTTTCAACTCTTTTCTACCGTACAAAATATCCTCGCCAAAGGTGGTGATTTTTAAATGCATTTTTTCGTGGTAGGCAATTTCAAAAACACCTTGGTTTTTCATCGCAGTCAAATAATGCGACCATTCTTTCCAACTTTGTTTGGCTCCGATTCCATAGGTTTTCAATTCGTTCATTTTCCGTTCGAAAATTTCCGTTGTTTTGGCCCCGCGAATCAGGTCAATGAGCAGAAGACTGGAAATTTGTTCTTGGCAACGCTTCACACCGGAAAGCGCCATTTGCGCCAATTTGGTTCCGTCGAAATATTTAGGCGGTTTGCTGCAAACATCGCAGTTGTGACAATCGTCTTCCAAGCTTTCTGAAAAATAGGAAAGCAGAATTTTTCGACGACAATGCTCGGCCTCAGCAAATTCTAGCATGCGGTTCAATTTCTCCAACAATACTTCCGATTGTTCGCTTTGACTTGCAAAATCACTGAGGAGTTTCACATCGCGGTAATTGTAATACAAGCGCGCTTCTGCTGGCAAACCATCTCGACCGGCTCGACCGATTTCTTGGTAATAGCCTTCTAAGTTTTTCGGTAAATTGTTGTGGATCACATAGCGCACATTGCTTTTGTCGATGCCCATTCCAAAAGCGATTGTAGCACAGATAACTTGAGTTTTGTCGAAAAGGAAATCGTTTTGTACTTTGGCGCGTTCCTCCGGTTTCATACCAGCGTGGTAATAGGAAGCGTTGATTCCTTGTTTGATCAAGGCGAACGCCATATCTTCCGTTTCCTTGCGTGATAAACAATAAATGATGCCCGTTTCTTCCTTGCGAATTTTAATATACGCAACGATTTCGCCCATTTTTTTGGCTTTCGGCAAATTCCCTCGAACCGTCAATTGTAGATTTGGCCGATCAAAAGAACTCAAAAATGTTTTGGCTTCTTTCAATCCCAAATGATGCACGATGTCGCGGCGCGTATGCTTGTCTGCAGTAGCTGTTAATGCCATGAAAGGAACCTGGGCGAAACGTATGCGCAAACGGTTCAAATACGTGTATTCTGGACGAAAATCGTGTCCCCACATCGAAACACAGTGTGCTTCATCTATGGCCACGAATCGAATGTCGAGTTCGGTAATCCAAGATTCAGCCGAACTAAAAATGGTTTCAGGAGCCGCGTAAAGCAATTTCAATTCTCCATCCATTGCTCGCTGGCGAATTTTATCTTTTTCAGCTGCCGTTTGGGTACTGTTTACAAAGGCAGAAGGAATTCCATTGGCCTCCAAGGCTTGCACTTGGTCTTGCATCAAGGAGATCAAAGGGGAAACCACCAACGTAATTCCATTGATTAGCAAACTCGGAATTTGAAAGCAGATGGATTTTCCACCGCCCGTTGGCATCAAAACCAGCGTGTCTTTCCCAGATAAAGCGTGTTGAATAATTTCTTCTTGTTGACCACGAAAAGCGTTGTATCCAAAGATTTCTTGTAGTAGTTGTACGGGTGTTTTTTGCATGTTTTTGGATTGGTTTTCACCTTAAGATACGGAAAAAGTTGATTTGCAAAACGATTTTGATGAAAAATTAATCGCGAAGATAGTTATTTTGTAATCAGAAAAGAATGAAAAACTTTGATTCTTTTGAGATGAAGGTTTGATTTCGGTTACAAAAAAATCTTTGAATGCGAAGCGAAAATCTTCAATTATTATATTGTAATTTTAAAAGAAAAATGAAATTCGAACTCTGCGTCACCGATCCCAAAGGCATACAACTGGCAAAAAAATACAAGTTGGATCGGATTGAGCTGTGCATGAATTTGGAGCAAGGTGGGACGACTCCTTCGCCGGCTTTGGTGCACATGGCGCTCAACGCAGGTTTGGAAACGCATGCGTTGATTCGTCCGCGGGCGGGAGGTTTTGTGTATTCGGAAGCAGAAAAAGAATTGATTTTAGCGGAAATTCATGCCTTGAAATATTTGGGTGTGCACGGATTTGTGGTCGGAACGTTGAAGGAAAACAAAGAAATCGATACCACGTTAATTGGCGAAATAGCCAAAATTTCCAAAGGAAAAACATTGACGTTTCACCGCGCTTTCGAAGAAATGGGAGAATGGCAAGATGGAGTAGAGGTGCTCAAATTTTTTCGCTTCAAACGAGTTTTAACGGCAGGTCGAGCGGCCAATGTGGATCTGGGTTTCGAAAATTTAAAAGAAATCAAAGCCGTTTTTGGTTCCGACTTGGAATTGATGACAGGTGGTGGTGTCCATGAAAAAAATATCTCCAATTTGATCAAAGAACTAAGGCCAGATGCTGTTCATTTTTCCGCTTCGTCCATTATTCTTGATACCAATTCGATGTTTGGAGGGAAACGAATGGAAATCAATGAAAATCGCTTGGTTTCGATCTTAAAAGCGGCAACTGGAATTTAAATTCGGTCGAGCACGTATGCAATGAGTTCGTTCATCGGTTTTTCGTAATCTTTTGAAAACTCACCCGTTGGTCGATTGGCAATGCCCAAGCAAATGGTTGTGCAAGCATGACCCAAAGCACGCCCAAGGGCAAACAAAGCAGAGCTTTCCATTTCAAAATTTACAATGGGAATTCCTTGAAAAGACGAATTTTCTAAACTTTCGCGCCAATTGTTTTTCAAAGGCAATCGAATACTTCGTCCCTGTGGCCCATAGAAACCGCTGGCTGTCAATGTAATCCCTTTGTTCGTTTTATCACTGGAAAATCGATTGACCAGTTCGTGGTTAGCGGAAATAAGGTACGGTTCTACTTTCGCTGGAAAAGGACAATGATTTTTAATTTCATTTAATAACTGACCCTCTTTTTCAGTGAAATCCATTGCATAGAAATGTGCCACATTGTCCAGACCTAGCGACATTTCCGAAAGAATGAAACTGTGAATAGGAATCGCGGATTGTAAGATGCCACATGTTCCAATGCGAACCATTTCAAGACTTTTTCGAACTGGATTTAATTCTTTTGTTTCCAAGTTGATATTGGCCAAAATATCCAATTCGTTGACAACAATATCGATATTATCCGTCCCGATTCCCGTAGAAAGAACAGTGATTCGCTTTCCTTTGTAAACGCCTGTTTGACTGACGAATTCTCGGTGCCGTGAACGGTGTTCGATGGAATCAAAAAAAGAGGTGACCAATCCCACTCGGTCTTGGTCACCTACTAAAATAATTTTATCAGAAATATTGTTTGCACTCAAGCCCAGATGGTAGACTTGATTTTTATCGTTCAATACTAATTCTGAAGATTTAAAAGACATGTATTTACGGTTGAATGCTACCAAAAACTTTTACTAAAATATCTGAAACACGCGCCATAGGATCTTGACGAATTTTGTTTTCTTCGGCTGTCACCATCGTGAAAAGTCCTGAAATTGCTCTGTCTGTAACGAAAGCACTTAAATCCGTGGTAACTTTTTGTCCTCCTGTTAAAGTCATGGCTGTATTGTACTTTGACGCCAAGGGATTCCAGTAATCGGTCAATTTAACCGTTGCAATGGCCGCTGCAACTTTGGGTTTGAAAGCAGCCATTAAAGCGGCTGTTGTATTGTCCTGCAAAAATTTTGTTGCTGCTCCTTGACCGCCGTTCAAGATAGCAAATCCATCCGCCACCGACATGTTGGTAATCGCATTCAAGAAAATAGGTAATGCTTCTTTTGTCGCTTCTTCCGCTGCGCGGTTCAAGGTGGTTTCAAATTTATCTACTTGACCTTGTAAACCCCATTCAAGGGCTTTTTCTTTCACTTTGATAGCATCTGGAGGAAAAGGCAAACGAATGGCTGCATTTCCAAGAAAACCATCAGTAACCGAAGTTAAATTCACTGAATTTTTGATGCCCACGGTTAAGGCTTCCTTCAATCCAGAAATTACTTCAGCATTCGTTAAGCTAGGTGCCGTTGTTCCGGTCGGTGTTAAAATTGTTCCTGCTGCTTCGTTGAGTACATCACAAGAAAATAAGGTGGTAGCAACAAGTGTAGTAAAGACAAAGATTTTTTTCATTTTCATTTTTTTTCAAATATAAGTAGAAAGAGCAAATACTGTGCCCAATAAAAAACGGGAAGAACAAAAGCTCTTCCCGTTTTTTATTTTAGTTGATTGAGTTATTTATCGAATAATTGAGACATTACCAGAAATGATTTTATAATCTTCTGTGCCTACTTTTTTGTATCGTGCTTTCCAGTTGTACGAACCAGCCGGAATTAATTGGTTTTTGTACGTTCCATCCCATTCTGCACTAGCATCAAAGGTTTGCCATACCACTTCACCCCAACGGTTGTAAATTGTCAATTCATACGAGTTGATGTCAATTCCGTCTGTCACCATTTTCCATGTCGGATTGTGCTCATCACCATCTGGTGTAAAGGCATTTGGTGCATAAACGATCACGTCATTTTGAATATTCAAGAATACGGTAATCGTATCCCAGCAACCTGTAGAAGAAGTTACGTACAAGAATACTGGATAAACTCCTTCTGTTTGAGGGAATACAAATTCAGGGTTTTGAGTCGATGAATAAGCTGGAGTGGCATCGATTGCCGTCCATTGCCATCCGATTGCGTCTACCGATTTGTCGAACATTTTCACTTTCGTTTCAAAAATGGTCGTTGGATTAGAAGACATATCAAAACGTGCTTTTGGTTTCTGTTTCGCATTGATGATTGAAGGGAAGAAATCCGTGTAGATACAACCATAGATTGAAGTAATCGTCATATTCACGTCATAAATTCCTGCAATAGCGAACAGTTGAGAAGCAGTATCCAACAAATTCGTTGTTTGTGATGCTCCATTGCTGTATTCATAAAGCGTAGAGGCAATTTCTGAATTATTGGAAGAACTATTGATGAATTTAAAGGTATCTGGTGCACAAGCTTCGACAGGGTTTGCATAAACACCTGGTACAATTGGTGTAGGGAAAATAACGGTGAAGGATGCTGAAGTTGTTGGACTTCCACAAGCTTCCGACAAAGTTACAGAGTAAACTGTACCGGTATTCAAAGGATCTACCACCATGTATTGATCAGTAGAAATTTGCGTTCCATTTTCAAACCAAGTGTAGATATAAGCGGAAGAACCGCCAGCACCCACAGCACCAATCGCCAAGGTAGCTTCAGAGCAAATCATAGTGTCGGTTGAAACACTGTCAATTACCAAAGGCATCGGTTCAGATAATGTTGTATTGATTGTAATCATACACCCATTGACATCTTGAATATCTACTGATTGAGCACCAACATACAAGTCATTTGCAGTAGCGGTCGTTGAACTTGAACCACTCCATGCATACGTGAATGGAGCTGTTCCGTTGGTAACATTAACCGTTACAATTCCATCGTTGTGTGTGTAACAAGTTACATCTTCTTGGTTGGTGATGGTAGCAACCATCCCTGGTATCTCAGTAACGGTTACCGGTACAACCAGCACACAGCCATTGCTACTCGATACGGTGCAATTGTAATTTCCTGCAGCCAATCCAACAGCTGTTTGAGTGGTTTGAGCACTTGGATCATCCCAGAGATAAGTTGTCGAAATACCAGTAGGTGTCATAGTTGCTGTGGCTGTTCCATCCGCACCACCTGGGCAAGTAACCAAAGTATTTGAACTGGATGTAGTAGCGGATGCATTGGCTACTGAAATATTTTTCGTGGCATAACAACCGTGTGCGTCAGTCATAGTAACTGTATATGCACCAGTGACTACATTTTGCACGGTATCCGTAGTTGCAGGCAAGGGACCGGTTGTGGTATTCGTCCATACATAAGTGAATGGCGCAGTTCCAATTCCTGGCGTGGCAATTAACGTTCCTTGACCAGAGCCACACGTGTCACTAATAGAAGCCACCACAAAATTGGCACTTGTTCGGGTAATCCAAGTTGTATCAGAAGTTGACCCTCCCGGTTGACCACAATAGGAATTCGTTAGAAAATAACCTGTAGTTCCGTTTGGAACGCTGTTAATAGTCAGGACTCCACCATTGTAAGGGAAAACCTGGTTCAATGTACTTTGCCATTGCTGAATTCCTCCAGAGGTGCCATTAGAAGTAACAGGAATATACGGGATTGTTGAAACCGTATAGGCCGTTGTTACGGAAGGACTAGTTGGTGAATATCTTTTTCCGTCTTGTAATGCTGTCCAAACAGTATTGTTTCTACCTACAGTTGCTGTTCCAATATTACCAGCTAAGTTTTGAACACCTTGAATGGCTAAACCACCATTCCAAGAACAAGTAGTTGCTTTGCTGCCAATGTGGTACTCAATAATATTACTGCTTTCGTAGAAAAGGAAAGAAGTATACACACATAAACTGGTACAGCTATATGAGGTGACACCTTTGTACAAGACAACAAAAATTCGATTGGGTGCTGTACCAATAGTTTGGTACTGAATAGGGCCTGAAGAACCATTCACTGGATTCAAATCGGAATACATGCCCATCGCCGAATTGCTTGCTCCAGTGATACTTGCATTTGGAATTGGTGCGCCTGATAAAGACCAAGGACAATACCCATTCGCATTAGAAAGTTTAAATGAAACAATCCCGTTCGAACCAATAACACATTGTGTGTAATTTACGCCGTAATAGTTAAAAGTAAACCCAATTGGAACGGCACTACTCCAAGAGTCATCGGATATGGATACACTTGAAGGAGCATTTAAATCTAGCCCCCCTGGTCCAACTCCACCTCCTGAGGTACAGTTGTTGATAATCACACTTTGTCCTACACAGGCAAATGCATCGGTTCCCAAACAAACTGTCACCGGCGGCATTTGAGCGTACGCGTTGATAGTTAGCAAGGAAATGAAGATTTGTATAAGAACGAATTTAAAACGATTCATAGTTTATTTGTTTTGTAAGTCACAAGTATGACGGATAAATGAATACAAGGTTGTCTTATTATGAAAAAAAAAATAAAAATAATATTTAATTCAATTCGGGCAGTCGAGTTAAAATAGTAATTGATAAAAAGGTGTTCAAAAGTTAGATTTTTTTGTGTTTATCGGAATGTTAGCAAATTGTAAATATTACTACATTTGCCCCGTCGATTTTAAATCTAAATTAAAATGAGTAAATACCAAGCACAGGTGGATGCTTTTATGGAAAAAGTAAAAGCGAAGAATGGTCATGAAACAGAGTTTTTACAGGCTGTACATGAAGTAGCAGAAGCTGTTATTCCTTTCATTGAAGAACATCCAAAATACAAAAAGGAAAACATTCTTGAGAGAATTGTTGAGCCGGAAAGAACGATTATGTTTAAAGTTCCTTGGATGGATGATGCCGGAAATTTCCAGGTAAATCGTGGTTACCGTATCGAGTTTAACTCGGCAATCGGACCCTACAAAGGTGGTTTGCGTTTTCACCCTTCGGTGAATTTGTCAATTTTGAAATTCTTAGGATTTGAACAAATTTTCAAAAACTCGTTGACTACATTGCCAATGGGTGGAGGAAAAGGAGGTTCTGATTTTGATCCCAAAGGAAAATCCGACAATGAAGTGATGAAGTTTTGTCAATCATTTATGACAGAATTAGCGCGTCATATTGGAGCGAACACAGATGTACCTGCGGGTGATATTGGTGTTGGTGGTCGTGAAATCGGTTACATGTTCGGTCAATACAAAAGAATTCGCAATGAATTCGTTGGTGTTTTGACTGGAAAAGCTAGAAACTGGGGTGGATCTTTGATTCGTCCAGAAGCTACAGGTTACGGAACCGTTTATTTTGCTAAAGAAATGTTGAAAACGAAAAACGACTCTTTCCAAGGAAAAGTGGTGGCTGTTTCAGGATCTGGTAACGTAGCGCAATATGCTTGTGAAAAAGCAACTCAATTCGGAGGTAAAGTAGTTACCATGTCTGATTCATCAGGATACATTTATGATGAAGCAGGTATTGATGCAGAGAAATTAGCGTACGTGATGGAAATTAAAAACGTAAAACGTGGTCGTATCGACGAGTATGTTGCGAAATATCCATCTGCTAAATTCGTTGCAGGGAAACGTCCTTGGGAAGTGAAAGTTGATATCGCTTTGCCTTGTGCAACTCAAAATGAATTGAACGGTGATGAAGCAAAAGCTTTGTTGGCGAACGGTGTTATTTGTGTAGCAGAAGGAGCGAATATGCCTTCAACTCCTGAAGCAATTGCTGCTTTCCAATCTGCTGGAATTTTGTTTGCACCTGGAAAAGCATCGAATGCTGGTGGTGTTGCAACATCTGGTTTAGAAATGTCTCAAAACTCTTTGCGTTTGTCTTGGACAGCAGAAGAAGTAGACGAGCGTTTGCATGGAATTATGGTATCTATTCACGAAGCATGTGTTGCATACGGAAAAGATGGTAATGGAAATGTTGACTACGTGAAAGGTGCGAATATCGCAGGTTTCGTAAAAGTGGCTGATTCGATGATTGACCAAGGTTTGGTATAAGAATTCTTCTTGAAATAACTGAAAACCGTTCTCATTTTGGGAACGGTTTTTTTTGTTTTAATTGGAAATATTTGCGCCTGTTTTGTAATAAATAAAGTAGCTTTGTTGTAGTAAAATATTAGCATGGAGACAGCCTCAAAAAGACAAATACAATACGATCGAACAGGTTTTGAAGACCAAGAATTATTGGAAATCTACAAACACATTCTTTTGCCTCGCATGATTGAGGAAAAAATGTTGATTCTTCTCCGTCAAGGGAAAATATCCAAATGGTTTTCAGGTTGGGGGCAAGAAGGTGTTTCCGTTGGTTCGGCTTATGCCATGGACAAAGAAGAGTACATTTTACCTATGCACCGTAATTTGGGAATCTTTACTACGAGAGATATTCCACTTTCGAGATTGTTTGCTCAGTTTCAAGGGAAAATGTCTGGTTTCACCAAAGGTCGTGATCGATCTTTCCATTTCGGAACCAACGAGCACAAAATAGTCGGAATGATTTCTCATTTGGGTCCACAATTGGGCATAGCAGATGGAATTGCTTTGGCGTATAAAGTGCGCAAAGAAAAGAAAGCTACCATGGTGTTTACTGGCGACGGTGGAGCATCAGAGGGTGACTTTCATGAAGCACTGAATGTCGCTTCTGTTTGGGATTTGCCCGTAATATTTGCGGTTGAAAACAACCAATGGGGACTTTCTACGCCAAGCAAAGAACAATTTCGTTGCAAACAATTTATCGACAAAGGAATCGGTTATGGTATGTACGCAGAAAAAGTGGATGGCAACAATATTTTGGATGTAATTACAGCCGTTCGTCGTTTGTCGGAAGACATTCGAGAGAATTCGAAACCGGTTTTATTGGAATTTTTGACTTTCCGGATGCGTGGTCACGAGGAAGCTTCCGGAACAAAATACTACCCAGAAGGCTTGCAAGATCACTGGGAACAATTTGACCCAGTAACGAATTATACGGAATACTTGAAGGAAATCGGAGTGTTGAATGACACACTGATTGATTCCATTCACGAAGAAATTAAAACGAAAATTCAAGATGGTTTGGATGTTGCCTTTGCAGAGCCAAGAGTAACGGCGAATACGGAAGATGAAATAAAAGATTTATTTGCGCCATTTGCCAATGTGGAAAAATTGGGTTCAGGTACAAAAAGTGAAATGCGCTTTATTGATGCCATTCAAGATGGATTGCGCTCCAGTATGCGAAATCATCCGGATTTGATTATCATGGGGCAAGACGTTGCGGATTATGGCGGTGTTTTCAAAGTGACAGAAGGATTTGTTGAGGAATTTGGCAAAGAACGTGTTCGTAATACGCCGATTTGTGAATCCGCCATTGTTGGTGCTGGTTTGGGCTTGTCTATTGCGGGAATGAAAGCGGTGGTAGAAATGCAATTCGCTGATTTCGTGACGTGTGGCTTTAATCAGATTGTCAATAATTTGGCGAAAATCCATTGGCGTTGGGGACAAAATGCAGATGTAGTCGTTCGGATGCCTACAGGTGCGGGGTCCGCTGCAGGACCGTTCCATTCACAAAGCAACGAAGCTTGGTTTTTCCATACGCCAGGTTTAAAAGTGGTTTACCCGTCTTCTCCTTCTGAAGCGAAAGGTTTGTTGATGGCCGCTATCGCTGATCCCAATCCGGTATTGTTTTTTGAACACAAAAATCTATACAGAAGTATCAAGGAAGAGGTGTACGAAGGTGATTTTACCATTGAAATTGGTAAAGCATCTGTAAAATCCGCCGGTGAAAAACTGAGTATCATAACCTACGGATTTGGCGTTCATTGGGCTATGGATTTGTTGGAAGAATACCCAGAAGGTACAGTTGAAATCATTGATTTAAGAACTCTGCTTCCTTTGGATACGGAAACTATTTTCAACTCGGTTAGAAAAACGGGTAGAGCTTTGATTTTGCACGAAGATTGTTTAACAGGAGGAATTGGCGGAGAATTAACTGCCTTGCTGAACGAAAACTGTTTTGAAGCATTGGATGCGCCAGTGAAACGATTGGCATCCTTGGATACGCCGGTTCCGTTTGCTTCCGAATTAGAAGATAACTTCTTACCAAAAAACAAATTGAAAAAAGCAATTGATGATCTCTTGAATTATTAATAGGATCGCAAGAATATAAAAAGCCGTGCTCAATAATTGAACACGGCTTTTCTATTTTAAAAGGATTTTTTAATCTCTAATCAAGGTATAACCAGGGTATTTTTTTGCGTCATACACAAATTTTGAATCTTCCACTGTTGGGTTACTTTGGAATTTCGTTAAAGAATAGGTCATTGTCGTACCATCTTTGGTTTTCATGATGGCTTTTTTCAATTCATTGTCATCTTTTGAAATGTAAAGAATTACCGTATGATAATCGGATTTACTTGCGTTTTTCGGGTATAAATAAATAACGTGGCAAGCAACTCCTCCAATCGTTTCAAGTTTGTCGTAACGATTTTTGAATCCTGTTTCCCAAATAGTCATTAATTTTTTAGGGTTCATGGATTCTTCGTCATCCGAACTCGCGTCAGTTTCATAAACCGATTTCTCTTCTTTTACCACAGTCCAAGTTTTCGAGCCATTCGAAATGATGGTGTTGTCACCGTAAGAAGCGTAAAATTTGTTGCCTTTTACCCAACCTTTTCCGGTTTCAGATTCATTTGTTCCAGAAGAACCATTTTTGATATTTGCACTAAATTCAACGTAAAATGAATTTTGATTTTTCATTTTCGTAGACAATTTATCTAGAATGGCTTGCGCTTTGGCATCTTGTCCAAAGGAGTTGAAACTAACAAGAGCAATTAATAAGAATAAATATTTCATTTTAAATTTTTTTAGAGTTAAAGCACAAACTGTGCCAAAGCTATTTAGAGTTTGGATAGAATTTCATTTAAAACGGGGATGTCAATATCATGTTTGCCGTCAAATAAAATGGTGAAATACCCAAGATTCTTTTGCAAATTTAGTGCTTCTTTTTGATTTTCTTCATTGAAAAATTCGTCTTCTTTTCCAAGTACGAAGTATTTTTCGCCCGTGAAGTCGGGTAATTTTTCCTGAGAAACATCCGGAGGAAATACGGACCCCCACAAAATTAGCGCCTCGAACGGATTGTTGAAGGCATAACAATAACGCGCGGCTGTGGCGCCTCCTTGCGAAAAACCTAAAAGAGAAATGTGTTCATAATCCACCGAATAAATTTGGACGATTTGATGAAGATAATCCAAGTTGTCGGCGATATCGTATTCTCTTTCTTCCTTTGTCATCCAGGATGCACCAACTCTTCCTGCACTGGCTTTTAGATAAAATCGATTCAGAGCTTCGGGAACGAGCACGTCATAATCGGGATGAATGTTTTCAAATTTACGAGAGAAATAAGTGCTCAACTGACCGTAACCGTGCAAAGCGATCAACAATTTTTTGTTTTTCCGTTCGCTCTTTTGAAGCAAGGTTATTCTCGCTGTTTTTGAAACTTTGAGTTGTCTATTTTCTATAATCATTGATTTGATAGTCTAGCGCAAAGTTAAGTATATTTGTTGGGTGAAATTTTTTGTATCCTTCGTATTTGTTGCATGCTTGCTATGGAATTACATAGGTTTTTTCACCTATTTTCAAATTGAGAAATATGCTGCGAAGAAAGCTTTTAAGCAGAAAATTAAAAAAACTGTCCCAGAAAGTGAATTACGGACTTTTTTATTCAGTCCGAAACAAGTTGAAAATTTAGCATGGTACGAGGCACATGAGTTTGAATATGAGAACATCATGTACGATATTGTTTCGACTGATACGACTGAAAATGGTGCAATACACTACTCCTGTGTTTCCGATATGCAAGAAACAAAATTGTTTGCTCAATTGGACCAACAAGTTCAAAGGAGCGTTCGTGACGAGAATTCATTGCCCATTGCCAACTGGAAAAATGTAATTAGTCAGCCGCAATTTTTGCCATGCATTCCTGAAATTGAATGGAGCAAAGATTTTTCTATTTTAACAAAAAGTTGTTTCCATTCACTTTACGAAATTAGACCGGGTGTTACATTACTGCAAACTCCTCCACCAGAAAAACCTTCTTTTTTAGCCTAGAAAGACAAATACTGTTTGTCTTCAAATCAACTTTTACTTTCCCTTGAATTTATTTTGTGGAAAGTGGAAAGGTATTGTATTATATTAAAAAAGAATAAAGTGAAAAAGATTATATTTTTTATGCTCTTCTGTTTTTCGTTCAATTCATTTTGGGCGCAAAAAATGGAGAAGAGTTTAGTAACTGTGCTGGATAGACAAACTGGAAATCCAGTCGAAATGGCCTCATTTGGATCAAAGAATCCTGATGTAATTGCAAGAACGAATGCAAAAGGCATAGCCGACATTGAGCAAATGGTAGGTCGAGATCGGATTGAAATTCGAGCGTATGGCTATCGTTCTGTTATGACAAGCTACAACGAAATAGTTCAGAATAATTTTGTTGTTGAAATGGAATCGTCGGTACTTGAGATTGAAACTATGGTCGTATCAGCAACCCGTTGGGATCAATCTACAAAGGATATTCCGAACAAAATTACCGTTATTTCTTCGAAGGAAGTCGCTTTTCAAAATCCGCAAACAGCCGCGGATTTGTTGGGAAGTTCGGGTGAAGTTTTCATTCAGAAAAGTCAACAAGGTGGAGGAAGTCCAATGATAAGAGGTTTTTCTACAAATCGATTGCTTTATACCATCGATGGTGTGCGCATGAACAACGCGATTTTTAGAGGAGGAAATATACAAAATGTAATCTCCTTGGATCCTTTGGCAATAGAAAGTACCGAAGTGTTTTTTGGTTCAGGTTCAGTGGTTTATGGGAGCGATGCGATTGGTGCTGTCATGAGTTTCAAAACATTACGACCAGTTTTATCGAATACGAATGAAACCGCTCTTTCAGGAAAGGCTGTGTCTCGTTATTCAACTGCGAACCAGGAAAAAACGCTTCATTTTGACGCAAATGTAGGTTGGAAAAAATGGGCATTTGTGACAAGTTTGACCCATTCAGATTATGGCGATTTGCGGATGGGAAAAAATGGACCAGATGAATATTTACGAAAGTTTTATATTCAACGAATTGACAGTACGGACATTGTGGTTGAGAATGAGAATCCTTTGGTACAGAAACCAACTGGATATTCGCAGGTTAATGTAATGGAAAAGATTTTGTTTTCGCCAAACAAAAACATGAACCTTGAATATGCTTTTCATTATTCAGAAACATCCAGTTATTCTAGATACGACAGATTGATTGAGGTTACCGATGCTGGGGTTCCCCGCTCTGCTGTTTGGAACTACGGCCCACAAAAATGGATGATGAATCAATTGACATTCAATCATAGAGGAAATAACAAGATTTACGATTATTTGAGTGTTCGAATTGCCCAACAAATGTTTGAAGAAAGTCGAATAGATCGCAATTTTAGTGGCGGAAATCGATTCAGGTTGCGAACCCAAAAAGAAAATGTGAATGCTTATTCTTTCAATGTTGATTTTGAAAAGGAATTTGGGCGAAGCAAAATTTTCTATGGTATTGAAGGCGTTTTAAACCAAGTAATTTCGAAAGCAAGTGCGTATCATATTCTTACAGGTAAAGATATTGCCGTTGCCGATCGCTACCCTCAGTCAGACTGGAATTCCTATGCTGCTTTTTTGAACTATCAATGGCACATGAATGAGAAAATTATGGTTCAAGCTGGAGCTCGTTATGGACAATATGGAGTCCATTCAGATTTTTCTAGAAATTTAGCGTTTTATCCATATGATTTTACAACTGCATCCATCAATAACCAAGCTGTTACTGGTTCTGCAGGGTTTGTTTATACTCCAACTAAAACATGGAGAATTTCAATGAATGCTTCTACTGGATTTAGAGCGCCAAATGTCGATGACATTGGAAAACTATTTGACATTAACAGTCAAGAAATCGTTGTTCCAAACAAAGATCTAAAGGCAGAATATGCTTATACGGGCGAGGTGAATATTGCCAAAGTTTTTGGTAATTGGTTGAAAATAGATTTGACTGGTTTCTATACCCAATTGGAAAATGCAATGGTGAGACGTGCATTTCAAGTGAATGGAAGTGACAGTGTTCTTTACGACGGACAAATAAGCAAAGTATACGCCATTCAAAATGCGGCTTTTGGCAATGTTTATGGAGGAAATGTTGGAGTTGAAATTAAAGTCACGAAGGAATTTAGTTTGTCTACTCGATACAATTTTCAAAAAGGAGTAGAGGAGATGGACAATGGTTTGGTAAGTCCGTCGAGACACGCTTCACCAGCATTTGGTGTTACTCGTTTGACATTGCAAGTTAAGAAGCTAAAGCTTCAAGCTTATGCGACCTATGCTGCGGAAGTATCACATGATCAATTGAATCCTGAAGAACAACAGAAACCAGCCATTTATGCTTTGGATGCAAACGGAGAAACGTATTCACCTTCTTGGTACACTGTCAATTTTAAAGCCATGTATGAGGTAAATCAGAATTTCTCTGTGAATGTTGGTATTGAAAATATTTCAGACCAACGTTACAGACCCTATAGTTCTGGTTTAGTAGCTCCAGGTCGAAATGTTTCGTTTGCTTTGCGCATTCATTTCTAAAATGAAATAAAAAACAAAAAATCGGGATGAAATTGATCATCCCGATTTTTATTAAAAAAGATTTTTCTAGAAATTAAACCAAGGCTACTTCGTATATTTTTTTTAATGTATTCACCGCAAAATCAATTTCTTCCTTTGTGGTATATCGTGAGAAGGAAAAACGTGCATTGGGTTTGTCTGAAGAGGCTTGAATTCCCTGTAATACGTGTGAGCCTGTTACAGCACCTGAAGAACAAGCGCTTCCACCACTGCAGGCAATTCCTTTTAGATCAAGTGTGAAAAGTAACAACCCTGATTTTTCTGTTTTGGGTAAGCATACATTCAAAACGGTGTACAAACTTTTTTGCGGATCAATTTCACCATGAAATTCTACTTCTGGAATGGCTTTACGCAAAGTATCAATCATATAGGTTTTTAGTTGTTGCACGTGATTTTGGTGTCCGGCAACATCTTCGTAAGCCAAATCCATGGCCTTTGACAAACCTACAATTCCACTCGTATTCTCAGTCCCACCGCGCAATCCGCGTTCTTGTGCGCCACCATGAATGATGGAATGAATTTTTACATTTTTATTGATGTACAAAAAGCCAACTCCTTTGGGACCGTGAAATTTATGTGCAGCGCACGTAATGAAATCAATGTCCAACGATTTGAGGTCAAAAGGGTAGTGCGCCATGGTTTGAACAGTGTCGGAATGAAAATAAGCACCAAACTCTCTGCAAATTCGAGAAACTTCTTGAATGGGCAGTAAAGTTGCAATTTCATTGTTGGCATGCATCAGAGAAACCAACGTTGGTTTTTGGTCCGATAATATACGTTTCAAATCGTTCAAATCAACATTTCCTTTGTTGTCGATCTCCACAAAAACGACCTCAACACCTTTGGATTTGTTTGCCGCCATAGCAGTATGCCCAACAGCATGGTGCTCAATTTTAGAAGTAATAATTCTTGTTACGCCCAGTGAGTCAATGGATTCCATAATGGCCATGTTGTCCGCTTCCGTTCCGCCTGACGTGAAAATGATCTCGCTCGGCTGACAATTGAGATGTTTGGCAATGTTTCTTCTCGATGTTTCTAAATGTGCTTTCACCTGACGACCATAGAAGTGGGAAGAAGAAGGATTTCCAAAGCCATCCTTCAAGATTGGAATCATGGCTTCAATTACTTCAGGGGCTACTGGTGTGGTGGCGGCGTTATCGAGATAAACTTGCATAAGAAAAACATTTCTGCAAAGATAGTGAATTGCAAAGATTTGCTTAGTCTTTGCCCAGAATTGTGCGGAAATCTTCTTTTCCTTCGGGTATTTTTTTGAGATTATTCAACATCAACAAGGCTCGCTCCAATCTTTTTTCAGAAGATTTTACCTGTATGGTATAATACAACAGATAACGCTGCATGCCTTTTTTTAATTTTAAAAATCGTTCAAACGCCTCTGAATCATTGTCCAAAACGGCCTTGAATTCGACTGCCATTTCCATGCCATATTCCGTATCATCAGGCAAAAGGGAAACGTCCACTTCTTCTCCGAAATGGACGTCCAATGTTTTCATTCTGGCGGCAGAAAGTGTAATGTATCCTTCTCCATCGCCGAGGGCCACGATACCGCCTTGCCATTTTACTTTTTGGTTCACTTCGACCCAAACACGTTGATTGTATTTGCCACGTTTGAATTCACAGGTTAAAGCAGCCATTGTTTCCAAAGTCAACAAAACGTAGTGTAAATTCAAATCTTTTTTGTGCTGCACGAGGCTTTTGATTCGAATGGGTTCTTTTTCCATTCACTAAAATTAGTTCCCTTCTTTATTAAATCCAATTTTTTCTGCTTTCTTCTCGATGCTTTTGGAAACCGAAGTTCCAAAATCGTCTCCAGCTTTGTCACCTAATTTGGCTTTTTCGGTTTGAATAAATTTATCGCGTTCAATCGCCAAATCCGCCACTTTTTTCTGCAACATTTTTCGTTCTTCCGTTTTTTTATCCAAGAGGGCTTTTTTCTCCTCGGGTTTTAATCCTTTAAATTCTTCCGGTAATTCATCGTCTTTCATTTTTGTGACGTCCTTTTTTCCTTGCGTGTTGGCATCAATTAAATCCCAAGAGGAGTTTTCATAATTGGCTTTGGATTTTGCGATACTACGTTCAGCTTTGTTGCTAACGGAAAGACTTTGAGCATTTTGGTCTTGTGTCGCTTGCATTTCTTTTCTTACTTGACCTTGTATTCCATATCCGAAATAGGTTTTGTTCAAGGAATCATTGTAAGCGTTAATCGGCTCATCAAATGGCGTTGCGATGGTTTGTATGCTTTTATCCGCGTCAATGTGGAAATAATCACCACCGCCCAGTTTTGCACCATCCTGCCACAAATCGCGAATGCCAGTTTGGTAATCACCACAATGGATGGTGTTTACGTAAATTTGACGTTCCAAAGCTTGCGGACAAATTTTCCGATAATCGACTGAACCTTGGTTGAAAGGCTCGTTGCCAGCAATGTAAATCATTTTTAGGTCCATGCCATCGTTGGACCATTTTAATTCACCTAAAGCGTTGTTGATCACGGCACCACAATATTCAGAACCGCCGTTCGTCGTGATTCCGAAGAGTTTTTGAGAAATCAAATCCAAATCAGTCGTCAAGGGAACCAATTGTTGGATAAAATTATTGGCACTCGAATGACTATCATTGCCATAGGAATACAAAGCAATTTCCACCATAGGTGCTGCGCCGTTTGATCGCATGGCAGTCAAATCGTTGACAATACTCCAAATTCGAGCTTTTGCTTGCGAGAGAAGTCCATCCATACTACCAGAAGCGTCAAATAATATTGCCATTTGAATTTTTCGTTCATTTATCGGCAACAAAAGATTGGGATTGTTCTGAGCATAGTCACTGGTAAGTCCAATTCCCAGCAAAATGAAGGTAAAAAAGAATTTTTTCATGATCTTGTTTTTCTTCTTGTACAACTAACCTCCGTTTTGGTTCAAAATAATTATATTTACCAGCAAAACAATTAAACTATGCGATTCATATATTCACTTTTGCTTTTAGCTTCTTTGAGCTCCTGTTTTTTATCTAAAAAAATCCCGAACACGTATACGCGCAAGGATGAGCCAGTAAAATTTCAAAGTATTGATTTGAAAGATTTGTTCGAAGGCCAAAATTTGTACGGTCAGATTTTGATTTACGATGAGCATAGTAACCAATATACAAGTAGTGATTTTGGCATAGCGAAAGCTAAATTTAGTCCTGCATCCACTTTTAAAATCCCGAATACCATCATCGGATTGGAGTCTGGTCTTTACAACGAAAGTTCAATTTTTAAATACGACGGAAGTAAAAGAAGATTGGAAGCATGGCAGAAAGACTTGAGCTTTCGCGAGGCTTTTCAAACATCGTGTGTGCCTTGTTATCAAGAGTTAGCGTATAAGGTTGGAGTAGATCAAATGCGCACCTTATTGGATAGTATGAAATACCCAGGAATGACTTTTGATAAATCAACGTTGGATAATTTTTGGTTGGAAGGTGAATCCGCTATTTCTCCTTTGGAACAAGTTGATTTTATGAGAAGATTGTTTACAAAACAATTTCCATTGAAAGAAGGAACCTTGAATAGCTTGAAAAATATCATGGCGGTGGACACTACGCAATATGGTATCCTTTATGCAAAAACAGGTATGGGTACGAGTGAAGGAAAAGACTTGGGATGGTATGTAGGGTACATTCAAAAACCGAAAAACAGAATTTACTTTGCTACCTTGATTCGTCCAATTACGGATTACGATCAAGGTGTATTCATGGCGGAACGAAAAACTTTGACTTTTAATGTATTGAGAACCCTAGGTTTTTGGTAAAATTAATTCAAGTTTCCTAAAGCATATTGGAAGTAGATTCTGGATTTGTAATTTTCCGTTTGTGTTTCCAAAAGTTTTAGTTGAGCCTCGATGTAGGACATTTCTCGACTGTTAATCAAAAACAAAGAGCTTTCACCGTTGAATAGCAATTGCTGTTCACTTTGAACAAGCGTTTTGTAATCTTCCACCGTTTGGGTATACAAAATCGTTTGTTCATGCGTGGTCGACCATTTGTTTTGCGCAACATTTATTTTGTATTCAATCAGTTGCATTTTATTGGACAGATTGTACTCTTGTTCTTGAATTTCTAGCTCAGACAATTTCAATTCTCCTCTTTCTTTTCGAAGAAAAAGCGGCATACTCAATTGCGCTCCCCATTTGTAATTGTTGATGGAATAGTTCGAAAGGATATCACCGCCGATTGGTTCGCTAAGGGCATTGTACTTTAAATCCAATTTTGGCTTCAAATTTTCCTTTCGTAGACGATTGGAAACTTTCAAATAATCAATTTTGTATCGCGCGTTTAAAATCGTTGGATGCAGTTGAAGAATAGAATCTTTCAGTGATTGGTAAGACAAATCAAAGGGAGTTGTGGTTAACTCAGTTCTGCTGAAAGGCAAGGTGTTTTCATCCAATTCAAGCGGTATGAAATTTTCATTCCAGAGAAATACAGCGATTAATTCTCGGTCATTCCAGTTCTCTAATTTAGCTTGTTGGTAAGAGAAATAGCGATTTTGAACTTGAATTGATGCTTCCAAGGTATCAATCATGGCTCGATCACCGTATTTTACGCTTTGCTTGATGGCTTCGAATCGATTTTGTGCCGTCAGATGCATTTCTTCATAAATTTTCATTTTATAATACGACTTGAACCAATCAAGGTAACCTACCGCCGCTTCAAACAATAATTCATTTACCATTTGTCGCTGGTCGGCAAGCGAACTTTTTTGGTAAATTTTTGCCTGTTTTAAATCCGCTCTTCGCTGATCCATAAAAAGTCCTTTACCTAATGGAACGGTTATTCCAGCATACCAAAGTCCAGCATCGGGCGTATAATTTTGTGGATTGAGACGGTATCCATTGTTTTGGTCATAGCCACTTTCTACTGAAATACCGAGCCATGTGGGGATTTTCAAGGCACCATTAAGTAAACTATAGTATTTACTATCGTTGAAGTACTTTTGATCGATGTTTCCACTGATATTCGGGTCGAAAGCACCTTTTTGTTTTAACACATAGGCAGCACCTTTTTCCGTTTGAAGTTTTGCTTGTCGTGCTAACGGATGATAATTTCTTACTTGATTTAGAAAATCTTCGTACGTTAATATTGGACTGGTTTGAGCCCAGTTTCCATTCGTCCCAAGCATCAAAAAGGTAAATAAACACCAGGTTTTCATCGAAAAGAATGTTTTATTTTGCTTCATTTTTGTCGACTGTTTTATTTTGAGGTAAATAGTATTCTGGTGGGAATCCGTTGATGTTTCGCCATAATTCATACCAAATGGACACATCTTTCAGCAACATCATTCCGTTTGTTCCGCCACCCACTCTTAAGGCTTTTGGCCAGGCAGGTGATGATTTGTCCGGACGAACAAGAACCCGAAATTTCCCGTTTTCACCTAAGAAATTATCAATCGCGTAGACCTTACCCTTGAACGTGCCATAACTGGCATTTGGCCAGCCAGAAAACACAATCGCGGGCCAACCGTCGAATTGAATATTTACTTGATTTCCAATGTGGACCAATGGCAAATCAATAGGGTCGACGTACATTTCAATAATTAAATTATACGTCGCAGGCATCAAGCTAATAAGCTGTTCACCTTCTTTTATAATTTCACCAATTCCGGCTTGAATGGACTTCGTGACGTACCCGTCTTGTGGAGCGGTGATGTAATAATAGCCCTTGCGAAATTTATAGTTGGCATATTGATTTTTCAATTTGGAAACAGTTGCTTCCGCGTCAAATTTGTCGGACAAAGCACTAGATTTTTCAGAATTTGTTTTTGCCAAACTATTTTGGTACTCCATAATTACGGATGAATATTCCACTTTTGTGCTAATCATATCGTTTTTACTGCCCAACCATTTGTTTAAAGCTTCCACTTCATAGGCTTTGGTTTGTTGCTTTTTTAAATCACGCGTTTCAAGATCTGTCAATGATTTTAGTCCTTGATCGTACAACTCTTTCATTCTTTTGTATTGTTCTAGCGCAATTTTGTAATTAGCTTGAGCCGCCAAATACGCATTGCTATCAATTTCTGATTTTAATGTGGCTTGTTTAAATTTTAGCGAGGCTTGTTGCAATTTCAAATTCTTTTGTTCGCCTAGAGCGTCAATTTGATTGTCAAGTGCTTGTACTTTGTTGGAATACGAATCAGCCGTTTGTTCTTTCAATAACCTCTGATCATTGGTTCTTTCCAAAAGTTGAGGATCAAAATAATCATCTTTAATTTCAGATAAATAGAGTATGGTGTCTCCTTTTTCGACAAAATCGCCTTCTTTCACATACCATCTTTCAATTCTTCCTGCAATGATGGAGTTAATCGTTTGTGGTCTTTGGTCCAAATTTAAGGTGGATACCTTTCCCAAACTTCGAATGTTTTGAGTCCATGGCATCAATAAAACGATAAAAATGATCACAAATGTGCCACCAATCAAACGAAGTGGTACTTTGCCAGTAACCTTTCCTTCTACTCTTGTAAAAGTGTTGTATTTGGAGGTATTAACGTGTTTCGAGATACTATTATTGGAAATATTTAGCATGAGAATGGTTTGCTGAAAATTAATTTAAAAAGGAACTCATTTCATTGTAGTTTCCCATTTGGTCGATGGCACCGTCCTTTAAAAGGATAACTCGATCCATTTGTTGGGCGATAACTTTGTCTTTGGAACTAATTACAAGTGTCCAGCTATGCGATCGGTCGGCCAAGAAATGAATGATTTTTTGTTTTTCTTTTTCAGAGAACAAATTGAAAACATCTCTCATGATGAGAAGTTTAGGTTGATCAACAATACTTCTGGCGATGAGTATTTTGTTGACAACACTTTTTGAGAATTGATTTCCTTGAGGCGTAATGATTGTTTCATATCCTTTTGATAATTCTTTGATTACTTTCGTTAATCCTAAGTTTTCAACGGCCCATTTTACGTTTTCGAAGGTGGCTTTGGGTCGGCCCATTGTCAAGTTTTCAAGCAAGGTTCCTTGAAATAAAACATCATCCGAAATACACTCACCAATGATGCTTCTTAGTGAAACGGGGTTTAAATTTCCTTTGGGAAAATCATTGTAGCCGATATATCCAGATTTCAATTGATAGATACCTGCAATGATGTACAAGAGAGTAGATTTTCCAGATTCATTTTCTCCTGCAACCACAATTCGTTCGCCAGAATCAATCGTCAAATTGAAGTTTTTCAATATTTCATTGGATTGATTTGGGTAATGGAAATTCACTTTACCGAGTTCAATTTTCAAACCTTTTTGAATATCGTTTTGTATTTCAATACCACCAACAGGGTCCAATTCCAAATCAGTTACTTGACCAATTTTTTCCAAGGAAGTAAGCACATCGTATAGTACTTCCAAACTGACAATTAGTTTTTCAACTGAATTGAGCACTAAAAGTATAATGATTTCCGCTGCTACAAATTGCCCGATGTTCATCTGTTGCTCAATAACCAAAATACCACCTATGACCAAAAGCCCAGCTGCAACCAAAACTTTGAAACCGATCATTAAGTAATATTGTTTTATCAAGATCTTAAAATGACTTTCTCTAGCTTCAATATAGTTTCTGGCTTCTTTCTCTGTTTTGTCCAAGGTGAGATCGGTGTGTCCAGCGAGTTTGAATGACACGTTGGCTCGCGCAATTTCTTGCAACCAATGCGCTACATTGTATTTGTATTTTGATTCTTTTAAACTGGTTTCCAATCCTATTTTTCCTGTTGTACGGAAAATAACGTAAATCAATACAACGAGTATAAGGCTAAAAGCAATGAAAAAAGGATGGTAAAGCGATAATAAAAGCAAACCAAACACAACTTGAATTCCGGCAGTAGAAAAGTCAATCAGGATTTTTGATAGTCCTTTTTGAACTGTCATTACGTCAAAAAATCGGTTCATCAATTCCGGTGCATAATGCTTGTAGAGTGATTCCAATTTGATTTTGGGAAGACGATAAGCAAATTCAAAAGCAGCACGAACAAATATTTTTTGTTGGAGATTTTCCGTAATCTTCAACTGATTCACTTGCAATATTCCGGAGATAATAATACCAGCAATGACAAATATCACCAGCACAATCCAGGAAGTACTAATTTGTCCTCCTTGAATTAAATTGATGATGGATTGAATGCCAATGGGCAAGGATAGGTTCACCAATCCATTGAAAAATGCATAGGCGTAAACATTTCGGATTTCTTTTTGATCAGGTTTTAATAGTTTCCAAAACCGCTGAACAGGGCTCAATTTTAATGCATTTTCCATTTTATTTCTCCTCAATTGCTTTGAAAACCATGTTGGTATAAAATTCAGTTACCGAGTCTTCACCAGGAATTACATCTGTTAGTCGGGGTAAGTGTTCGGCGAAAAAACGCTGTAAATGTGCGCCTTCAATAGTGGTTGAAATCAACATATGAGGATAGTTGTACGCTGGGTTTATTTCCAAGATTATTTGACTAACGCGTTGAACTACATTTTTATAAGGTATAAAATAACCGATGGAATTGTCTTGGTCAACATGTTTGTTCATGTAGATTTTGGAAGATTCAACGCTCACTATACTGTGTAATTTGATTTCGTCCACATAAGAGAAAGTGGAATCATATTCTACCTTTTTAGTCACAACTTTTAATGCGTTTATGAGTCGGTTGGTTGGGGATGGAATGTTGATGGTTTGCAAAATAAGATTGTAATCGACCCACGACCAATACCACGAAGTTAGATAGACAAGAATTTGATGTTTACTTTCAAAATAACGGTAAATAGATGCCTCAGTCGAACCAATTTGTATCCCTAGTTTTTTAAACGTAAAAACTTCGAAGCCTAATTGATCAATAAGTTCAATCGCACCAGAAATTATTTTTTTTCCTAAATCACTGGAATCAGGATTTTTAAGATAGGTTATTTCTGGAACGATGATCGAAATAGGAGTAAACATATTGATTTGCTTAAGTATTTATTGCAAATATAATAGTAATACTATCAATAAAGATAGTAATTGTATTATTTTAACAAAATGAAAGTCAAGTCAAAAAAAATGCGAGTGGTTGACTCGCATTTGAATTAGGTAATTTTTTGGGTTCTATTTGCCAAAGAGCGCCAATAATGTCTGCGCTAAGTCGATTCCACTTCGCTGCACATCTGAGGAGAAATTGGAAATTCTCCATTTCGATAAATGAAGACGAATCGTAGCAATAACGATGTGAACTATTTTTTCAGAGTGTACTTCCATTGGGAATGTGCTGTCCAATTTTCCATCCATAATAATTGGAATTAAATGTTTTTGAAGCATACTGTTGAAATTCGCACTGGCTTCATTAATCGGCTCCGTTAACTCAAATAATCCATCGCTAAATCCAACTGTCAAAAGATGAGGATTTTGGTGGAAATAACTTAACAGGCAATTGAAATAATTTGTAAAACGATCGGATGCAGGTAAAATTTTATCCAATTGACTAAAATGATTGTCTAATTCGCAGGTTAAATAATCAAGACACGAAACAATAATCTCTTCTTTACTTATAAAATGACGATACAAGGCAGCTTCTGAAAAGTTCATGGCTTTTGCCAAATTTTTTATTGTTAACCCACTTGAACCATTTTTCGTAAGTAGCTTGCCTGCTGAAACGATAATTTCAATTTGCCGCGGTGAGATTTTTGAGGATGTATCTTTAGCTTCGAAACTTAGAGGATTTTGTTGCAAGTATGCCATAAGTACCAGGAATTTAGAACGAATCCATCACGCTACGAATGAATTAAGGATTATTACGTTTGTAGCAAAAAAAAAGTTACACTTTTCAGTGCAACTTCATAATATTCAATGTTTTAATTTTTTTTATTTTTTCACGTACTCCGTCAGAATTACGATGGTTTGGCCCTCTACTTTTCCTTCAATTTGCTCAGGATTGTCGTGAACCAATCTTATATTTCGAACGGCTGTGCCACGTTTCGCCGTGAAACCGCCACCTTTTACCTTTAAATCTTTAATAAGAACTATGGAATCTCCGGCCAACAATTCTACACCATTGGAATCCATGTGTTTTTTTGCTTCTGGATCCACCATACCTGTTTTTGCCCATTCCAAAGTGTCTTCGTCCAAATACATCATTTCAAGTAAATCGTTTGGCCATCCTTCCGTTTTTAATTGGGTTAGCATTCGGTAAGCGACTACTTTGACAGCCTCAACTTCACTCCACATACTGTCGTTTAAGCATCGCCAGTGGTTAGTAACGACATCTTCTTTTCCTGTAAGTTGGTCGTTACAAGTGGCGCAGATAGCGATACAGTCGTTGCTGTTATCACCTGATTTTGGCGATACGGTGAAAGATTTCAATTCTTCTTGAGCAGCGCACAGTTCACATACACCATTGCTTCTTAATTCCAATTGTTTTGTCATAACGTGATTTTGAGATGGCAAAGGTACACAATTGTTTTCTGAAGAGCGCAATAAGGGGGGGGTATCGAAAGTGTTTTTATAAGTTAAAGTCAGAAGATTTTATTTTTTCCGCCGCGTTCTTTAATTTCAAACTAATTTGTATGTTTGCCTCAACTTTAATAACTTCTTTATTATGAAAAAAACATTGTTAATTGGAACATTCGCATTGCTTGCAATGACCTCATGCAAAAAAGATTACACGTGCGAATGCACAACAACAGTTACACAACCCGCATTTGTATTTGGAGGGATTCAAATTCAATCCGCTTCAACCACTAAATCCACAGTGTCCACAACGATCAAAGACAAAAAAGATGCAGCAGCGTCCAAATGTGCAAGTGGAACAGGAACGATTAGTACGCCATCACAATATGCTTCTGCAGGTGCTACACCTACAACTGCAGCAACAGTATGCGCGATAAAATAAAGCGATTCTAAAAATGTATTTTAAAAGCTAGCATCAAATTGCTAGCTTTTTTTTTTGTCAATTTTTCAAAAGGGCTTTATTGATTCTCCTAATAAATCCAAGGAATGAATCGTTTTACTTTTTCCTGATAATCTTTGTATTCTGGGTATTTTGAAACGGAAATTCCCTCGCTAAAATCGGAACTTCCGTAAAAAAGGAGTAAAAGCAATATAGCGCCTGGAATAGACCAATTTATAATCGAGCTAGTTGCAACGACTGAGAATAAATAGATTGTCACCCAAATTAGCTGTTCAGCAGCATAATTAGGATGACGCGAAAACGCCCATAATCCGGAGCGTGTAAATCCATGTCCAAAATCACCCAAAGCTTCATGAGCATTTTTTCTACGATATTTTTCTTGTTGGAAATTATATTGTTGTTGATCAGCAATGAACTCAATAGCGATCCAGAAAAGAACGACAATTGCTAAAATGTATTCGACTGTTGTAATAGGGCTTTCCGTCCCAGCTTTAATCATGGGGAAAACAATGGCTAAAACCAAACCCATTTGATAAAAGGAAATAAAAAACAGGTTGAATAAGAACCATTTCCAGGGTGCTTGAAATTCTGGTTTTGCTCGTAAAACTGCCCAGCGATAATCTTCTTCTCCCTCCCAAAATTTTAAGGAATATCCACCGCGGCGGGCAAAGTTGAAGGTTAGTCGAATTCCCCATAAAGTTATTACGGAAGCAATTAGAATCATTCGTTCATTCCAGTTGGTCAAACTAGCAATTTGCCATGCATAAATAACAGGCGCAATGCTCCATAGTTTATCTACCTGACTGTAATTTTTTGTTATCGTGCTAACAAAGAAGCATAAACTAGCGAGTACTAAGTACAATTTGGTGGTTTCCCATAATAGGAACCATTGCTCTCCGTTGGGAGCGGTATCATATTGGTAGGCTACTATCGGAATAACCAAAAGGGATATGATAAGTAGGATAACTGTTTTCCACATTTGAAATCTATTTTTAGTTTCTTAAAAATAATATTATTTCCTTTTGAACCTAATAATTTCCGTTCTTCATTTTTTACTGAAAATTCGGTAGAGTTCCGGTTTTAGTATACTTTTCTGTGCCTGAATTGTGTCGTTGGAGTCTATTTTTCAAGTTGTTGGTTTGACCGATATAGTGTTTATTGGTTGACGCTGAGAACAGTATGTAAACAAAGTATTTCATAAGCGCATAA
>Ga0172380_10000135_pt1 | contig 152678 bp, 208 predicted proteins | sample Leawe162metaG_FD_119747 | JGI IMG/M metagenome (GOLD analysis project Ga0172380, IMG submission 119747) | Leachate microbial communities from a municipal landfill in Southern Ontario, Canada - Leachate well 162 metaG | ecosystem: Engineered > Solid waste > Landfill > Unclassified | place...
CGGGGACAAGGTCGGGGACAAGGTCTGGGCCAAGGTCAGGGACAAGGTCTGGGACAAGGTCGGGGACAAGGTCAGGGACAAGGTCTGGGACAAGGTCGGGGACAAGGTCGGGGACAAGGTCTGGGACAAGGTCTGGGACAAGGTCAGGGACAAGGTCTGGGACAAGGTCGGGGACAAGGTCGGGGACAAGGTCTGGGCCAAGGTCAGGGACAAGGTCTGGGACAATACTGGTTACGGACAGAAAGAAGCCGGATGGTTGAGTTTTTATGATTTTTTCATAAGGGAGACGGATATTAATATAGGAGAAATCAGCCCCTTGTTAAATCTAGCCGAAAATTGTTCTTGGTATTTTCCATACGAAGGGGTTTGTATCCTTACAGAAAAACCTACGAGCATACATACCGATTCCGAAGGGCGCCTCCACAACCCACTTGGGCCGGCCATTTCATATCCTGATGGTTTTGCTCTTTACTATGTAAATGGTGAAGAAGTGGACGAAATTCAAATAAAGATGAACGCATTTATTTTAGATGATAGGAGACAACAATGAAAACTTATACTTTTACCAAATTCACCTTCAAGTTTCCCTACGGTGCCGATTGCCTGGGGTACCGGATCGATCAAGATCAAATCATTTGCGATACGGAAAAGAAGGCCCGTCGTATTATCCGGAGAGCCTACGGCCCCGTAGCAGCGGTCTTGCTGAAGTCCGAGGAAGTCAAAATGGACCTCCCCGAAGGTTCGCCCCGTAAGGGCGGCCGAGTGTCGATCCTATTCGACAGTACAAAGAAGAAAACCGAAGAAGATCAAGACCTTAATCTTCTAGCAGACGACGATACCGAAGATAAAGACGTAATGGCCGAGATCGTCAGCGCAGAAATCGTTTAAAAACAATATCTTAAGGGGCGGTACCCAGTGCAATCCAAAAAAGAACCGTACTACATGCAACTCGTTACCGCCCATATCTACAACATAGAAACTCGGGCGCTCGAAGCCCGCACTGGGTACTTTATCCGGGAAATGCCCAATACCGAATTTAAGGGCTACTACGTAATCCGAATCGACGGATGTAACCTCAGGTTAAAGCCCGAAAACGTTCAATTTTAACGAATAAAAAGTAAAGTATAATACCTACATATGAGATATGTAACGTATTCCACGATGATCCCGCTACCGCCGGATGTTCGTTCGAATTCGGTATTTTTGTCTCCCATCCGGATTCAGTACCAAGGTTCGGTAGTCGGTTTCGCAGGCGAAGGTGCCAGCGGTGCCCTGGAAGCAATTCTCCCGCATGGGACCATTGCAGGCCTAGAGCTTGGATCTGATGTCTCAAAAATTGACCTCAAATTGATCGAAGACAGCCTGGAGCTGTTTATCGGGAGACCCAATGAAGAATTCGGATTTTTTAGATGCTATTTTGCCGGAAGCAATGAGTTCTGAGAGCGGAAGCGCCGGGAACATCTTCGTCTTCGGCTTCGACGATCCCGATCTGGAACGATTTTCCAAGGCTATTTTAAACGCCGAACGCAACCCGGAGATTCCCGAAATCTTCATCTGGGTGTCTTCCTACGGCGGACTCGTACATAACGTTTTCGCAATGGTAGATCTTATAGACCATTGCTCTAAGCCCGTTTGGACCATCGCGCTCGGCAAGGCTATGTCGGCCGGATGCGTCCTGGTATCGGCCGGTCACCCCGGCAAGCGCTGCGCCACGCCGACTTCCTATATTATGTTCCACGAAGCCAATGGCGGGGCCATGGGCCGGACGCAAGAAGTTATCCAGCAAGCCAAAGAAATGGAACAGCTCAACGACCGGATGATCAAGATCGTTTCTCAGAATACCGGCAAATCCGAGAAAAACCTCAAAAAGCTGTTAAAAGACAAGCACAATACCGACATCGTCATGGATGCCAGAGCCGCCCAGTTATTTGGCCTGGTGGACCATATCGGTGTCCCCAAAGTCATGACTCGTAGCGATACGCAGGTAGGCGTAGCGGTCAAAATGCCCCACCCCACCCCCACCCCGATGAAGACCTCCCGCCGCCCCAAAAAGGCTAAAAAGGCAAAGATACCCTAATCTTAGCTCAAGGAGATACGTGTATGAGGCTCGGCGCCACTATCCTTGAAAACTTCTGCAATTACAACGACTTCGAACCCGGAATGTATCACGAATACAACATCGGTTCCGCGAGTCGCGTCTACATGCAGCTCGTAGATCTCAACAAGAAGCTTTGCTCCGATGTCGATGGTACTTGCTATCTTCGCTACATCCCTACCCCCCCGGCCCTATTGCAAGTTACTATTAGTAACATAGATTCGGCGAAGAGCATCACTCGCACCGCTACGCAAGATTCTACAGACCCCTCCATCTGGTATTTTGATATCCTCGCCACCGATACTGTTGGTTCTGGAAATTTGCACCTATCATTGTCGGAAAACGGGGTCACTACTAAAGGCGTTGTAATGGACGCCATTAAAGGCTATCCCGTTGACCCCGGCAACATCTCTTTCTGCTAAGGTATTGAATTTATGCCTAAAATTGTCTCCAGAGAAGAAATCGAAGCAAGAATCCCGGAAGGGATCAAGCTCGACTGGAGTACTTTTACCAAAATTGAGAATCAGTCTAGATTCGTATTCCCAAGCGGAAGAGATTTTTGGCTTTCCGTTCGTCAAATAGCCAAGAAGAAAAGAAAAATCATCGATTTGGCTCCAGGCGAGCGTCGTTGTACCGATTGCGGGATTCATAAAAAAATAGAAGATTTCTGTTTTAACAGTAGATATCGAGGAACCGTATGTCCAACCTGCAAAACCATCAGGGCGGTCGAGTGGCAAAAAAATAATCCACAGAAGAGAAGCCTAATATGTAAAAGATGGTCACAAAAAAATCCTAAGTACGCATGTCATCAAATGGGCATACATAGGGCCAAAAGAAAGCTTCGTTTTCCAAGATGGATAACAAAAACGGAGCGCATCCAAATTCGAAGATTCTACGAGAATTGCCCGGATGGGTATCACGTCGACCATATTATCCCCCTTATGGGAAAAACGGTTAGCGGTTTTCACATGTTATCGAATCTGCAGTACCTGCCGGCAATCGAAAATATTAAAAAGGGTAATAGGTTTTAAAATGTCGGACTACTCAAATTCAAAAAATGCAGGATCCAGCGCCTACCCCATAAAAGCGATAGATGCCGCTTCTGTTCGCCGCGCAGAGCCGCTCCTTACAGCCGATACCTTTAAACTTCGTTATCTTTGGGGAATTCCCCATTATTCTCCTATCACCAAAGAACCGTTAACCCCCGAAATGATTCAAGATTACTTGAATCGAGCCGTAAATATGGTAGAACTCGACGCCCAAGTCGACGTGTTCGCCGTACAGCGCAAAGTCCGACTGCCTTTCCAGGTAGATCTTTACCGAGAATTCATTTATACCGAACTCCCTAACAAGCCGATCATTTCCGTAGAACAAATGGCGATTGTTGGTTCAAATGGCGAGAATATCTACAGTGTCCCCAAAGAGTGGATCGATACCGCCAATTTTGTAGACGGCCGTATCAACGTTGTCCCCCTATCTCCCGCATTTAATTCTTTATCGACTCCCGGAGCAACCGGAGTGGGCGGCGCATTTTTGGTCCTTATCGGATTCCAAGAATGGTATCCGGCCTATTGGCAAGTGGAATATACCGCCGGCTTTTGTACGGACAATCGCGTACCTCAATTTATCAATGAACTCGTAGGCTTAAAGGCCTCGATTATGATTTTCAACAACTTAATCCCGCAATTCCAGCTCTCTTCCTACAGTTTAGGCCTAGATGGTATCAGTCAGAGCCAAACAAACCAGGCCCCATTACTGTACGCACAGATCCGAGACCAATACATCGCACAGTACGAAGCCCTTGTCACCAAAGTCAAAATGATGTATAATAACACCATGATCGTGAGTTTTGTATGACCACCTTGGAGAAAAATTGGAAGAAGAAGCTTACCGTTGCAACCGCAGCGGCGGCTCTCGCTGCCCTTCCGATGATCGACATGAATCAAGCCGCTCCAGAGCAGCACGTCGAAAAGAAGAAAGCCCGCGACCTTAAAGAATTTATGGAACCGTTTGGGATGAACTCTCAAGATAGATTCCTGGAAGCCATCTCTGAACTCGAATCTTCTGCCGGCAAGAACACCAAACACAAAGCCATGCACACCGGACTGCACCAAGGAGACAAAGCTATTGGAGACTTCGGTATTATGCCCAAAACCTTCCGCAACGTAGCCAATTCCCTGCGTCTCAAGGATTCCAAACTGCGCTCTGTACTAGGCGATAGCTATCGCGACGACGAATTTGACTACGTGTCTAAGCTCCCCGACCGCGCACTCAAAGAAACCCTCAAGTCCCGCCCGGATCTGCAGCTTCGCGCCGCTCGCTATCTAGCCACCCACCTGGACGTTATGCATAATGGCGACCCGGCTAAAAAAGCCCACGGCTGGCGCTTCGGTTCGAACCGCCCATCTGATCAAATTACTCCGAGAGCCCTGATCGGCTCCGGTTACGTCCAAAAATTCTTGCAAAATTATAACGCCGTACCTCCGGCACCCGGCACCGACCTGGAAACAGAACCTACCGCCGAAGTCCCCGAGAAAAAATGATTGTAAAAGAATCCGACGTCCGCAAGAAAGATATCATCGGTAGAAATACCAATGGTACCCCCATCCTTATGGTTGAAACCAAGGGCGGCCTCGTCGCGATTTTCGCTAACGTAGACGGTAAAGTAGAACCCGTTTCGGCCATGAATCATATCGGACTGGCCTTTTGGCTGGCTGAGAAAAAACTCCCCCATGTAACATGGGATATGGCCAAGATTAAAAATTGGTATGAGGAGTCGTAATGTCTGCTCGCATTCCAAAAGATCCCGTAGGGACTAATCGTAGCTTCCAGTTCCCGGCGCAATCCTTAAGCTTTGATTATGAAGCGCTCGACAACCTGCTTAGATCTCAGGGCGTCAAAATCAAACACATGAAAGCTATTCCGGACCCTCGCGGCCTGCAGTCCCGTGGTGAAATCCGGCGCGAACGGCCGGTATCAAACACCGACCAATTCATCTATAAAGAAGCCGGCTGTTTTACTGCCTACTTCTACGCTAACGACAAAATGGAAGACTACCAGGTCGAAGGCTGGATTGACCAGTCTCAATCTATGATGACCCCCCCTCGCACCTATGACGGCACCACCGAACCTATCATCGTGAACGTAGGTGACCGCTTCGAAATCCAAGATATAGAACTCCGAGTGGAAGTATCCGAACTTAAAGAGGTTTCCTCACTTGGAGTCGACCGCCTTTCTTTCCCGGCCGTTTGCGCGGAATTCGTCATTGGTTCGGACGGCTACGAATATAAAGAAGGCATAAACTACCGAATTAATAGATTTGGCGAGATCGAATGGATCACGCAAAAACGCCCCGGCCTCGACCCTAATACTGGCCGCGGCGAGATCTACGCTGTCAGGTATCGCTACGTCCCTTATTTCGTAGCCCGCCGCCTAGTCCACGAAATACGTGTAGCCCAAAGAACAGACCCCATGACCGGCGTTCGGTACTCCGAAAGACTTCCCTACCAGGTTCAATGTGGCCGAGAACAGGTCTTCCGGGATAAACAAGTCGTCACGGATATGGAAAAAGTCGACCCGAGGTTCCAAGACATCCCCTCGGCTAGCGGTCTATACGGAACTCGCGGCGCCCAGGGCGGCAATAGCAGCTCCGGAGACGGCCAATAACCCTAATCTTTCTGGTATAATAGGGAGATACTATGCCTGATAAAAGAGTGATTAATAACGGCGTTCTCGTTGGTCATGATGCCCAGCAGCTTGAGCACAACCAGACGTCCGGATCCAAAAAAGTACTCCCCCAAGCCGGCTATCCGGTATATATTGGTGACGGTTCGGCCGTTCGCTACGTTACCCGCGGCGGATATGTTATGCTGTGGAACTTGACGGGCACAATCGGATACGTAAAACTTTCAGATGCTACCGCTACCGGCGCTCCTGCGGCTCCCGGTGCTAAGATCATCCCCGTCCCCCCGAACAACTTCATTACTATTTGCATGGGGCCGAATGCCTCCATTTTGGGATCGGCATCTACGATCCATATCTATGAAATTATGGACCAATCTAGCCTGCAGGTTGACAACAGTTAATTTCTAAATGAGCCTTTACTACAAAGACCTGTCGGGTCCTCACTTTGAAACTCTCTCCAAGGCGATTTATGACAAATCCCTTGCGCGTGTAGCAGACCCGTCCGAAATCTATATCCCGCTGCTCGTACTACCGCGCAGCATCATCGCTTGGCTTGTAGCCAACGTCATGCCTTTGCAGCAAGACGCCGCCTTGACCGATTTCGAAGTTCCCGGCCGTCCGGATTACAAGCTTCGTATCCGCAAGCTTTCCGAAGACCGGTACTCGGGCGACATTATCCACAAAGCCAAGATTATCCATAACTTCGAGATGATCCCCCTACCCACCGTGGGCGGCATGCTTCTCCATGTATGTTCTTTGTATGACGAAGTCGCGGGCCGCAAGGTCGAAGACGTCGAAAAGAAAGAACTAGCCGAGAAAGCTAAAGATCCTTCTCTCCATGATGTGATGTCCAAACTCGGCGAACTCATGGACAAGATCTCCAGTTCCGAGAAAATGCGCAAGGACGAAATCCTAGCGGACGAAAAACGTGCCCATGAAGCGCGCAACATCGCTAAAGATATTCCCGCCCCCCAGCCCGTAGTCGTGAACATCAATATGTCCGACATCGGCAACATGCGGGCCAGTCATTCTGCCGAAAAAGCAAAAGAAATCCCCGTCAAAGAAGGGGAGAAAATAAGCGCGGAAGCCGAAATGGCTAAAGATGAAATTCTCCCCGGCGGAAAGGGTGACTCCAAGAAAGACTCCGACTTCGATGCTAAAGAAGTTAAAATGGGCCACAAGACCGAATCCGAGCATACTTCTTCGAAGAAAGCAGCTGCCGAAATCACTCGTGACCATTTGTCTGAAAATCCTAAGTACTACAAAAAGCTCAAAGCCGCCGGCCTCGCCGACGAACTAGACAAAGCCTCTATTTCTGGGCAAAGTCGCAAGGCCGCCGAAGACAAAGAAATCGCTCGCCGCACGCAAGTTCAGACTTCGGATATCAATCAATCTCCGGCCAGCATCAAGAGTTTCGCCGACCGGCTTAAAGCAGCTGCCGGCAAACGCGCCGGCCTTAGAAATGCCAGATCCAGCGGTGATCCCCTTAAGGAAATGGGCTATGCCCAAACGGTTTCCTATAAGCCCGGTATGGATGCTCCCGAAGTTACCGCAGCTTTCGAGCCTTCCATTCGCGAACCCGGAGTCAAGATTAACCCCAAGCAAGCTGGCGGCGAAAGCGTCCAAGGCCAGCTCGTTCGCCAAAATAAATACGCGTCCGCCCGCACTCGTGCAGGTCAGATCCTGGATAGACTCCGCGCACAAAAGTCGCCGAACCTTCCTAAGGCCCAACTTGAAAAAGGCGATATGAAGGGAATGAAAGGCCCCGAGACCGGAGCTAAGGGTACCAACGTAGCGCCCCAAGCCGCGGCCCCCAAAGCCCCCGCCCAAAAAGGTGCGAAAGTCCCGACACTAGCCATGCCCAAAGACACTGCCGCATCCATGCCATCCATTGCTAGACAGCCCGCCGCCGGCATTCCTACGACCCCCGCTAAAGCCGCGGCTCCCAAAATGCCCGGAATGCCTAAAATCAAGAAAGAAGAGCTAGAAGAAGCTACTTCCGATTCCGGCCAAAAGATGTTTGTTCGCGATGGTGACGATTACATTTTCAATCCTTCCGGCACGCACGCCGTTATGACCAAGGACTCCCTCGAAATCCGCAAGTCCGAAGACGGCACCTATCGCTTATTCCTAGATCGTTCGCAGTGGGACCAAGATAATGTCCTACTCCTTTCTCATATTCTCAAGGCCAGAAAGACCTTGAAAAAGTTTGGGTTTTAACATGAAAATTTGGGTAGATTTGATGATGCCTCAAATTAAGCAGAAGCTTGAATCGCCGGAGTCTATTTCCGGCGAACAAGAGCTTATGTTTATGCAGGCTAATATTAATGCTATCCGCCAGAAAGTCCGCAGTTTCATTTTGGAAACCGGCGGCCAGGTAGTTTTAGAACTCCCCTACCGCTTTGTATTTTCCGCCGACGAAGCCCAGGCCGATGCACTGGAAAGCTTCATCGAAGGTTACCGCACTTCCCTGCAGACTGATATTGCCGCCGGCATTGGCATTACCGCCAAAGACGCCGCTCGCGCCATGAACTTGTCCATTCAAACTAAGCAAATCGAATTCTTCGACCCGAACTCGGATACCGAAGGCAATCCGCAAGCTAACAAGGTCCCCGGTGATATTCCACCTAACCAAGTCGCCAATAAGATTCGCAAAGACCCCGAATTCCTCGCCGTTAAAGACGACGAAGTAGCCGAGAAAGATAAGAACGCCCCCTTGGTACCTCTGTCCGCAGATGAAGAAATGGCGGTTCAAGAAGATCGAGTCACTAAGCTCGCCATGATGCAAATGTCGGCGGTCAATCCCCCCGAACCCCCAGCTCCGGCCCCCCAGCAAATGGCCCCCGGACAAGATCCAAACCAACCTCCCGAGCCCGAGCAAAAAGCCGAGATCGAAGAGACCGAAATGGATCCGGCTAAAGCAGAAGCCGATGCCGCCGAAGCCGAGCATGCCGAACATATGTCGGCTTCGCACGGGAAGATCGCCGGACTCCTTTCTACTATTAAAATGTACATACCTGAAATCATGGGTATGGCCGAAAAGAATCCCGAAGCTTTCAACGCCGCCATGAAACTGGTCTCCGGTGCTTTGAAATTGGGAAAGTCCATGTCCGAAAGTCGCGATCTGGATAGCCTGCAAAAAGCTATCGTCCGCGTTCCAGTCGGCACCATCAAAGATGGCAAGATGAAACAGCAAGATCCCGTCACCAAGCGCATTCACTGGCGCGGCGTTAAGACGAATCTTCTGATGGGACCGGATGGCAATCCTATCTCGGTAAAGTCCAACAATAAAGAATCTCAAGAAAATGAACTCGGCAAAGAAGAACTCGACAAGGCTTCTTCCGCTCCCGCTGCCCCGCCGGCACAATCCCCCGGCGTCGCTCGTCAAACAGTTTTGATATCTGGCCAAAAGCCCAAGAAGCCTAAAAAAGATAAATACACCAGCTACCAGCTTGTTGCCCGCACCGCACCTTTAACTGGCGGAGCACCTACCGCTCCGGCCGCCACTTCGAGTAGTACGGGTGCCGCTATGGGTAAAGACGAGCAGTTCCCCGAACAAGATCCAAACAAGACTCCCGTTTCGCCAGTTCAGCCTATAGATACGAATAACCCTCAAGTTCGTCGCGCTCTTAAAGAACAATCCGCAAGACAAGAGCCAATGCAAACCGTGGATCGCGCCGCTCGCTTAGCTTCTAATTACAGATCCGCAGCTTCAAAGCTCCGCATGTTCAATCAGGAATTTTCGAAACTCGTTCGCTCCGGTAAAGTAAAACCCGAACACGTAAACGAATATTCATCTAAGATCAGCAAGCTCCATGATCACCTTGAGCACCTGAAATCCGCTAAAGAAGAATACAAGCAAGACGTGGCCCAAGGTATCCAAAAGCCTAATGCCTTGCCGCTGCCCGGCTCAAAAAAGTAAACGCTCATCTTCGTCCTAAGTTGTGGTAATATATAGCTTATGGCCTCTTCTAAAGTCTTCAGTTTCACCACCAACATAGACCAGCTCGCGAAAGCTTTAAATACCAAAGTTGAAGAAATCCGCGCCGACGTCGAAGCCGGGGCAGAAGCCCTTGCAATTCAAGCACATAGCAAGATCTTAGAAATGGCAACGTCCGAGCTTAAAGGCTATAATCTCGAAACATACCTCGGCAAAGGCGGGGAAAACCTCACATGGAAGAAAGTATCGGATAGATTGTGGGTTGTTGCCCTGGATCCAAAAGCCGCTTATATAGAAAACGGAATTGAGCCACGGAGTATGGCTACCGATCAATGGCTCCTTAAAAATGCAAAGACTTCAAAATCCGGAGACAAATATAAAGTGATCCCAATGCCCCAAGGCGGGTCAAACAAGGGCCTTGCCGGCACCAATGCGGCACTCAATTCTATGGCCAAGAAAGTCATACGCGACGCCAAGATCAACATGAAGACTATCGAACGCCATGAGAACGGCTCTCCAAAGATCGGCATCGTTAAAAAACTCAACCCGGCCGCGCCTTTTACCCAAGCTCAAGCCCCCTCTTTATTTTCCAAGCCTAGATCCGCGGCCGATGCCGCCAAATCCGGCCTAAAACCGCATGAAGGCCTTTTCAAGCTCGCCGGACTCGCCGTTACCCAAAAAGAAGGCAAAAATGGCAAAGTCAGCAAGGAAGCCGTAACTTTCCGCGTAGTTTCTTCGAAACATAGGGCGGAAAATAGATGGATGGCGCCCAGAGTCCCAGCCGCCAACTTCTTCCAAAGAACGACCGATTGGATCAATAACGAAGCTTGGCCGGCCATTCTCAAATCCATCGCTGCTAAGCATAGCTAGTGGTATAATCCCCCAGTGACCTCAGAAGAACTCGATGCCCTCTTTGAGCAAAAACTGCACGTATCGACCCTGCTTATAATCACCGCTCTGAGGGAACCGAACATAACGACCGAACATGTTATTAAGGCCGCCCGGCACCCGAACTGGGAAGTAAGATTATCCGCCTTCAATCATCGCCTAATCCCTAAAAAGGCGTTCGAAGAATCCATTTATGACGAAGATTGGCTAATCAGGGATAAAGCCATCCGGGTGTGTAATGACCTCCGGACCCTTTGCATAGTAGCTAAAAACGACGAATTCACTCCGAATAAGAAAATAGCCGCGAGCCGAATTATGACGCTGCTGAACGTTAAGCTCCGGGTGTTCCTTGCGTAGGGTATAATCTTAGACATGTCCATCACCCCTAACCCAGCCAAAAAACCTTTAAAAACCTAATCTTAAGTATTATGGGCAGACCTTCGACCGATTATTTGCTTTTCGGCTTCTTCGAGTTTGTACTCAAAGACCTGCGCCGTAACCCGTGGATTTTAACGGATATTTTCGCCGACGCTGTCAATGATCCTCTCACTCGCATCGAATACGGCGACAAAGAACCCCGCAACGCCATCGAATGGTTCCTAAATAACAACATCGAAGTGGTTATGTGGGGCCGCAGGGACCGCTCATTGTTCCCCTCCATATCCATCCAGCAGATCAGCTCCAGCGAAATGCTCGACCGCACTACCCTGGGAGACGAATTCTTAACCGAAGACATCGACCCGTCCTACGCCAATATCCAGGTCGACAAGCTCGTTCAAAACTTTACTCCCATATCGTATGACCCCGCTACCGGCATCCTTACCATGCCGGATTCCGTAAACACTTATCAAGTCGCCCCCCTCCTGCATATGGCCGTCGAGTCCAAGACCGGCAAATCGTTCGTTATCCAAAAAGTCCTAACCCCCCAGCAGTTTTCTATCATTGCAGATAGCGTGATCGACCTACAGGATATTTTCATTGCCCCCGTTACGGCCGCATGGAAAGTACACCGCAAGCGCACTAGGTTTCGCGAATCCTACGAAATCGCGGCCAACGCCGTATCCGATCCCGTACAGTGCATTTGGCTCGCCCAGATCATCGAATACGTCATGCTCAAGTACAAAGAACGGTTCCTTAATAACCGTAACATGCAATTATCAACGTTTCGGTGCTCCGCCACTTCTAGATCTAACAACTACCACGCCGATAACGTGTACCAAAGATTCTTCTCTCTGGACTTCGAAACCGAGATGGACTGGATCGATACCATTGCCCCCCCGATGGCCAAAGTCGAAGGCGGGATATACATCAGCGACGCCACACGTACCCCCGACGATTTGTGGAATAATTCGATCTCCAAACAAGATTGGGCGCCAATTGCCGACCGCGGAAGAAAGAAATGAAAAAGATTTCAGTAGTCGCCATTGCATCTTCCGAACATGAAGGCCTATATCTGTTCGGCCGTCGTCGGGATAACCGCAAAATTACAATTCCGGGAGGCCACGCCAACGAAGGCGAAGCCCCAGAAGCCGCAGCTAAACGCGAACTCCTAGAAGAAACCGGCCTAGAAGGTGAAAACTTCCGCCTTCTCACCGATGACCAGTTCCAAACCGACGACGGCCAAATACACGTTCACCTCTACACTTGCGATATAGATCAAGGACAGATCAACACCAAAGACGACCCCGATTCTGAATTCACCGAAATGATGTGGGCCGATCCCCTATCTGAGCGCGATGATTGGCATGTCCCCCCGCACCGCAATCTTTTGGCCATTTATCTGCTTAACAAGAAGGGGCTCCAAAAGTCCGAAGCCGCAGATAAAGAAACCGCTAAGATTAAAGAAAACAAGAAGTCTCCCGAGGCTCAAAAGCAGCACGATTTCAAAGCCGCTAAGTGGACTCATCCCAACGGTCACCCCCGCTGTATAGTTTGCGGCGACGAAGAGCGCATCGGGGGCAAGTGCGAAGGGTTAAAAAATCTAAACAAGGCCGACTTAGAGAAAATGTCGCGCCCGAAGCTGAGATTCCCGAACTTCGGCACGGACCCCAGGGCCGAACAAAACGTCCAGCTTATTACCAATAACCGTCAAAAAGAACTCTTCGGCCGCAAAGTCGCCGCCCATGCCCATCCGGACCATATTGTCCCTAAAACTAATATAGTGGCAAACCCGGACGGCTCTTTGAATGAAATAGAAGAGGGGACGACTAGCGTAAATAACCAAAAGCGCAGAGATAAGTCCGCCACCTATGCATCCGGCGTACTGGGCCGCCGCGCACTCGGCACTAATAACGAAGTTACCCGCGCTGGCACCGGAGAGCAAAAATCCTTTCAAAGCGCCTTAGCCGGCAAGATGAGATCCAAGTTCGAAGATGCCGACGAGTCTCATATCCAGGCCAAAAAAGATGTTCAGTCCGCCAAACTAGCTACCGCTCAAAAATATCTTGAAGATGTAAAAACTTGGCGCGCCAATTCGGCCGGCAAGTCTTATGAGGAAATGCTCGCAACCAAACCGGTAAGGGCAAAAGCCCCCCGCATGCCGTCCAAGAAACTCAAGGACGACAAACAGCTTACCCCCGAAGCCCAAACAGCCCGCGGACGCGATACCGACACCACCATTGAACACGAAGCGGCCCACGGTATCTTCGATACCATTTCGCACAAGTACGGCCCCGTAGCCTCCCAAAACGCCAAGAAGAAGCTCGTAGAGTCATTTGACCCCGAGACGTATAAACATGTAGCCGCATTTACAGCTTCCCGCGGCTATAAACCCAGTTCCGATCACTTCTCCGAAGAAGTACTCAACGCCGCCCGCGACATTCTAACTAGCCCCAAGCGCCGCGCAGCTTTTGCCTCCAAACTTGGAGATAAAGCCCCCGAAGTCATCAAAAAGCTCAAGCAATCTTGGCAAAAGGCCTACGAGACTTCCCAAAAGCTGACTCCAGCCGACGTTACTGATGATATGGCCAAGAAATCCGAACTCGCCAAGGGCGCCAATCAGCGCTTGTTTCCGTATAATCCCGGACAAACTCCGAGAAAAGATCGAGCCAAGGTAGAAGCCTGGCAAGAAGAAAAGGGCTCGAGGGAGAAACTCCCCGAACTCACCGGGAACGCTCGTATCCGTGCCTTAAAGAAACTCGCGGCCCTTACTAAATGGCGGCGCAATCCTAATAATGGCGAAGCGGAATTCTTATTGCACCGCGGAGCCGGCCCTCAAGAAGATCAATCCTCCCACAAAGATTCAATGACCTCCTGGTCTCCCAAACATGACGTGGCGAATGGCTTTGCTCACGATTACCTCGCCGAAAAAGGTCCCGAAACGCCCGTCGATGAGCGTAATATTTTCTCGCACTGGATCCCGGAAAGTGCCATACATCACATTCCAATCCAAGTGGGGCCGGACCTCCAGCCCGGAACTACGGTCGATGCCCTCGGAAATCGCATATTCAAAGACCCCAAAGCGTCACGAAAAATCGGTGCCAATAACGTAGTCAACACTCGCGCCATCGGCACTCCCAATTTCCGTAACGAATTTGAAGTAGTAGTCAAACCTAACTACGGCGGCCATAAAGCTAGTAGTAGTGAGGTCCTGGAAGCTCAATCCCCCGAATATTCAAAAGACGTTAATACTCGCATTAACGATAGGGCCTCTAATCCGTTCGACCGCACCGGCAAGGTCCGCGCTAAAAAGCCCGGAAAGCTCGCCGCCTCCGAACTCCAGAAAGAAGCCCTCGTAACGGACAAGCAATACCGCATCCATTACAAGGGCCAGCCCATCACTAAGCCCATGTCAATGAAGAGCCTTATTGCAGAGCACGGCCCCGTACAAACCATTGAAAAAGACAAGCATTCCAGAGTAGTAGCGCACGAGCCCAAGCTCAAAAAGTCCTTAACAAAAGCTATCCCCTTTGGCAATCCCGAACTCAAGTTCCAAGACCCCGAGCACGTTAACCAAACTTTGAAACATGGTACCTTCGGGCTCATTTCCCCGGAACGTACCGAACGCACGCCAGAAGAAAACGCAAAGAATCACCAAGCACTGCTCCAAGAAATAAAGCAGCTCGGCCACAAATACACCCCCGTAGGCGGCCATTGGGGCGGCACTCAAGAAAAATCCTACATGGTCCACGGCATTTCACTAAAAGACCTCCAAAGACTCGGCCAGAAGTACGGCCAAATGGCAGTGATCCATTCCGAAAACGGCCATCACCAAGAAATGCCCACCCATAAAGATTACACCTCCAAGATACGCGGTAGCGGGCACCAGTCCGGCGAGCACCTTGAGGATAATTATTCTCATGTAGCCACCATTAAGGGTCCGCACCGCTTTTCCCTTAACCTAGGAAATGATATGTCCAAATCCGTTAAATCTCCTTCCAAACACCTATCACAAAAGTTTCTACAAGACACGCTAAACGACAACAACATTTCATATTCCAAAAACGGAAAGAAACAAGTCGAATACCATCAAGATGAAATGACCGATCTTTTAACCCGCAAAAAGGCCGAAAACGCAGACAAATGGGCCGATGAGCAGTATAAGAATATGAAAAAAGAAGAACTCGATAAATCAAAGAACGTCCGCGAACAAAAGAAGAAAGTTTTTGGCTCGTCGGCCACCCCCGCCGTAAATTCCCCCATGCGCGAGAAGCAGATGCAACACATCGCCCGCTACGCAGAAGACCGCTACGGCTTACCGGTTAAGCGCGCACCGGGCAAGAAAAACGCTTCCGGGCAAATTATTGATAAGCCCGAATTAGGTAATGAAATCCAACACATAAACAACCCTTCGTCAATGATGCATGAGTTGGCCCATATCGAAAATGCAGATTCAAATCTGGCCCCCGCACAGCTACAAGACCAAATGGACGACAGATGGGGCGCATTGAACCAAGAAATTGGCTACAAACAGCAATCTCGCGCACCGGAAGAATACGAAGCCCACGGCGCCGAAACTAAGATGCGCCGGCAGTTGGGCCTGCCGATTAACGTCCGCGAGACCAAGGAAATGGGCGACAAGCGTTTGTATTCAGCTAAAGTGCCAGATAAACAGATTGCAATGGATGTTCCCCACAACGGCCGTACCCGCCGCATCACTGCACTCTCGTCTAACCTCGATGCACGCCGCAAGCTGTTCGAAGCTCGCCAGGCCGGACTCGAAGTCCACCATCCGGAAATGGGCTGGCAAGAAAGCGCTTCGCCAGATGCCCTGATTAACCGCCGTGATATGGGCGACCCGGAAGGAGCCAAACGCCTCCAAAGGGAAAAGTTCGCTTCCCGTCTTAGAGAAAGGCTCTCGGCTAAGCGGTCGAAGAAAGTCTAAATATCTTTGGTCACAAGATAGGTCATTTTTCGGATATCGTCGGCATATTTCTGAATCTGTTGATAAACGGCCAATTTTTCATCTTCAGTCATTCCTTCAGCCGCCTCGGCGTTCGTGATGCCCCAATAATCCAAAAGGCCCAGGTTGTCTTCTACAATTTTTGCGGCCATTTGCTCCGGGGTAAGATTTTTTCCGTTTCGCTTGATCATACGATTTCCTCAATCGTTTCGGTATATTTAACAATACGGTATTTATTCCCGTTCTTCAGCAGGTTGTCCAACAAGCTTTTAGCGACAACTAAGCTATTGCATGCGTTCAGTTCGTCGGTCCAGTGAATAGGAAATTGATAAGCTTCGTTGAATTCTTTAGCGATGACCTCGTGTATGGACGATAAGGTCATGCTGACAGGTACGACTAAGAAATGGTCTTCTTTAAGCATGTCTAATTATCCCCCGGAAATAGGGCCAGGTCAAGATAAATGTGGTATAATATCGTCATATGAGCGACGAATTGCCCAGAATCCCAGTTAATGCCACAGCCCAGATCGAAAAACAGAAGTCGCCGCCTCCAAATGGCCTTAAAGTCGAACCCATACCGGCCAAATATCTAAAATTCTTATCTAAAAAGGCCCAAAAAATGCTCGCGATTGAGGTCCAATCCCTAAAAGTCGATAGAATTATTACATACCCCAATGGCTACGAGCATAAAGAGCCCAATGAAGTCGTATATTTTGCCGCCACAGCCCCAAACGCCGGAGATATATCCAAAGCCGTATCAAAGATTGTAGAACTCTTGAATGAAGCCGCCGACCGCGGGTTTATAACGGGCGCTTTAATGAACGTTTCAAGTATCGAACTGATCGATAATAAAGTTTGCGTATTTTGCTATCCGCTAATGACGATGACCGGAGTCGCCTTCTACAAAGATAACCGATATAGCATTTCCGCAGGCGAGATCCCAAAAGAAATCGAATAGCCCCTACCCCAATAGTTTCAATAGCTTAAATTCTAAGAACTGGCTTAGGTAGTCCGGGGCGCCGCGATCAATCGTAGACTCGATTTTAAGCCACCGGTCGTATAGATATCTGACATTTTTCAGGGTAGCCTTGGGGTGTGCGAACGCTTTTTCCCGGACTTCCGCAGAAACATCGGTCATTAGATCCCCCAGGTCCAGGATGGCGAGGTTAGGGTGTTCAAGTCGTCGTAGTTTATTCTCAATCTGCAGTTTCATGTAATATTTAGCATCCGACACCGCTTTTTCCATAGCCACGCCAAAGCCGTACTTTATAGAATCGGCGAGGTGATCACTGTCGTCCATACTAGAACACTTTCAGAAACAAATTAAACAACAACTTGCGCCAACCCTTGGGCTGGTCATAGATGACGACCAGGAAGTTACTATTATTAATTTTGGCTACTTTTTCCATCTTGAGCGTCACCGATCTGGCGGCCATTCGGTCTTTCATCGCCGACAGCCCGCCAATAATCGTAGCTTCCAGTACGAAGCCTTTATGGCTGGGCGGCTCAGGAGCTTCTTTCTTCTTCACGTAATCCAGGTCCAGGGTGACCTTTTTAATAACGGACCCTTTCTTATCGATAACGGCCTTAGCCTGACTTAGAGTCTTCTTTTTACCGCTGATTTTTATAGATTTCATAGCACTCCCTAAAACTCGTAGTTATCGTTCGGTACCGCGAAGCCTTCATGATAAGGCACAAAAACACTCCCCATGATTTGGTGGTTTTTATCGTAGGAATTATAGATCCAGCCTCCCGGAACCCTTAGAGCTGTGACGACCAACGCCCCTTGATCCATAACGATGGTTTCTTCGTGTAACTTAAGTTCGTAAATAGATTTCATTTCGTCTCCCAATCTTTGGCTTTCCGGTCCTTATCGGTAATTAGAATATCCCGTCCCGTAGAAGTGTCTACGACGAATATATCATCGGCACCGACATATGACGGAAGGCCGTATTCTGTTTTCGCCCAGTTTTTCCACTTAGACCTGCGATATTTTTTCCCTGAATGGAGGGCTTCTTCAAATGTCATTTGGCCTTCCTTTCCCGAATCTTCTTCCTGGCGGCCACACCCATTCTCGCGGGGATAATTAGTATTTTCTCAACTCTGGAAATGTATCTGTACAAATATTTAAAAATCATGGCCGCCGTAACGATTAATGCAAACATAAGCGAAAACGGGCCGATAACTATAATAAAAGAGGCTAAACCTACGGACTGCTTGTCAAAAAAGTCCCCCTCGTAAAATCCAAAAATGAAGGAGCCGAGAGCCCCACTAAGGATCCAAAGAAGAATTGCACTCCAGATAGTCATCTCTTCTTCCTCACGGCTTTTTTAGCGGCGGCCTTATATTCGAAGGGCACTTTCGGTTCGAATTTTACCCACGCATCGGCGACTTTCGTAAAGGGCGACTTAGATCCCAAACGATATTCGCATTTGTACATCGAGCATTCAATCCCGCGGTCATTATGAATTAAATCAGACCCGCACGACGGGCATCTACCCTCGGCCTTGGTCCAGTAACGGGGGCCGACTTTCGGTTCCATCATGCCCTCGGATATCCAGAGATTATCTTCTCTTTTGCGCTCCATCAGGTCCGCTAGCACTACGCCATAAACAAACATCCCCACGGGAACGACAGAAAGGACTAAATAATAGGTATTCACTTGGAACCCCCGTCTTTAGTACATCCACCCAGTGCGAACAGAAAGCCGGTCATGGTGACGCACATCAGCGCAGTGCTGGCGACTTCAGAATGGCCGGGACTAAACCCGAACTTTGAGGATAATACCATGTAGCTGACGTTCATAATTACCCAGCCCAACCCCAAAAGGCCGGAGATCCCCACGATCAAGCAAACCGCGAGTAAACTTCCGAAGAAAAACAGCCTTAAAAACTTCATTTGGAATCCTGCCCTCGGTAGATAGCCCGATACATCGCGTACATAATCCCAAAAAGAATAGAAGCCCCCAGAATCACCGTAACGCCAATCGCGCCATCGGTCCCCAGGATCGGCCCCAGCTGAGAATGGATTATATACAACATCATGGTAAGGAGGAGCACGATAGCGGCCACAAGCATAAATACCAGACCCGCCACGATAGACCCCAATACTGCGTCTTTCAAGAACTCCATATTAGCTCCTCTTCGGAAATAAGGCCCGGACATAATCTCGAACCCCCTTACGAAGTCGAATTTCCAGACCTTCATTTATGGCAGCACCCCTTACAATATCCTCGTAACTTCTGACGGTCGCATGAGCTTTCGCGAGCGCTTCGATCTTAGCGTCAGCAAGATCTTTAGATGTCATTCTTTCACTGAAAAATCCTAACGATTCGCAAGTAAAGACCCATTCTTGTTTCTGATTGAAGTACAATATCAGGGCCAATCTGCCCGCGAGACCCAAAACCCACATAGGATTTTTTTCAGAGCTAGCAACGGCTTTTTCCCAATTGTTTCTCACAATCACCCCCGCACCTCGAAATAAGACCCGGCCATCGAAACGGCCTCATCCCGCTGGATATCACGCCCCCACCCCACAGAATCCTGGACTAATTGGGCCGCGTCACCTTCCCGGCCGATAGCCAGTAGGACGGTAATAGCTGTTTGTACGATAGCGCCGCCAGTTCTAAGGCCGGAGACTCTAAGGACCGGTTTTTCATCTAGTAGTAGCATATGAGACATAATAGCCCGCCCCTCTCTATAGGTCAAGACAAAAATTTCCGAAGCTTAAACGCCAGATATTCGTGGTATTTCCCCATAGCCAGATCTTCGAAAAATGGATCCCCATGAAATTCAAGCAGCACGTCGCGAAAATTATCATTCGTAAACAAAGGATGGACGAACACGACTTCGAGTACTTCGGGGGACTCACCGAAGAGACATCGGTTCAGTTCGTATATCGTAGCTTCGGGGGTCAAGAGCAGGGCAATCTTCTCTTCGGCAGTGCCATATAATAAAATGTCGTCTTTTTCACCGGGCATTATTCCACCAACAGGTAGTCGGAATGCGCCTCTTCCGGCTCTTCGGAAAGGCCGCCGCTTCCCGCGCCCATAAGGACCCCTCCAATGGAAGCCCAAATACTCGCCGAATTTTGAGGGGCAAAAAGTTCGTCCATATATTCCCGCTCGAATTGATGGAACACGTCAGCTTCCACTACATAAGGATTCATAAGGCTAGACGGAATATTGTAACCAGAGAACATCACGCGGGCGGTGGTATGATGCCGGCGGAGCATGCAGTGTGAAATTTCATGCATAATTAAGGACTTACGCCCATAATATAGACGCTCCGGGGCAAGGTCTACGTACCCGCCCGGATTGTCCCAGTAATTCCTATCAATAGTAACAACCGGGGTCTTTCTGGGCTCGATGATGCAAAGGCCTACGATACCGATCACTCCGGGCAGTCCATCGGCAGGATTCCCGAACTTAATGATGATATCGTCCGAGGGAACTTTAATGCCGCGACTGGCGGCCTGTATAAGGAATTCGCTAAAAAAGGGCTTCATCTCCGGCTCTATTTCAGCCTTACGGGGGTGAGTACCACAAGCGGCCAGGAAAAAGAGGGCGAGGATCTTTTTCATCTAATGATTGTATCCGAGATACGCGGGAGAGTCAACTATTATTCGAGGAAGCGCTTGAGGCCCAGCTCGACCCTAAGCCTCAGATTTTCTTCACGGAACTCGTTTAGATGTTTTAGCGCCTTATCCATATCCGCGCAGATGGATTTTACAGTACTTAGCATTAGATCGGGGTGCTTCAGGGCCGCCTCTTCAAAAGTTATCCCGTTGATGTCCTTCATTCCGCTTTGCCAGAAATCCCACGTCTTTTGGTAGGGCACGACTTTATTTGACATTAATCTCTCTTCTTAAATGGATTCCGCCGAATTATCAAACAATTTTACGAAGCTTCCGCACAATCCAGATCTTCGGCGCAGCGCGAAAAAGTAAAAGGTCTCGAACCGACGAGATAAGGATGACCAGAGACACGAGATTTGCGGTACCAACAAAAAGAACCCCCGGGTACCAGTCACTCGGGCCATACTGCCGCGCGTCAGTGATCGCCATATAAAGTAGCCCGGCCGTAGCCAGTCCCGACAATAAAAATATAGCGGCAGATACGATAGCCGGAAACATAAGCTCCATTCTAGTCTCGGCGTGCAATTCCTGAGCCACAAGAGGCAATTCTTTGAGAACGAAAGCTTCAGTCTTCTGCAAGCGCTTGATAATCCCGTCAAATGCGTTTTCTAGTTTCTTCTTGTTCATATAATTAATCTCTCTTCTTAAATGGATTCCATGAAATGATAGGAGTGCCAACAGATGACGGCTTTAGTGGTTCGGGCCGAGCAGAAAACGGCTCAGCGGCCGGCACCGAAAAACCCTTCTCTTTCCATCCTAGCACATTATGAAGACTAAAGTATTCGACCGACCGCTCACCTCGATAGAAATATAGGATACTACTCTTGGATACCTTCCAAGTGTCGGCCTTGACTTCTACAGACTTTACGCCCTTGACGGTTAGAAATTTTACGATGAAAGTTTTATAGCTCGTCATTTTGATTTCCTCTTCTTATTCCGGGGCGCTCGGTTCATCCACCTAACCACTTCGTTTAACCACTTCGACAGCTGAAGCACTTCTTGACGATTCAAGTGAATCTGAGCCGTGTCGCTGTAGTAATCTCCTCCGACATAAACGGCACGTCCGTCGCGGTCATCCTCATCGTAGAGTCCCGCATATACGGCCCCCTTATCAGTGATCCTTTCGCTAAAATTTAAACCTCCGGGTTTTAGAACGGACTTCACATTTGACTTACCAGTCTTGGTTTTTTTCATAGCATCTCCGCGTACATGAGCAATAGCACTTCTCGGTGCTTTGCGTTCTTATGAACGGCCGGCATAAAGAACGCTCCATTAAACTTATCTGGGGCCATAGTTTTTATAAAACCGTGGGTAAGTAATTCTTCTTCATCAGGATGCCTCTTATAGATCCCACGCGTCGGATTAGCGGGAAATACGTAGCCTAGCGCGATCTCTATAGCTTGGCAGCACCACGTTGCTCTGAATTCTGGCAATAGCTCAGATCCAGCAGAGATGCTCTCTCTATACAATCGCTCGTCTCTAATAAGCTCCGCAGCTTTCCGAAATACGCGCTTCTTATCTCTTCGATTCATATTCTACTCCTTCGTCATCGTAAGCCCGGAATCTACCGCTCGCTTGCGACAATTTACTAGATATTGCCGGCATCCAGCCTTGAGATCCGGAGTCACCTCGTTACCCACCTTAGTACACTTTTCGGCAGTAGTGTAAGGAAAAGCGCTACTTTCAACGGTCGGCGACCCAAAACGGAGGCATACGATAGTCAGGATCCATAGAGAAGTCATTTGGTCTCCGTTTCTTCAGTCTGGGGCTCTACAGCCGTTTCTTCCGGTTCGTCCTCGCCGTGCAGGGCTTTAAAGAAACGCTCCTGTTCGGGGGTCCGCTGCATATCTTTTGGGGCTTTAGATTTTTCGTCTTTCATTTAGATCCCCTCCGTTCTCGGCGTTTCTGGATGGCGTATACGGCTCCGGCTGCCATACTAGTGCATAACGAGAATAGCGTCATATTGGCAGGACCTCCAATGATCCCCACAGAAGACACAAGCATATCACTAATTATTCCGAGGACTATAAAAAGAAGGATTAATGCTACGGCTAGAAACACCGAGCCTGCAAGCGCAATAAGAGATCCTTTTATAAAGTCGATTAATAGTTTCATTTACGGGTCCTCTTCTTTCTTTTATTTCCAATTAGTACAATTCCAAATGCGAAGTTCACTCCGAGAAGAAAAATGGCGAGGGTGTATAGAATTCCGCTTATGGGGTCGTTCATTTAGGTTCCTTCCCAAAGTTATATTTCACATATAGACGGTTTTCGTTCCAAAACCGATACTGCATTCGGTTGTAATGGTCCAGCGAATGAGTCGATTGGTGCCATACTCCAAACTCAAGACCTGTGGGCAAAGTATAACCCATTCCGAACCTACCGGCAATCTGGGTAAAATATTGATCTCCGGCCACCCCGGTAACGCCCGTATAACCCACCAGTCCGGAATAAATAGGAATGTACAAGTCAGCCTGTAGGCCGTAACGCTGCTCAGGTCCCGTCAAGTCCAAATACCCCGGCAGGTTGCTGTCTACGAGCTTATAGGCCATCAAAGACCCGTAAATATCCCCGGCAAAGGCCGATAAGGGTAAAAAGAGCAGAAACAAAAAGGCTTTCATCTTATGATTTCCAGTACTTCCAGCCATCTTGGCGATTCCAAGAGGCGAGCCACTCATTAAGTTCGGCAACATTAATCGGACTAACTTCGGTCGAACCCAAGGTACCGGTAGGAATGTGCAGCCAATTAACTGTATATTTCATGCCCCTATAATAAACCATCTAGTACCCGGCAGTCAACACAAAAAAACACCTAATCTTTACGGGTAGATGGCCAAACTATTTCATTATTCGAATTCTGCCAATCTAGAAACGCTGGACCCCCAGCAATTCGGCCAAAATAAGTCCATTTCACCCGAATACCGCCAGGGAACTTCCCACATGGTTCCGCGGAGTTACCTCTATACCCAAGACAAGCCAGAAGGTGTGGTCGCAAATGGCCGGCACCGCTACGAAATCGATCTGCCGGAAGACTTTAAGCACTACGACCTCCGCCAAGACCCCGAAGGCATCATCCCGGCCACCCACAAACGCACCGGCCTTGTTGGTGCAGGCCTGTCCGATGAGATCGAGCACGAGATCAACCGCCGCGGTTACCACGGCTACCAACCCACCGACGACGTCATGATCAGTTTCCGCCCCATACCGGTCAAAAAGCCTAATCTTTTCGGTAAGCAAGAGGTATCTATGTCCAAAAATTTGAAAGACAAAGCTATTGAAGTTATTAAGAAAGCCGCCGCATATTTGTCTGCCAACCCGGACGCTCTGGCGAAAGCCGAACAGGCAGTTCCGGGCGTAGTTACCCCCAAGACCGAAGCTGAAGAATTCCCTGAACATGCCGCGGGTATCAAGAACGAAAAAGCCGTACCGGAAGAGCAAAAAGAAATGAAAAAAGAAGAGCAAGCTCCCGGCTCTAAGGGCAAAATCGAAGCTGCCCTTAACGCTCCGCCCTCCAAAGCAGCTCCCGGCCCCAAAGTAAACGTCCCCCCGAAAGGCTCGCAAATTGCGCTCAAAGGCAAGATCAAGCCCGAATCTATCAATAAGCTCAAAGCCGCCGGCTACCACCCCTTCTTTAAAGACGAAATGAAAGAATGGGCTTCTTCTAAAATGGAAAAAGCGCGCGAAGAAGAAGGCAAGTCTGACGCTTCGAAACGCTTCAACCGCGCTTCACGCCATTCTGCATCCTCCGAAATGAGAGACCCTCTTTCTGACAATGCAGTAGCCGGAGCCAAGATCCGCGCAGCCGGCCGAGAGCAGGAGAAGGGCGCACGAGAAGGAATGCCCCAAAAGGCATCCGATCAAGTCGTGAATTACAACAAAGAAACGGCTAAAGACATTCATCGCCAAACCTTAAAGCAATTGGTGTCCCAATCTAAGCCCGACCTGCCCGGAGCCCCCGCTAAGAAAGACGAACTCGAAAAAGACAACGCTCCCCACGCCCCCGGCTCACCCGATGATTCCGCTCATGATGTAGCAGAAGAGCATTCTTCCCTTAAAGAAGAACTCGCGCATTTGTCCCCCGAAGGCCAAGCCGAAATGCTCCGCCACCTCCAAACACTGTCCAAGCCCGGATCCCTCCGTTCGCTTATTAACCGTAAGATTGGCAAGGACAACAAATGAAATTAAAAGACGCAGCTCGCCTGTACAAAGGCGAACATCTCTTTGAACAGTTTGCGGATTTGGCTAAGGGCAAGCGCCGGTATTCTAGCGATACTGTTTCGTGGGGCCTCGACAAGCTTACGGGCAAGGATGCCAAACTCCCGATGAAAGATGGGAAGGTTGATGGGTCCAAAATTCCCAAGAAGAATCGCGCTCCCGGATGGAATTATACGGAAAGCCGCGAAATGACTTCAAAAGAGAAAAAAGCTCAAAAAGCCGAAATGGACAGTCCTCCGACCGCTAATTCCCAGGGCTTCAAATCCGTCCAAACCGGCACCATGAAAAAAGCTTCCGACCGCAATCCGGATTGGCAGAAAGAATACAAGAACAAAGCAGTCCGTTCGCCCAAATCTCGCATGGTATCTGGCGGCGAAATCGCCCGCGGCGTACACGGCGAGCACTATAAAGGCCGTCCGGGCGAAAGCACCGTAGGTATGCAAATTAGGGATAAGGCGTCCATGATGCTTAACCCCAAAGAGCGCCACCAAGAAAAACTCGCCGAACTTAAAGCTATGCCCAAGCCTAACCTGCCCAAAGCAGAAATGGATGATAAAGCTCCGCAAGCTCCCCAAAAAAGAGACCAAGGCGCCGAAATAAGGGCAAAGAATAGGGCCAAATGGGCGAAACGCACCGCTCGCTGGGATAAGTGGAAAGCTGAACAAAAGAAAGCCCCCCTCGGCAAGGCTAAAGAAGACCAAATCGCCCCTCCCGAAGCTCGCGGCCAATATCGCCAAGAGCGTCGTAAATTCGAACCCCGCGACCACATGGCTGACGACCTTACCTCCGAAAAGGGTGTAAGCGACACGGGTATCGAAATTCGTAGAGCAGATAAGCGCAATCCGGGAGTCCTTTCCCATGGTTACGCCAGAGTACAAGAACCCGAAAAACATAAACAAAACGCTGCCAGTCGGATCAGAGAGCGCCTAGCAATGGCGCGAATGAACCGCGCTAAGTAGGCAGATTAGCTTAATCTTACGAAGTAGTTAAGTCCTTAATAGGAGTATAGAAAATGGCTCAGCAAACCCAGGATCGCGCAGGGAATATTTTAACAATTCCGGGCACTTACGTATCCACTACCGTTATCAACAACCAATCGAGCATCGGTGTAGCCGGTGTGGTCGTATTGGTAGGAGAAGCGGAAGAAGGCAGAGCTTGGGATGAAGGTCAAGATAGCGACCCGAATACTTTCGGCTATTCGCTCGACCAAATCAACGCCGCAATCCAAGAATTCGGATCGGGTAACCTGATTGACGCGTTCAATGGTATCATTTCGGCTAACGCTGACGCCAACATCCAAGGTTCGGCTCAAAGAGTATATCTCCTGAAAACCAACCGCGGCTCCAAGGCTTCAGCGGTTATGACCCGTTCGGGTCTTAGCACCTACGCAAGCCTCCAAGCCCGCAAGGCTGGTAAGCCCGGCAATAACATCTCTTTTATCCATTCGACTAGCGTAGCAGAAGTCGCTCCCCAAATCCAGCTCGGGTACTACCCCCTGGTTTCCGGATCGGCTAGCCTTACGTTCCGCATCAACGGCGGCGCACAAGACATCGTCTCCGTTTCGGCCGGCACATTGCCCCCCGCAGTAGCTACCGCAATCCAAGACGCCGACCAGCTTGCTCAGGGCGGCCAAGACCGCGCCATCCTCGCTGTATCCGGCACTATCGCTCTGGCGGTACCTTCGGCTTCAGCTATCACTTTGACTAGATCGGTAGCCTGGGCGAATCTCCCGTCCGTAGGCGATACTCTTTACATCCCCACTGGTTCTGTAGTAGCTGGCGGAGCAGACCAAAACGTTGGCTCCTACCGTATTACTGCCGTTTCGAGTACTGTTATCAGCGCTGCCCGTGTATCGGTTACTTCGGCTAACGTCGCTGTAGCCGCTGCCGCTGTAGTAGCTGTAGCAGATGCTCAGGCCTTCTCCCCGATCACTATCCGTAACGCTACGGGTATGGACCGCGGCGTTCTGGCTTCGGTAACCGGCCAGGTAACCCCCTCGGCTTTGACTTCGTCTTCGGTCAAGCTTACCCTTGATTCCGGCATCTTGTTTGCTGCCACTGCCCAAGTCGGTGAACTCGTTTGGGTTCCCACGACTTTCGGTACGGTAGTACTTGCAGGCTGGTACCAAGTTTCGGCTTCTACCAATATCGTCACGGGTTCTATCACTTTGGCCCGCCTTTCGAATGGCTCGCTTTCTGGTTCACCTGCGGCCGTAGCCGCGTCTTCTGGTTTGTTCTCGGTTCTCAAGTCCGATATCGACGGCGTAGGCAAGTCGATGGAAATCGTAGCCGACGCTAACGCCCAGCTCGCTTTCCTTGCCCCGTCTACCGGCGTCGCTATCGCAGCTTCCCAGCTTCTCGCTTCTTCTTTAGAGCGCGAAGTTAAGCTCGACGTGTCGAAGCCCGGCAGTCCGGCTAGCATTACCCAAAGCTTCCTAGCTGGCGGCGATATCCCCCTGTCTATCGGTTACGCCGGCACTACGGCCACGATGACCATTACCGATTCGATCCTTACTACTTCGACTTCGGTACTTGCTGATGACTTGTCGATCAATCTGGCAGACTACCCCACCCTCCAAAACCTGGTGGACTTTATCAATTCGCATCCGAGTTATTCGGCGGCTATCATTGATCAAAGATGGCGTGCCATGTCCCCGGTAGACCTTGATAACGTTACGGCCGCTGGCATCGCTTCTAGTATTTCGGGTTCGCGCCCCGGTCGCATCAAACGCGATAATGCCGATTGGTTCATCCAAGTGTCGTCTTCTACCCTGATCGAAGCCGTAGCCCCCCTGAACACTTTGGCAGGTCTCCCCGACGCGGCCCTTTCTTCCCAGTTCTTAGCTGGCGGAGCTAAAGGTGCCACGACCGGTGCTAACGTATCGGACGCTATCGATTCTTGCGAACTCCTGGCCGCGAACTTCATCGTTCCCTGCTTCGAACAAGATGCAAGCCTCGATGTTGCGGCCGGAATTACCGACCCCGCTTCTGATTACCAGATCGATGCGATCAACGCTAAAGCCAGAGCACACTGTATTTCGATGTCCGAGACCAAGTCTCGCAAAAACCGCTCGGCGATCTGCGCTAAGTGGGACACTTATGATAACGCTAAAGCCGCAGCTCGCACGCTGTCTCATCCCAGATTGTCCCTTTGCTTCCAGCGCTCGAAAGACTCCGCCAGCAATGGTACGATCAAAACTTTCGGCGCTTGGTACACGGCGGTTAAAACGGCCGGAATGTCCGCCGCCGCTGGTTACAAGGGTATCGTTAAGAAGTTCGTAGGCATTACGGGTATTATCAGCCCCGCTGGATTCGATAGCCGCCGCCGAGGTGACCTCGAAGACGCTTTGGTTGCCGGCCTTGTTATTGTGGAAAGTGTTAGCACTGGCGGATTCCGCTACGTGTCGGACCAAACCACCTATAACATCGACAACAACTTTGTCTACAATTCGATTCAAGCCGTTTACCTCGCCGACCTTGTAACTTTGACCTTGATCCAGAACTCCGACAGAGCAATCGTCGGAGCTTCGGTCGCCGACATGTCCGCTGCCTTGATCTCAAGTTTCATCGCCGCGCAAATGTCGAACTTCCTGAGACTCAAGTGGACGTCCCCCTCGGATACTGCACCTCTCGGGTATAACGGCCTCGCCGTAACTATCAATGGCGGCGTAGCGAGCATCGATGTAAACATATTCTTAAACGGCTTACTGTACTTCGTCCCGATCTCCATGTCGATTTCGGCTGTACAAGAAAGCGCATAACTAAGTCCTTAAAATTACATTGACAAAACGGCTAAGGCTGTGATATACTTAAACGGTATGTCACGGCCTTCTCCATTTATAATTTACGCACTTAGAGACCCCTTTTCCGGGGAGGTCCGTTATGTGGGGCGCAGTTCTTCCGGCTTTACTCGACCGGGTGAACATTATCAAGAATCTTCGGCTAGGGTGCCAAATAATAAATGCAATAATTGGGCCAGAAAACAAAGGCGTTTGGGTAATCCGACAGATATTTATGTATTACATCGATGGGAAGAAAAACCATCCGATAAATCAATGAATGAGGCCGAAAAACTATTCATATGGTTTTTCCGACAAAAAGACAATCGGCTACTAAATCTGACCGAAGGAGGGGAAGGTATAAGCGGCTATTTTCACTCCCCTGAATCAAAGAAAAAGATGAGCGATAGGCTGAAAGAATTAGGGGTAAGACCTAGTAAAATTGCATTAGAAAGGGCCTCTGCTACCAATAAGCTTAACCCTCCGAGAAGAGGAAAAAAAGCCACTCCGGACATGTTGATAGCCATGAGCAAAAGACAGTCGGAATGGATAAGGATCAACGGGCATCCAATGAAAGGTCGAAAGATGTCCGCCGAATCCCTCGAGAAAATAAAAAAAGCCAGGGCGGTACGAGTCATCAGGTCGGACGGACTAATATTTGACTCCATACCAAAGGCAGCCGAAGCAATAAGTGCAGATTTAAGCTCAGTCCATGATGTATTAAGCGGCCACGTATTATCTCTATATGGCTTTAGTTTCGCATATTTAACAGATAATTATAGAGAAAAATTTTCAAAATTCGGCATTGAAATGTATTTTCGCCAAAAACGAATCGCTAGAAGAGATGACATACGGGCGGCTTTTAGCGTGAAGCTCACCCATAAAAGAACCCCATTTATATATAAAGGCGTGCCCTACAAAAGCACATCCCTGGCCCAAAGAGCTTCCGGAATTCCTAAAACCACCTTCTTTAGGGATGTCCGTAGCGGTAAAATCAAGTCCGAGTAGCCCAAAAACTCTCCAAAAATAGCCTAATCTTTGAATCATAACCCTGTTTTAGCTTATTCCCATCCAGGAGAGAGCCCCAAATGGCAAAATCACCAATTATTCATGGCGCAATCGCTAAAGTAGCTATTTATGACGAAGCTACTCAGCAGCTGAAAGTCGTCGGAATCTATACTTCCTGCACTTGGTCAGTATCTTATGATACTCACGTAGCCCATGTTCTCGGCAGAAGTCAGCCGGCGGCGATCAGTTATACGGGGCGCGAAGCCATCCGCATGACCTTGACCGGTTTTCGCGTAGCTGGCGGTAGCCCCTACCAAGTTGGCACTATCCCCGCTCTTAAAGAACTGATGAATACCCCCGGTATCAAAATCACGATTCAACAACGCGGCGGCCAAAATGGCACCTCGGCGGATTCGAATTTGATCGAAGTGGAAGAAATGTTCGCAACCGACTTCTCGACCGGTATCAATGCCCGGTCGGTGTCGGATGTTAGCGTTAGCTTGATTGGTATTACTTACCGCGAACCCGGAACCAAAGAAGACGGTTCGGATCCCGGCGAAGTCAAGATCACAGACGGCATCTGATCTACATTACTATCAAACAAATCAGCGGGCTGAGGGAGCAAATCGTCTCCCCAGCCCGTTTGTATTTCTAGTGATTCGTAGTCATCCACTACACCAAAATAGCACTATTGCAGCAGTTTGGCAAGTAGTCTTTCGGCGTAAAGCCCTAGGGCGTATTTCCGCATACCCGCGTGTTTGGTATGGCTTATTAGTAGTAGCAAGTGCCCCATTTCCAGCTCGTAATGCCGGACCAGGTACTGCTCCACTTCGAACTCCCCGGATTCCAAATCTAGGGCTATAAAATCTGTATTTTCAATCACGGGTAAGAAACTCCGTAAAGAGCCTCGATGTTATAGCGTTTCTTACCTTGGATGAGCGATCCGCTTTAAGCAGTTCTTTTTGAGCATCATCTAAAGTATCCCAATAATCTTTCGCGGCGATAAGTCTGATAGTGGCTCTGGGGTCTAAAACCATCAAATCTACAGCACGAGCCGGCTCTAATTTTTCCAGAAGTCTTAGGCCGGCCAAATGCAGCGTAGGGTTATCGGAGCTAACGGCTTCCGCCGCGATGGTGATATCGGCTTTTGGGGATTGTACACACTTTAGCTTCTCAAATAAATCTATGTGCTTGGCCCTTAGAATTTGCAGCAGGTGCTCCGGACCCCAAGACACTATATGCAAGTAATCTAGAACTCGGCCACGATTTGATATTGCAAAATCCAGCCCGCTAGGTTCCCGCACTTTTAGCTCCGACTTTATCAGCCGGTCCATGGTGGCGGTCGTCATTTTCGGCGAGCGAAACACCCCTCTGGCGGATCCAAATCTGTAGTAGCGGAAGCCCTCGTAATTTGCTTGCCGGATGCGACGTATCAAGTACGAGATAATTCGGCTATCCACGTAGGGGCTAGCCGCTGCCCTGCGCACTATTTCATCATTTATCGCCGCTCGGTCTTGTTTTTCGGGAGACCTTGAGCGGTACGCGTAGGAGCCGGCCGCAGCTTTAATCCAAGGCCCGGAATACCCCGCAGATATGTCCCTATAGGATTGCATGGTCAAGGCAACATATTTGTTAATGGCCCATTTGATATCTTTACGAACCAGAGCCGCATGCTTAGCCGTCAGCGGCCCCGGCGGGTCAAATCTATCTCTAGAAAATGGGGTTTTGGAGCGGTAGTACATTAAGCACGCCTGCTGAGCCTAGCTATATTTTTGAGAGTCACACCTTCGGCCAGCACCTTGCGTGCCCTTACTTGATCTCCGGTTTCGCCTTTTTCAATCGCCCGGACCATAGCCGCCGCGATAATATCCAAAGTGACGTCTTCACCCGTGTCATGGTCTAGCACCTTAAATAGGCGGCCGGAAAACACGAATTGATACACATCATCTAAATTGACGTAACGCCGCTGCTCGGAGCTATAAAGCTTGCGATTTTTGGCGTAGCGGTAGACGTTTTCCATTATCCTCGTTTAGGCAGGTCTTCGAAGATCCAGGTACCTAATAATAATATACCACAAGTCTCGAAAGTGGCCAGCGGAGCGAGCAGGGCGGCGGCCCAAGGCTCCTTCAGGATGACCCCCAAATACACCAACTGCCAAAGCCCTACCGCCATCATGGTTAGCGGAATAGTCAAGAATAAGAAGAACATACGAGCCATTAAACCGGTCCCTTGCATAGGAATCTCCCGCCCATCCTAAGGGCTTTATAGGGTACTCTGGACATAATAGAACCTTCTACTTAGGCATAGCAAGGGTTTTTTTACCTAATCTTAAATATGCGATTCTCCCATTGTTTATAGGGACTTATAACGGGAATTATGAAGAAATTTCTTAAACGCGAGCCGGTCGCCCCCAGATTACTAACCGCTAACGGTACTCCTACGGGTCTCGTTACGATTGTGGACACTATCGGTTTTCGCACGGGCGCATTAGTAGTTATTAGAGCCGGATCTATTGGTCTTCGTGCCCGGATTCGAGACATCGTTTCTACCACCCAGCTTATACTAGAATCCGAAGATCGGCTTAGCGCCGCGAATCTTTCGGCGTTCACAGTTTTAGCTGGCGCCGCAATCGAACAGATCGAAGAGACCTATGCCCCCGAACAAGAAGACGGTGAGCTGTTTTCTTCCGTGTACGAATCCCATCCGGTATCGGCTATCCGCACTACTTCGGTAGACCCCTATGGTAACCCCTACACTCCGGATAATCCCCTACCGGTCAATGCTTCGGTGACGGTGGTAGTACCTCCCGTTACGGTCGACATTGATGCGATGACCCCGCCCACGAGGCCGGATCCCGACAACCTCCTCATAGTCGGATCAGAAGACGGAACTAAATCCGGACTGAAACACGCGGCTCGGGTAGATTCGGACCTCGACGTCAGGGTCGGGATTAGCAACGGGGCAAACAAGGCCGCCGTAAGTGGTGCGGGAGATCTCTCCGTCAGGGATTCCAATATTGACGCGCTGCTATCTACTCGGGCCACGGAAGCAACGCTTTCCGCGGTTAATACCAAGCTTAATTCTCTCGGCCAAAAGCCAATGGCAGGGTCCGTCCCTGTAGTTATGGCTACAGACCAATCGCCAATTCCGGTCACTGCCACCTTAGCCGATGAGCCCCTAAAGATATCTGGTACTATAGATGGACAGCCAAATGGCACAGAGTTCACGTTCGTAAACAATTTAAAGCTTCAGATCCTGGATTCACATAACCGGGTTGCAGCTTTTACATACGCAGACTTCGGCACGAAGAATCAGAGAGTCACTATGATAGACTACGTTAGCGCCACTTTCCCAGGCACAACGGTTAGGCGTCAATTCGCTTATACGCTTGTTGGGAATAATTACCGAAGAGACAGCGAAACCTGGACTATAGTTTAAAGGGATAGAATATGAAATGGATTAAAGCGGACTTACTAGCAAGTGTCGGCGGAACTTACGATCAAACAAGGACTACGATCCAGGGCAGGGTGGCGTCTAAAGTAATTGATACGAAGACAGTTCTCGGACCTCCTTTGTCAAAGTTTATCGACGTTTTTACCGATACGGCTCAAACCCCCGCAGGCGTATATTGCACCGATAACGGCAGACTTTTCGTCCTAGTGGCTCCGGTAAACGGGACTAGCTATGATACTCTACCCATCCTTCTTTACGATTTCAATTTAACCACCGGAGCTTACGCCTATGTGGGCCGCATAGATGTTCAGCTACCCAACCTTGCCGCGACTACCCATACGATTCGAGGCTTCAAGGTAATCGACACCGGCACGACCGGGTGGAAACTATTCATTACGACTATAGCGACCGTTACAATCAACGGCGGAACTTTTTTAGTTAACAAGATTGACAAGGCAGACTTTATTCCAATCGGCTTTCCTGTCATACCTATGGCCACCGCCACAGACGCCAAAGCCGTATATTTACTGCAAGATCCGTCAAACATAGGAGTCGGCCAATTACAGATCGCATCAACTGGTGCGGTCATGGACGAAGCCGCTAACAGAATTTACGTTCACAACGGCATTTCGGCAACCCATCAATACTACGTTTATGATACCAGTATCGCCCCCACTTGGACTTCGAACGCAGTCACTGGCACCGAAGCTACGAACACTATTAACGACGCCGGTCATACTTTTGTAAACAATACCCCAGTTATTTTTTCTGCAATTACTGGCGGTGCTGGCCTAGTCGCCGGCACTCCTTATTTCGTGGTCGGCGCAGTTGCTGGTGTTAGCTATCAGCTGTCCCTTACGAGCGGCGGTGCGGCAATCAACTTTACAACAGACATCAGTGCCGGAACCATAGGCAGAGCATGGGGAACGACCGGCTCAAATTTTATTCATAAAACCGGAAACTTACCGGCATTAGCGGGCACACTGTTGACAACCGACAGCGAAGACAAGGCGATTCCGGTTGCGGCCCCACTAAACGGCGGGGTTCTTAACGGAAATGCCTGCGCGTTCTTTTCTACCTCTACCAACCTGTATCTCGGATTACTGTCAGAGCTTACCTCTGGTGCCGTGACCTGGCCATCGCTTACGACTTCAAACATTTCAGGAACCATAAACCAAATTACGACCCCCACGAATGCTTTTGCCAGCTGGTCTAACGTCCTGGATGCCGCCACTTACGTTACTAACATATCCAAGTTCATAACGAAGCAGGTGGTAAATAACTTGATCCAGTCCATAACTGGAGAGCTGAACAACCAATATTACGAGGCCACCGCCGTTGACACCGTCAACCTCGGACTCGTCACGGTTATCGGGATGGACAATGCATCTGGGTGGCTGTTTGTCGCGGGCGGCACCTTAGGGCAGAGAGGCGTCATAGCTGTAGACTTCGCTTCGGACTCGGCATATAATACGGCCTATGTCGTCACGAAAGTACTGAGCAATCCGAATGCGGCCTTGAAGTTCATCACCAGCTGGGAAAAATTGGCGGACCAGACCGGAAATATTAAAGTTCAATACAGAACCTCTGGATTTGGATCTATTTCGGGTGGGTGGATTGATCTGATCGCTTTTTCCGATCTTTCGGCTTCAGCGATAACAAGCAATCAAATTCAGTTTAAAATTCTATTCAATGTTCAATCCGAAGGAAGCTCGACTCCCGCGCAAGTGAACGAACTATTAATCGGAACAGACGCAAATAACGGCATTTCTGACAATTGGGAATTCAGCGATGACTTCTCAGACAACGGCGTTCCTTCTAGGACCACATTTAGACTTAAAATCGCATACGGATCTGTTGTACCTACGCTTTACTATAGAGCATACGATCTTTCCGATGCGCTTTTGATCAACAACAATACCGTGACCAATGCCGCCAATTTTGATTATTCGACGGATAACGGGATGAGCTGGATTCCGCTCGGAACTATCCCCAACGTAGTCGGAACGCTAGTCAGATACAGCTTCACTTCTCCTCCAGGGGTTGATATCCGCCCAGGATTGAAAAATGACTAGAAAATCAAGGTTGTTTTGGACACTAGAAAAATGTAAAGCGAGAGCGCTGGATTTTAAAACTCGCTCGGAGTGGATAAAATCTTGCGGGGGGTCTTATAAGTCCGCCCTGAAGCGCGGATGGTTAGAGGAGTGCTGCTTACACATGCCTACCATTATTGGCGGCACCCCTAGGCAATTCTCGCTGGATCAATGCTTGGAAATATCCAAAACATTTCAAAATCCTCAAAAATGGAGGGAAGGGCATCCACGGTCTTACAAATGTGCGTATTTAGCCGGCTGGTATTATCCATGCACCGCGCACATGACGAGGCTAAAAGGCGCCTGGAACTCTTTGGAAAAATGCAATAAGATTTCGATAAATTTTACAAATTCATCGGAATGGAGAAAAGCTTCTCCCAGCTCATATACCTACGCCAGCAAGAAGGGCTGGCTACTACAATGCACGTCTCACATGGTTCGCTTAGGCGGAACGAGCAATAAAGAAAAAGAATTATTAAAAATAATAAAAGATAAATACCCTTCGGCTCAATCTAAGCGTTTTTCAAATAAAAACAAAAAATTCAAGTCCCCGTGTTTTGAGGTTGATATTTACGTTCCGGAGCTAAACAAGGCCATTGAATTCGACGGTAAGTATTGGCACGGGGAAGGGTTTGCCCGCAAGTGGACAAATGATCCCGCAATTTTCGCGAAAACGAAAGATAATTTTTTTAAATCCATCAACATTCAAGTTTTACACATTTGCGAGAAGCAGTGGGACAGCAATAAGTCATTTCAGATAGGGGCCGCGCTAAAATTTCTGGGGGCACCATGCCGAATATATTCATAAGCGATAATTTCTATCAAGGTACAAGCGAGGCTTGTATCGTCGATTTGACTCCTCCAGTTTTTGCAGGGATCACATCGCTAGATGTTGAATCTAGGGGTCAAATTAGGGCGGGCTGGTCGGCGGCGACCGATCCGACTCCGCCTATTAGGTATGAAATTTACATTAAAGCCTCAACCGCTACCGGTTTATTCAGCCTTGCTAACATAGTGGCCTTGACCCCCAATCTGCAATACGACATCTATAATTTGCCCGACGGGTCCTTTCTGCAAAACGGCGTTACGTATTTTGTAGGGGTTAGAGCAATCGATGGCGTGAACAACAGAGATAGTAACCTAGTGTCGATGAGCGTCATCTCTACCGGGATCCTGACATCTATTGATACTTACGAGACCAAGGCCTCGTGGTCTGTCGATGATTCCAACCAATTTAGAATCACCGCTTGGGCCAATAAAAACGGCAATCTGGCTAATGCTCCTGGTGCTGTTTTGGGAACTGCGAGCTATCAAGTTTACGATAAACTCGGAGCGGCGATAGTCGGAATGTCCGGGTCCGGAGTGGCCGCGAATTCTCAAGGTCTATACGTATTTTCGGCAGTCGCGAATCTTTTAGAAGAAGAATCCGAGCACTATGAAATCAAAGTAACGGTTTCTGTAGATGGAGAAAACAGGTTTAACTTTATCCGAGTTGAAGCCGGTATAGAACAGTACGAAGTAGATGGAACCGGGGGCGTTGACTCTTCTAATAATCTTGTCGGATCGTTCTGGGTAACGGAAAACGAGAAAGTTGTAACCGCCAACCTCGGCGTCGGATCCTATCAAGTCTACGAGGCGGACGGAACTTTAATCCCAGGGTTCAGTGAAACTGGCATTGTCGCTGACGTAAATGGTTTCTTTGCAATTACACCAGTGCCCCTGCCCCCGTCCTTAAGCACCACCGAGCCCTACATCGCGAGATGCACCATCGTTGTAAGCGGTACCTCTAGGTCTCATAATGTTATTTTTGAACCGGGTACGACTAACTATACCTGCAGGGCGACTTTCTCAATCAATGCTCTTAACCAACTAGAAGCCACTTTCTGGTCTACGGTTAACGATGAATTGACAGATACCGCCCTCCTAGGAACCGCAAGCTATACGATCTATGACAAGCTCGGCGTTGCCGTTGCCGGCCTTACTCAATCCGGTATTACCCCGGACGTAAATGGGTTTTTCCACAGTACGCCGGTATCGGCCATCCTTTTGACCGATCTAACTCACTACACGGCCAAGGTTACGATAGGAATAGCCGGCCAGAATAGAACGGTCGCTAAAGGATTTTCTCTACTAGGAACTTAATAATGCCGATTACAAGAAAACTAGTAGCTCAAGACGACAATGACGATAACCAATGGTTAAAAGTTGACCATGATTCTCGTTATATCGTAAATGATGCCGACGACTGGCAGTTCTTGTTCGGCCCCAATAGCGCCCTGTCTACCAGCACGCAGGCCATAAAAATTGCCGCCAAGTTCAACGAAAACTCCTTTAACAACATCCAGATGATCGCCTATCTGTACGATGCAAAAAACATGTCAGTGGCGAGCAGCGCCAATTGCATGTTCAATATTTACAAAATATCTGCGCCTGATTGGACGGAAACATTCGTTACTTCATTGAACGGTGTTTTGCTATCGAACAATTATTTCTACGCCAACCCCCTGCTGAGCGGTCTATCTGCCGTTGATTTCCAGGGCGGTGAATCTATAATGATAGAAGTGTCGGTCATAAGACTGGGCGTTACATACAGAGACCGTGCGTACTTCAATCATTTAGGCATCTATGACAATGTAACTAGATTGCGCCAAGATGTTGATTTCTTAGATATTACCAAAAAAGATCTGTAGGGCAAAAATGAGAAAATACGCATTGGTCAATAATAGCATAATTACAAAAATCGCAGAAATAGAAGAAGATGGTTTTGCAGAGCTTATAAAATCAAATGACATGGTCATTGATATTGCCGACGATATTCCACAGCCGACAATTGGTTGGGTTTTGAACGGTAACAGGCTCGAAATACCCCAAAACTTAAGTTCCAGGGAACAATTCGAAATCGAATTGAATTCCAGAAAGGCGGAATTTGGGTCAAAACTCGCGAAAGCCGCTGTAGACCGGATCGGAGCCAGGAACAAGATTCTGGATAAAAGCGGGCCTCAAGTTATTTCTTTGTTAACACAACTTTTAGGGGTTAAGTCCTTGCTTGAAACCGGAGCACTGGGAACTGCTAGGCATTCTTGTATACAGCTTAAAGTCGTATATACGGAATATGCAGATATATTTGATGAAGCTATTCTTCAAATAAACGCTTTCGAATCGAATTTCGGTTTATAGGATTTTTAAAATGGTATGCCGGGTATTTCTTAATAACAGCTCGATGGCTATGGGCAGGTATAGTACCGGCATGACTGCCGAAGCCGTAGTCTCATGAAAACTATTATCGTGGGGTTTAGCCGCCCCGTCAAACCGATGATATTCTCCAACCTCATTATGTGGTCGGACAAGACTAATTATAGCCACGTCTATTTGAAATGGGAATGGAAGGGTATTGACCGCGATATTATTTATCAAGCCAGCAAGCTTGCGGTGAACTTCGAAAGCAACAAAACCTTCGAAACCCATTCCCTGGCCGTAGAAGAATACGAAGTAACCCTAGGTGACGAATGTCATCGTAAAATGATGCAGTTTTGTATGGACAATGCCAACAAACCCTACGGCATCAAAGAGATTTTAGGCTTTGCTTGGGTCAAAATCATGGCCAAATTAGGCAAGAAATGCAAAAATCCGTTCCCTTCAAACGGGAATACCTTCGTATGTTCGACGCTCGGTGCGGAAATCCTCCAAGTGGCCGATGTCATAGACGACAATATCGTGTCCGAGGATGTAGACCCTCTAGATTTGAACCGGATTTTAAGGCAAATCGGGCTAAAACGGGTTAAATAGGCAGTAATAACGAATAGTTATGGAATTCTTAACCGTAGCCTTAGATAAAATAATCGTAAGTGTCCGAAAACCCGTAGAGCTAAGTACCTAATCTTTTATACAACTGACCAATTCCTATGCAATTTTTAAGAGAAGTACCAGAAATGAAAGAATGGGCCGTAAAAATACTTGTTTCGGCTATGTCGGTACTGATGCCAATCCAGGGCACTCTTTTAACGGTCGGCGTCTTAATATTTGCGGATCTTATCACTGGTGTTTGGGCGGCTCGTAAGCGCGGCGAAGCCATTACTTCGGCGATGCTCCGCCGTAGTGTTAGCAAGATCCTGGTTTACCACCTCGTGGTCATCACGGGCTTCCTAGTGGATACCTATCTAACCGGCGGCTTGATTCCTATCGCTAAGCTGGCCGGCTCTGTAATCGGTCTCGTAGAACTTACGAGCATTATGGAAAATTCGAATACGATCTTGGGGCGCAATATTTTCAAGTCCATTATCGTCAAGCTCGGATCAGACAACGATCCGACCAAAAAGCTCTAATAATAGACTTCTTCCGTACCGTAGCTTCCAGTTACAGTTTCGCCCCATTTACCGTCCGTAAGCCTATATAGCTGTATACCTACAAGCCGAACGGATCCGTCTTCTTCTTTAAAATACAATTGGTATTTATTGAGATACCAGAGCTTCTTCTGCGTGGTCGGAGCATGCTTTAGGTAAATCTCGCGGCGATCTTCGAGGCTCATTCTCTTCCGAACCATTCTTTGATTTTAATCTTTAAGAATAGAAACAATACTCCGCCGAGGGCTTTTTTTATCCTCCGCAGCTCATCTTTATCTTGGGGCATTTGCCCTTCCGATTCTAAATCCGTCACGTAGGCGGCGGCAATAGACGGCAAGCTTTTCGGGTATTCTTTCATATAAGATTCATCGCGGGATAGAATTTTTTCTAGGCGTATCGGTTGTAGTAGATGCGATACGTCCGGATCTTCAACCTTGAGGCCCCCGACCTTAGGCGCTCCGGTCCATTTGGTTTCTTCGGCTTCGAATACTTTTTTTACCCGATTACCCATGATGCTGATTACTATACCTTCGGGACGCATAAATCCGGGGACAAGCTTTGAGCCGCCAGTTTTAAGTTCCGTCATCGTTTCATCGATTTTTGTCGTGATAAGGGGTCCCCTGTACAGTACCGGAACGACCATAACTTGAGGAGGAAGAGGCCTATCTTCGGGATATTTCCAGAAGTCGAACAATACGAATCGTTTTTCGGGCAGGCCTTCTCCCGAATTAATTCCGGGACCCACCCATTCTCCGTAGTGGTAGCCAAGGCCTAATTTTTCAATGAGTTCGGCTGCGTTCTTTTCAACCCAAGCCGCAAATCCGAAGTTGTCATCTTCCGGTGTGACATTCCGGGTACGCGACTGGGCTTTTATTTCGATACGAGTATCTCCGCCCATATCTTGATCGCCCTCGAAAATATGAACGCAGGCATTCGTGCCGTGAAGTTTCTGCGTAATGGTCATCTCGATATTGCTCAATCGCGGGATCTTGGGAAATGCTACAAAACTCATAGTTACCTTTTCGAGTCCAGGGCTTCGGCGATACGCTCTGCAATCATCGAAGCCACTACGTCGTTGTCAATAAATTCCCTAAACTCGTTTACGATGGCCGTAGCTGTATCCTCATTCGTGGGTTTATACTGGGCGGATTTGTTGCAATCCATGCAGGACCCCTGATCTTCGACCCCGCCGGCTTCGACATAGAGCCTTTTAGACCGGCCGCACATCCAACATTTTCCTCTACCTAAATCAATGAATTTCGGGTCCATACTACCCCACCACTAGTAAAATAACCACAACCACCAGCACGGCAATAAGATACATCTTTTGCGCGTGTCTGGCGGCGGCCATTAGAGTTCCCCGATCTTTACGGGCTTCAGCACCCTGTTAAGGGATTCGAGGTCAAAAGCAGATTCATAGCTCTCGCCATTGTCTTTAATGAGATAGATCCGACCACTGATCCGGTGGTGGATATAAATCGCACCGGCCAGAGGAAAACGGTCGACGGGAATTCCCGGAACTAAATACACTGTACATTCCGGTTTTAGTTTCTTTTTCATAAATTACTCCCGGCGAAAGAATAGATACCAAATACCTAGTACCAGTAGAAGGCCTTCCACGGTTTAGACCAATACCCCTTCTAGGGCGGCCACTTCGTTACCGGTGAGCTTGAGTTTCTCTCCGAGTTCTGCGACTTCGACAGTATTGATCTCGACTTCCAAATTGAGGAGTTCTTGCATCTCGCGGAGGAATTCGTTCATATTTTCCGCAGAAGGACGGATCTGGCCGCTTTCATCCGGCTGAAATTCGCCGGCTTCATTGCGGGGAGCGTGCTTTTTGATGAGTTCTGTGCGGAGTTCTTCATACTTGGCAACTTCCTGCTTAACTTGAATAACCATACCCTTGATACGGAAAGCCACTTTCAGTGGCACTTCCACGCTCGATACCTTGGCAAGCGCCGGGGCGAATTCGGATTGGATGATTTGTGCGATTTTGATTTTAGCCATTTTATTGTCCCTTTTTGTTAGCAATTGTTAAAGGCGAAGAGCTGGAAATCCAGCCCGCCATAATTTTGATAGCGACAGCCTGCAAGAACGTAATATCGGATGCGACGGCGGGCAGGGCCGGAGAAATACCGTAATTCCACCCAGCTCGGATAAAAAGTCCGGCCAGTAGTAGGTATACGATTTCGCCGCCAAGTTTTACCAGCAATTCCACACCTAATTTCTTCTTATCGATTTTCTTTGCCATCTAATCCTCCAAAAATTGTGCGGGCGGCCAAAACCAGCCCCAATACTGATAAGTATACCCCGAGATAGGCCCCCAAGACAAGGTTTTTCATGATTCCCCGAAAGGCTCGGCTACTTCCATATAAGCCACGCATCTGCGCTGTTTCTCTTCCAGGAGCCCCACGAGCCGGCTTTCGTCTTCTAGGGAAAGGATCTTCTTGGCGTCTTCATCCGTAATGGCGAACAGCTTCGACCAAATGGCAACCAGCCCTTGAAAATCAGCCGGGGTAATATTACGGGTCTTAATGGTATCGATACCATTTTGGCAGGACACCCATATATCGTAGTGACGCCATGGGAACGCCGCGGCTCTTTTTCTTTTGTTCATTCCGGCCCCCAACTAACAAGTACCAATGCCGCCCTTGTATTCGAATAGTGCGTCTTCTAGGAGCCGAAGGGTCTCGTTCACACTCTTTTTCAGGTCGGGGGCAATAGCGATAGCCGCGTAAAAATTGTCGCTACCTAAGTTCTTGATATCATGGTAATAGCAAAAGAAATCAATAAGCCGGCGGTCTCCGGGAGTATCCGCGTGCAGTACGCCATCTTCGAGGCGCATCTTCAGTTTCAGTAACATGGTATGGTCACCCATCGTGCGGAAGACCAAAGCCCGGTCTTTAGGATCCGGCTGTTTAAAGCCGCTCGTTTGTTGGTTACTGTTACTCACCGCTACCGCCTTCTGATAAAGAGCCGAACCCTTGTAGGATGAATTCTTTAACTTCGATGAGACGGCCTTCTTCAGCGAACCGGGTAATTTTTTCAACCATCTTATAGGAGAAGTAACCAATACCCAAAACAAATAGGACATATCCCATAATGAGCGCATTTTTCATACCTTTCCTTTATTGAGTTCAGCTTCAATTTGCTTTTTAACCCGGTTGTGCCGCATTTCCAGGTCTACGAGATTTAGGGTATCGGCCACTTTGGCGAAACGCTTCATGATTTTAGCCTGGGTGGCGAACATACGAGGCGGGTGGTCAAAATGCTTCATATGAGCCATTTCGTGGGCCAAAGTTTCCAGCACGTTATAGAGGCGGCAAGACTTAGGTCCGCCACGCTTCCAGAGACCGTTAGGGAGTCTTTCGAATTCAGTGGTAGTCATATACATGCGGATCGTAAACATCCGGTTTGGTTCGATGGTACAGATCGCCTCCGCCTGCTTGGCGCGGTTTTTGTGCAGGTGGATACGCAGCACGGCCTTAAGGCGGTCAACGTCTACTAGGCCTCTGGCGGACTCTACAAAAGGGGTCAGCCATTCAGTATCACGGTCGTATTTAACGGGCATGTGAAAATTATACCCCATCCTCCGCGGGTTGGCAAAAGAAAGCCTAAAATAGCTTAAAAAACTTAATCTTACGTGTAGAGGTGATCCCATGTCCAAGATTTCAGACTTATGGAAAAAATGGTCCGAAGAAGGTGTAAGACTCCCCTATGCTTACGACCCAACTACGTCTAAGCCCTCGATTACACTATTGCAGTTCTACGTGTCTTGGCTCCTGATGTTTTGCTCCCTGATCGCCCTGCACGTAAAGCCGTCTTTATGGCCCGCAAGCGCCGGGTGTATGGTTTGGTGGGCAATGTCTGTGATCTTTTACCGTCTGCGTCGCCTGGATAAAGCCAAAATCAACCTAGATGAAAAATCCATTGAACTGGAATCCACCGAAACCAAGGAAGAAGCCTAGCTTTTTAGTTCAGAATGGGGTATCATATACCCTATGCCACTTGGTTATCACCGCTACAATATTGGCACCTGGGGTAATTATTCGAGTCGCGGCATCAAATCTCAAGTCAAATTTAAACACGGTATGGTTACCAAGACCGCCGATGGTATTTTGCGGTTCGAAGATCATCGCGATCTGGCTCAAATGTGCCGCATAATTAAGCGTTCCGCCCTTCAGTTTAAATTTCGAAAAGATAAGAAGAACCTGACCTTGTGGGTAAATCCCTATCAAAATACTCTGGATGTTAAATACCAAAAATACTTCCCGGACCCCCCCAAGGCGGTTTGATGGATTCGCACTGGATCCATACCGTGTATTGGCCCGTAGTCTCAAAGGCTGGGAAGCCATCACTGGCTAACATCTCCGCACCTGGTGCCCAGTATTCCGGGGTTTATTTCATCCCGGACTACGCCATGCCGCAGCACCTGCCGATTACCGGATTTGACGAACCCTATAAAAACGACAAGGGTATTACAACAATCCGACGTCTCGCGGGTAGTCCCTATAAGAGATTAAAGGCCAAATACGACCAATACTTCGGGAGTCCAAATGGATATCCCCCATTTTGAAGAGGTTATACGGCACGACGACGAAGGTTTAGAACACCCCAGATGGACTTACCCCCTGCAAAAACATTCAGTACGCCCGATTTTCAATAATCGCGGCAGGTATTTCGCGAACTTGTCCGGCAAAAACTACGACCCGGAAATAATGACCGCGGTAAGCATAGAACCCGTACCCGTTTGGGGCGGACTCATACTTCAATTAGTCGAATATGTGGGGCCGCCGCGAGTTGAAGATATGCGCCTGAAATATCTAAAATACTTCGATTGACGGCCGGCTTCAGATTAAGATATAATACCCGAAGATGACTGATAACTGGGTGACCGTGCCTAACGGTAATTTCTTTATTATAGGTCCGAATTCCGTTATTACCGAGGAAATGATTCCGCTACTCCGCCGCACTCCCAACATCCACAAGCTCACCTACTGGGTCCGGGAGATGACATCATATCCGGTTAGCAAAATAAATCCGGCGCCGTACAATCAAGCCGTCGATCTTAGGCTCGGCGCCCCCAAATCTGAATACGAGCGTATCGAAAAGATGTATCGCTTTTTCTTCTTGGAAGGGGGAGCCTGATGGAAGTCCCTTTCATTCAAGAAATGCAACACGACGAGCAGTTCGGGTGGTTGTATATTTGGCAGCCAAAGAACGTAGAAAATCATCGCCCTCGGTTTTTTGGGGGATACGAGGCCGGGACTTATCCCGGCGCCTCATTGCAGCACTACGAATGCGAAGGCGGGGTCCTAAAAAGTGTATTCAATGATATGAATGGTGCGGGCAATGCCCGACTTCAAATCTACGAAGTATCAGGGCCGATCATTTCTAGGCTTCCAAGGCTTCTGCACGTTTACGAATCCACCTTTGGTGCGATATGACGCATTCTATTAAATTTTACAGCGCGGACGTAGCCTACAAGATGATAGCTCGGGACGGCCAGGCTAAGGTATACGGCAGTATGCCGTTCGACTTGTTTCCGGTTAAGCGAGAGCGCCGCCACAAAATGGGCCGGGTAGAACTTTACATCAAATCCTACCGGACGTTAAAAGGCGGGACCGCAGTCATGCTCGATAAGGCCTACATTCTAGACGAATCCGGCGAATGCGAACGAATCGGACAAAAGTATAGGAAATATCTTCCATATGAGCCGTTTTAGCCCCGACGTGCTCGACCTTTGGGTCAGGTTCGACGACGCCGATGATAAGCGCCCGGCGCGTATGTACGGCTATGTCCCCCGTAAGGAATTCGGTCCAGATGCTCATTACATACTTACCATCGGGACGGCCCGTATCAGATTCCGGAATAAGAAGAAAGGTCGCTTTAAGCTGTACATTTGGAACGGCAAGCTGCTAAATCAGGCCCAGGAAGTCGCGGACCTGCGAACCAAATGGGGCTTTTATTTCGATTGACCGCCCCACGGCTCGCGGGGTACAATAACCGCGTGATAGTACCATGTATTACTTTGGGTAACTGGCCAAGAATTCAGGGTTATGTTCCCGAGGCGTTCGAGCGCGGCTTCCGAATCGAAGATCTCGTGATCAAAATCGAGCACACCATGCCGGAGTGCCTCCTATCTTCCGATGTTGTCGAGCGCCGGACCTATGTGACAGGTCGCGCAGAGGAATCACAGATTTTTCCGCGCCGCGCCGTCTGGTACTTCGCAAAATGGTATAGCTATTTCGGTGACCAAAAATGACGCATCTTTGTTCCCTTTTGCCCATGCGTCGGAGTCATTCGGTTCCATATGGACATAATTATTACGGACAAATTCCCGAGACCTTGCTACGGAGCTACGACGAGGAGCCGCTCATAGTTTGGGGCGGAATGAATGTGACTATCACCCCCGGACATCTAATAACGAATAACACCAGAGAGGTCAAGGTCATTGTAAACTATGGCAGCCAACCGGGCAAGTACCGGGACAAGTACTTCAAGTTTTTCGGGGGGTCCAAGTTATGAGAAAGAAAACGGCCCCTGGGCAGTTTAAGGATGCCGTCCGCGGAACGAGCCGGGGTTCCAGCGTAAAATTTGAGGTAACAGTCCGCGTCCCCAGCTTGTACACTGTATATAGCACCCTTGACGAGACGCCCATGTTTAAGCCGACGCCCGAACTCAATCCAGTCATTCCCAGACTAGGACGCCCCGTATCGATAAAAGACATGGGAATCGCCCAGTATAGCCTCTCCAGGAACGTGCATATCTTCCACGTAGGGGTTTACGAGCCAGAGGACATCGACAACCTGCTCATGGATCTTTTCGATAAATATATTGGGTACGGTTTGAGCGATTTATGAAATACCTGGGTGTGGATATATATCGCAGCTATTTCGAAGACAATCGCCTAGTGAAAATAGTCTATTATATTGAGACCCCCGACGAAGATACTCTTGGCAATTATAAAGAATTAATAGGGACTCTACTCGGAGGAAGGATGCTTCTAACACGCGTACAGGTGGATTTTGCGGCAAAGGGCCTACCCGCCCTTGAAATAATGATGGAAGTAGAAGCCGGCTATTATTCTAAATTATCTCGAATGTATAGGTCGTATTTATGAATGACCACTTCCGAAGCCATTCCGGATACATACGCGACGACCACCGGATAGCACGGGTCGAATATGATATTTACGATCCGGATATGGAGACTATATCGGGATACGAAGAGCTGGCGACCCTCTCGTCGGGTAAGGTCCGGCTCGTAAAGGCAAAAATACGAAAGACCCACCTAAGAGGCCCGCCGCAATTACGAAAGATAATAGTGACGCTGGACATCGAATCAAATTACTACCAAAAACTAAGGCGTATTTACGCCGCTACCGTGTCTTCTTCTTGAAGCTCCGGACCTTCCGGGCCGACTTTTTATCTAGTACTTTTGAATACATCTCGAATAAAGAATCGTTAATCCGAGTTTTAGGTCCCATGCCTAATTTCTCAAGCCGAGCCTCGTATGCATCCAGAATCATTAAGCTCGTTTTTTGGTCCAGCTCTTCATCGGCTTCGATTTCAATGAAACGGCCGACCTCTTTTAACCCGCTTTCGTCATAGCAAATATAATAACTTACGGTCGCATCGGAAAACTTCCAAATGGTGGCGTCCTTGCGGATTGTAAAGTCTTTCTTGAACCCCAAGGCTCGGCTGAAAGCTTCCGCTTTTTCTAAATCCATACTTTCAGTTTCCAGTCCGATGTTCACCTCGGTACGCACTACCACGTTTTTACGGCTAAGCCTAACTTTGCTCGTCATCTCCCAGCCGCGTTCATCCCTGCGAAAACGAATGTTCTCTCCGGTCGGCATAGAAAAGTAGTGGTCGCCGGAATCCGGCCCGTCATTAGAGGATCTCATCGGCTTCGGCGCCCCCCTTAGATTTCTAGATACGAATAATTCAAAATCTTTTCTGGAAATGTTATTCGCCGCGTATTTAAGTTCAATTTCGATATTCTTCATTTTACAAACTCCGTTATTTTACGATCTAGTAGCTTACGAAGAGCTTTTTCACGAACGCTTTCATCCGGGTGTTTCCTGGCGCAAGCGGTCAAAAATACAACGGGACACCGGGGTTCGCCTAAAAGGTACCTAGCGGCGTATATTTCGATGCGGTCGGCATATTTGGCAAAATACCTGAATATCCGGTTAGTTATGCGATTTTCGATTCGCAAAAAAGCAACCGAAAAATAGCTAAGCTGTCCGCGGTAGATAAGCTCTCTCAGAGCGATATCGGTAAGCAGTGCGTGATGCCTAGTCGTAAGCTCGTGGACTACAGTTTCGGTTAATAGTCCGGCCTCGGCCATATATTCAATACGAACCGGCGACAGCAGACCTCGATTCATCAGGGATATAATAGAGTCATTACGACTCCGGTGGTAGTTAACCATTCGTCCTTATTTGATGATCTTGTCGTAGAGTTTTAGGACCACACCCAGGCCATAGATGCGGCAAGCTTGTTCGTCAGCCTGTACCCGGAATTTCGAACAATGCTCATCTGTCACCTTGGGGGCCAGATCTAGGATTTTCATACGGATATCCCCCGCACCAAGCTGGTACATTCCTATGGAATACACCACCAAAAGCACGACGTAGTAGCTTGCGCTAAAGAAAACTCTCATAGGTTCATCCTACCACGAGGTGCCGTAGCCTACGGTCTTCATCTCAGTCTTGGGGTCAAACTCGGCCCGGTAGCCTTTTATATAGTACCCGAGGGTATAAGTGCCGGTTCCGCCCCAAACGTAGGTCTTGAAATCCCCCATCGTGGTTTCTAGTGCGGTCGTCAGTTTGGCGATCTTGGGCTCGACTTTAAAGGTGATCTTGGCGAATTCGGTCTTAATGGATTCCTGGACGGCCGGATTACGGATCATATCGACCGCGGGGCCGGCGGCCCTAGCTTCCGGTACGTTTTTCCTTAATCTTGCTATTAGGTCGTTGGTGTTCGCCAGGAAGACCTTCCTAGAAAAAGTACTGACAGTTTCTTTAGCGGCAGGCTGTGGCCGAACCAGGGTCCAGGGTACTACTTCTTGCGCTTTAGCAGCGCCGACCCAAAACCCCAAAGAGCCAAAATAAAATAGATACAAGCCACGGTTATACATGCAAGCTTCGCCTCCTGCGAAAGACCCCTATGACGAGCGATCAGTATCAAACCCCAGCCCATCATCATTTTGATCCATGTTTCTAACATAGATTCCATCCTACTATGCCCAAATGCAAAGATCAACACCTAAGTTATGGTATTATCCATATAGAGGAACCGAATGAATAACCTTTTTACAGTTAAGCAGGTCAATGGGCAAAAAGTCACGACCGGCCCCATACTCAGGGCTACTTCTACGGGGAGTATCTATATTCCTCGCGGCGGTGTCATTGTCACTTTAGAGCTGGAAGTCGAGCTTCCGGATGTGCCCCTCATGTTCATGCTGCATGAAGTGGTCAGCAGTTCCGTTAGTATTCAAGTAGATAAAATTGAAAAGTCGGGGCCGTCCCAGGTTAGCGCACGTATTATTACTGACAACCCCACTACTACTTCGGGCGACTTAGTCCTAGATTTATTTGCGGTAACCCCGGTGTTCTTCCGCGGCGTACCGGCGGTAGATGCCCCCCAAAATGCCAGCCGCATCGTGGAAAGACAGCTAGAGGGAACTACAGCTTCTCTGACAACCCTAGATGAACAGTCAGTCTCCTCCCTAAAAGATGAGGCCGGACTTAAAGCCTTAATTAAGAAGGCCGCGGAATCAGTTCCCGGACTGAGCGATAAGGCCGCCCCTGCAGTGGTTCATGACGTCTTCGATCAACTTTCGAAAAAATTAACCCCGGCCCCTAAAACTAAAAAATCCAAGAAGAAATAACGGAGATAACTATGCAAAGTCCTTATGAAATCGTAATTACCATGGATGCCGTAGGTTCCGAAACCGGTGAAAAATACCGCGGCGATTTCCGCGTTAAAACCCTGCTTAACCGCCGCGAACTCGCCCAAGCCGACCAAATTCGTCGTAACTTTCTTGGGTCCAACCCCGAGATGTCCTCCGAACGCACCGCAGCTGATGCCTTCATTTTCGGGCAATTGGCTATCCGGGTCATCGAAGCCCCCGAATGGTTCAAGACCGCCGGCATTGGTGGATCGGAACTCCTTGATGTTAACCACCTCGAAGACCTACTCCGCGAGATCAGTAAGGCCGAAAAAGTCCGCAAAGAAAAACTCTTTGGCGACGCCGAAAAAGTCGCGGAAAAGCTCGCGGGCAAGAAAAAATAACTAGGCGGTCCCCGTGATCGACGAGCAAACCCTAAGGGCCATCCGAATCTTCGCCCTCCAATCCGCAGAAGAGCCCACCACCGAGCAGACCTATGCCAAGATTTGCCGGTGGTTCTCTGAGAAGTTTTCGACCCCGATTATGGAAGTCGAAGGCATGGACGCCGAATACGTGATGCGCCATTTCTTCGAGGACCGATACCAGACCCTTTACGAAGGCGACGACAAGCAGCACCAAAAATACCAAGAAGAACGGGTACTTGTACTTGAACCCGAAAAAGCCGAAGAAGAACAATCTGCTAAAGAAGACTGGATCGACGACCTCCTGCAGGAAGCCGAAGCCCAAAACACAACCGATACCGCTAATAAAAACAATATTTTGCAGGAAGACCCCGATTTGCTTAATCTTATAGATGCCAAGTACAAACTCCCTGATTCCGGTAACATAGGGGAATAATCAGTGTCAGATCAGCCTAAAATTGAGATTGGAGTCGACGCCGACTTCCAAAAGGTTTCCCAAGACCTCCAAGATCTAATGAGTACCTTCACAAAGGTCTCGTCAGTTATAAAACCCCTTGCCGATTCTATGAATTCGGCTTTTTCCGGCAATACCCTAAAAGTTATCGAAAGCATGGGGGCCTCCATCAAGGGGCTTTCCGATTCGGTTGGTACCTTAACCGGCCGCATTAAAGAAATGCATAAAGAACTCGGCCTTACCATGCCCCAAATGGCGCAGCAGGCCGGTTTCGCCCAGACCCAAGTTTCCGGGGCAGCTGCTGCCTTAGGCGGCGGTTCGGGAGGTGGCGGTCCTTCTTCTGGTGGTGGTCCCGGAATGGGCATCATGGCCGGCGGCGGGATAGGCGCCCTGAGATCTCTTTTAGGCGCGGCCGGAACCGCTCAGCTCGTTAACAAAGTTTCAAGCATTATAGATCAAGCCCCCGGCGCCGTAATTACTAATCGCCAAAACCAACAATTCGGACTAATGGACGCCGTTCGCGGTGACGCCACAAATCTAATGGTTGCCAAGTATGGCGAAAATGTTCCGGGCCAGGGTCTTAGAACTTTCAAAGATTTTGCAATGGGCGTTGGCAAGGGAGTTGTTGGAGGTGCCGTAGCCGGCAGTTTCCTCGGCGGCCCTATCGGATCTATAGCCGGCGGACTTGTAGGCGGTGCTATTGGTGCCGGACAGTTCATGATCGATACTCCGGCCCGTGAAGCCCGTCAGCGTCAAGAACAGCTCGCCTACAATAAAATGCTCACCGACATTCTTCCTCAGTCGAGGGCTAGAATGGCGGCCATGTCCGGTCCCGAACAGATCTTCGGCGCAGCTTACGGTAACGCAGCTGGCCGCGGTATGGCCGGCAGTGCTTTTTCCAGCTTAGAATCCTTTACCGGCAATACCGAATACTCCGTGGATCTTCTTAAAAGGTTCTCGGGAGCCGGAGGTGTAGGTAACGGCAAAATGTTCGATGCGGTCGGTCTCCAAAACCAGGCCGAATTCGAAAGAAAATATGGCACCGCAGATCTGGCCCGCACCATGATGAATGTTCGCGGCCGTGCGACCGGGCAATCCGACATGAACGCCGTACTTTCCCAAATGGGCGGCTTCGAAAATGATTTCGCCGGCCGTGATGTTGTAAGTCAGACCGTAGCCGGTTTAGCTGGCGCTTCTCCTTTAATGTACCAGGACACTGGGTCTATCGCCAATCAAACTGGCCAGGTAGGACAGGTTCTTAACTTCGGCAAGGGGCAAGGATTTAATTCCGCCGCGGCCCAAGGAGCTATCGCCGGCCAGATTCCTAATGTTAACCAATCCATCTACGGCGGCGGGTACGTCCAAATGAAGATGTATGCCGAAATGCGTAGGCGCGGAATCCCCGAATCCGCGATGGGCGCTCTCGTTGGCCGTGCAATGAACAAAGGCCGACTTGATGACGAAGACTTTAATTTCGCCGAAAAGGCCAGCGGCACTAAAATTACTGACCGCGCAGGTCTGATGAATATCGGCCAAGAAACCATGAAGGGCATATTCGCTAACGAAGGCGAAGCCCAGCTGATGGCCGAAAGTTCCAAGATGGGACAGGCTGACCAGGCTGCATTCGGTGCCGCATACGCCGGTTCCGTCTATGGCAAGAAAACAGCTTCGGGTACGGCTACCGCCCCCGGTATCAAGCCTCAGGAAACGGGTATCTTCGAGCTGGAAAAATCCACCGCCGCGGGCCTTACAGAAATTACCAAGACCTTACAATCTTCCGCGGAAGACTTCCGCCGCATCATCCGCGAAGGCGCACAAGCTGCCGCTAAAGATATTGCGGATTCTACTGCTACACTTCGCCGGAATATCAACGCCGCCGGTCCCGGTAGCGCCATCAACGGTATTAAGAGGTAAGGGATGAATCACCCTTCCTACCCCATTACCCGCAATGGCCTCACGCACCAGACCTCCCCGGATTGGCTCGTCGTAATCTGGCGATTTCAAGATCCCCGCGTCGGCTATAAAGCGACAAACGTGGAACCCCTCAGCCTTACCTTCCCGATCATTATCCGTAGCGATGCTATAAGTGTCGGAGTGAACCGCCCCAAGGGTAGTTACAAGAAACAGGCGAACATACAACTCCTTTTAACCGATCTGAACTATATCAATGAAGTAAAACCCTACGACTACGTGGGTATTTGGATGGCCAATAGCGCCGACAAGATCGACGAGATCGAGCAGGCTTTTAGCTCGGGCGCTAGCTACGGCACTCTAAATGATTTTAAATCGGGCTTCAAGTTTTTAGGCAAAGTTACTAGTGTTTCCGAAGGCGCCTCCGTTTCAGTTAACGGAATGCCCACCAATACGGCTTCTATCGAAGCCGAAATGTTCTCCGAACTCGACACTTCGGTTTTCTTTACCAGCGCCGCCGACAAATATATCGTATCTCCCGGCGCTAACCTTGGGTCGTCGCAATATTTCCTATCCAAAGTAGATAAAAACGGACTAGAAGACCTGGTTAAAAACAACACTAGGGGCTGGAACTACCCGAACGAAGTTATCAAGTTCTTCCTTAGAGTCTTCCTTGGTTCCGGCCCGCAGCAAATCCTAAAAGATGCCGCGCCTATCCGCGCCGAGAACGGGTTCGAAGTAAAGCCTTCCTTTAATTCCGAAATGCTAGTCCCCCGCAGCGTGGCTTCCGTCCTGGGTTTTAGTACCAACAAGACTTATGTCGAAACTCTCTACATAGACACGGGCATAGAACAATACCAAGTAGTAGGCAATCGTCCCGCAGAAGAGTCTTTCTCTCCGGCCGGACTGCGCCGTAACTTCCCCTTCCGGGATTCTACCGACCTAAAGGGCTATTGCCAAATCACTGCCGCACCTTGGAACAATACCGCCCTGCAATCTATCGTATCCATGTACCTCAACGACGTATGTAACGAAATGTTTACGTGCATGCGATTTGACCCCGTAGGCGGCATACGCCCGACCATCGTCGCCCGTCAGATCCCCTTTACTACCAACTTCATCAAACAGCTGATGGGCAAAAAGAACGCCAAGACCTTCGGCAATGACGGCAATAACACGGCCGTTACGGCTAAGCTCCCTGAAGTCGTAGAAAATGAAGTTAAGAAATCCCAGAAATACACTTATTTCGCGAATTTGCCCAGATGGATAGTTGATAAGTCTGTTACTATGAACCAGCGTTTCGGACTGTCCGATTCTATGCGCGTCAACTACGTGCAGGTTATTTCTAACCAGTTCCAGTCCGGTCTTAGCGTAGGTTCGTCACTCGCAAACGGCGCTTCACAAGAATTCCAGAAGACCAAGCAGTTCGTCCTGGGTAACTTCGTGTACGACGAGGGTGATATTAAGCGTCATGGCCTTCGTGCCCTTATTAAGGAAACCCCCTTCGACTCGCCCTTTACGACTACTTCGGCGACGTTCTTTTCTCCTATTTGGGCCGTCATGCTGGCCGATTGGGTATTTAATTCTCATCTGAAACTTTCCGGTCAGCTTTCCATATTGGGCGTACAAGAACCCATTTGCGAAGGCGACAACGTTCAGTATGGCGACCACGTATTCCATATTGAAGGCATCAACCATCAGTGCCAGATTACGAGCGACGGTTCGAAGTCCTTTACTACGAATTTATCCCTTTCCAACGGAATGGTAGCCAAAGACCTCGACGGCGATTCCAGCTCGGATCTATACGGCAATAGTCTTCGCGGCCAGCTGCCCCAAGCACCTAACGCGACTCTCAAGAACTTTAACCGGTCTTACCGCAAGACCGATACCCGAAATAGGAAGAAATAATGAGCGAAACATTCTTCCCGGTTATACCGTCTTTCATGGCCCAGACTTCGCTTAAGAATTCCGGCTACACTTATTCCCAGGTCTACACTGTTCAAGGTGTGGTTTCCGCCATTTATCCGCCTTCTGATCCTTTGAACAAATCGAAGGCTCAGTACGAATACCTGGTCGACGCCGTAGGGGAAACAAATTCACACCTACCACTGCACGCCATCCTATCCGACCGTTTTGGTGGGAATGATGACTACGAAGTTTTCACCCTGCGAATTAACCAGCGTGTAACTGTGCAGTGCGTACTTGGTAACCCCGAATCCGCTATCATCATCGGCGGCATGCTTAACACTGGCGTTACCTACCCTGAAAACCGGGGCCACCACTGGATTTCCAGGTTCAACAAGATCACACGGAATATTGATAGCTCCGAGACTTATTCAGTAAAGCATGACGATGGCACGGAAATCCGGGTCGAAAAGACCAAAGTGGTAATCCGGGACGGCGCCAAGAACGAAATTACGGTAGATAAAGCCGCCGCCAAGATCACTATTTCAGATGGTGCGGGTGAGTCTATCGAAATTGACCAGAAGTCCAAAAAGATTACCGTAAATGCCAAAGACATGCAAATGAATATCAAGGGCAACCTTACAGCCAAGGTCACTGGCGACGCCGATATTAAGGCTAAGACCATTAAACTCAACGGCTCCAAGGGTACGGTTGTAACTTCCGGCGTACTTGGTACCTATCCACGAGACTACATCACCGGGATACCCATTCGCGGTGTCAAAAACGTAAAGGCAGGATGAAATGGCTTCTAAATCTTTAAATGCCGCGGCAAATGCGCTACCGTTTGCTTCCGCGGTAATTGCGGCCCTCGATAAATTCCAAGGTAAGAAAAAAGACGCGGTAATTGAAAACTTTGACGGGTTTTCTAAGCTGCACGCCCTAAAACAATCTTCCGCTACTAGATGGAATAAGATCTACCCCTACACCTTGCGTTTTGGTCCTTATTCTAAATCGGAATTCCTAAAAGCCGTTAGAACCTACGGATCCAAAACGAGCAGTACCACCGGCAGCAACCCGATCACCAATACTATCAAAAAGGCCGCCAGCCTTATCATGTCCGATACGCCGCCCGATGAAATCCCGTTCTCTGTAGTACTGCCCATCGCCCCCAACCAGATTGACGTCCGCATGCCCATGATGTCTAATACAGCTGTAACTCTAGGCGGTATTGCAGAACAACATAACGGCGCTCCGCTCCGTTTCGTTACTATTCGCGGTACTACCGGCGTGGCCCCCGCCCGCCCGCTATTTAATGGCGTGGGTCAAAAGCTCGACGCTTCTAGTACTGACGGTACAGCTTCGGCATTTGATGCTGCGTTTGGCGTAGTCAGTAAGGCGGTAAGCACTCTGACAAGTTTAAATACCGGCTTCGGTTCTACCGGCGCTCAGCAAGTAGATGAAATCGCCGATTTATCTCTATTCTCCGAACCTTTGACCCTAGGGAATAATACTTTCAGCCTTAGCTTGAACAACCCGATTTACCAAACAGGCTACTGGAAATTCCACCAACTCGTCACGTTCTTTGACCTCTACTCGAACATCAAGAAGCTCAATACGGGCAATCCCGGCGGCCCGAGTGATTTGTCCCAGCTTTACGTTGTCCTCGAACTCGAAAAAGACCAGGTTTACTACCAATGCACCGTTCGCAGTTTTAACTGGTCCAAGCGCGCTGCCACCTTAGAGTATGATTACACTATAGAACTCGTAGCGTGGGGTTATGAAGGCCAGACGCAAACCGATGCCGGCAAATTAGCCGGGGTTGCGGGCCGTATCCTTGGCACGGCAGCTGGCGTGGCCTCTATAGCAAATGCCAAGAAAGTCCTAGCTGTAAGGAAACTCTAAGATGGATCCTATTCTTAAAAAAGTATACGAATACGCGACCATCGCCAGCCTCTATTCAAAGCGCATGACCGGCCAGCAAATCAATCTAAACGATTTGTCGGATAACTCCAAACGATTCTTTAAGTCCTATTTCGTGCAAAACGTAGTGGATGTCTACGATAGGCTCATCCTTCTCAGCTCCAACGTTGCCATCAAAAAAGTGTTAGATAAGCTCGTGAGGGCCGGGCTCTTGGACCAGAAATCCAACTCCCTAGCGGACCAGGCGGTTTCTACGAAAGTGCAAGCCATTATAGATGAAATCTTCGACCGCACAGACAAATACAACGACTTCTTCGAAGCCATTCCGGTTGACTTCCTCGACGTACCTAGTTCCATCCAAACTAAGATCAATGCCGAAATCGACAGCGTATCGAAATTCCAAGTATCGGACTTTATCCGTACTAGGGACGATATTGAAGCCGCATCGGCAGCTATTTCTAACAGGTTAGGGCGTGGTTCTAACACCTACAATACCCTTAAGAATTTCGGACAGAATTCAACGAATGTCCGTCCGGTATCGCTATCCACTGTCGAAACTCTAATCGCCGTTCAAGACGTGATGGATCAGTACTCACTTCTTATCAACGCCAAGCGCGACATTGATAATTCCATTCAAAACTACGTAGACTTCTACACGACCCTCGCTAACGACAACGGTCTGAATCTTGCCCTACCCTCATCTAAGATCGCCGTACCCACCCCACTGGGCGCGTCCCTAGAACAGATCTCCGCCCGCTATCTGGGCGATGCCGGCAGATGGCTGGAAATTGCGGCCCTAAACGGTTTGCAGGCTCCCTACATCGACGAAATCGGTATCACCAAATCTGTGGTAGGGTCTACTTCTGGTGGAACCATAAAACTATCGAACGTGGACGGCCTTTATGTGGGCAAGTCCGTACTCCTGGCGGCCGATGGCCTCCCCTTCCTGAATGCGAGAGTCCGCAATATCCAGTCTCTGTCCCAAACTAGTCACCTGGTGGATATTGACCAAGATGCCACGGGCTATTCTGAATCTGTTTCGGCCACAGTCAAATATTACCGCTCGGGTACGATCAATTCCAACATGATGCTTTATATCCCCTCGGATGGGGCGCCTTCTACAATTTTCGAAACATTGCGCCTAGCACCGGAAGTCAACGACCAGTCCGTAGTCGCCGCAATGGCCCAGGTTGATATCGCCCTTACCACAGAAGGCGATCTGGCCATGCTCCCCAACGGTGACGTAGAGATTTCAGCTGGTATGGCTAATATCATTCAAGCTGGTAAGCTCAAGCTGGTAACTCCGCTCGGGTCACTGCTTCAGCATCCGAACTACGGCGTCGGTATCCAGGCCGGTACTTCCACGGCCGATATTACTGCCCAAAAAGTGTCCGCATCACTGGCTACCACCTTCGCCCTCGACCCTAGATTCGGCGAAATCCTCTACTCCAAAATCTCTAAGTCCGGCCCCACCCTTCGTATCGACGTTATGATTGACGTACCGCAAACTGGCCTTTCTCTTCCATTAAGCGTTAATTTGAGGGGCTGATCATGCCCTTGAGTGGACCTAGACTATCTTCATCTCTGCAGAAGAAGTTTGTAGATTCCATTCTAAAAAGACATTCCGACGCCAAGCCTAGTAACAAATATATGAAGGCTTTTACCAAAGCCATAGCTACCGGCGTGGTCGTCAGCCTAAAGATGGGCGTAGGCCGAATAACCCCTTCGGGCGGGCTAGGGTCGGCCGGCATCGGGATCAAGGGGATCTCTTCCCAGAGAATAGCCACTCAGATAGTCATCCGAATGAAAAAACAATTTGGAGATTCCACCCCGGTAGGATCGGATCTGACCAAGGCGATAGGCGCCGCCGTAGTAAGCGAATGCAGCAAGGCTACTATTACGGGGACCGCCGCCGGCCGCGTTTCGAATCTTACCGGATGGACTCCGGCCGGGATGGCATCTTTGATGCAAAAAACCTCGGGATTCCGGAAAAACAAGTACAATACCCAGTTTTGGAAGCTCGTGTCAGAAGTCGTGACTTCGGAAATACGGGAATTCGGCTACGCTTCTATTCCCCGTACCGGTCCGGGTACGGGCGCCCCCATCGCTAAGATAAGCTGACTATTTCTTTTTGGATTTCACCTTAGGCTTGCGCTTTGCGGCCGGCTTCTTCTTGAGAAGCTGGGGAAAGTATTGCTTGGCGATTTCTGTCGCGGCTTCAACAACTCTCTTATCTCTATCCTTCAGTGCCGATGCAACCATGGCGGAAGTACGAGCCGCGGGCTTTCTGATAAGGGCCGCTCTAAAATATGGGTCGTCATCCATCATTCCGAGGACCGCCACATCTCTTGTCATAAAGCCCCGCATTAGTGCCCATTTGACCGAAGATTCTGGATCCTGAACGGCCATCATTTGCGCTGTATGCCCAGACATGCCATTGGATGCCGCCGATTCTCTTACGGATACGTGAGCATCCATCATGGCCTCTTCAATAAGATATCTAGGCATGGAGGTATCTTTCGCGGCGGCTTTGCGCACTTCTACATCCGGATCTTTGAGCGCTTTTGCGTAGTGGTGAGCTTCTAGTTCCATGCCGCCCATACTGATGGCGATCCACCGGATGTATTCATCTGCCGAGTCCAGGGCCGCATCCAAATGTCTCGAATTAACCTTACCGTCCTTAAGGTCGGCATAAAAAACTTCCGAATCTTTACGAAGAATGGCGGACAGTGTCGGGTCGAACATGGCCCGAAGCCTTAGCATGCCGGCTTTTACGATCTGATGACGACGTATCGACTCAAAAGCGGCCAGTGCGAGCAGGGGCGAGAGCCCCAAGACGAAAGTCCAAGTGATCGCCAAAATATGAGTCATTTCGAATCTCCATTCAATGTTTTAATACTTACAGATAAAGCTTCGCCAAACTTTTCGGAAAAACGGTTGCAGATAGATTCCATGTCGCCAATCTTATCGGTCGCGGTAGAATACCCCAGCGCACAGCCCAAAGCATACGAGCGAACCACATTAGCCTTGGTATATTCGTAAGTGTTATATTGCTGGTTAAGAAGCACGCCGCCGGCAATGTTAAGTCCTAGCGAGGAAACAAGGCCGATGATAAGGAGTATCTTCGCATCAAGCTTCATGATTTAAGATTACATTCTACCGGATACCCAGTCAAGGAGTTTTCTACAAGGCCGAGGTCCTCTAAATAGTCCAAATCTTCGACTTCGGTATATTCGAGTCCCGAATCTGCCCGCCACGCTTCGAATTTTCCGATTTGCATCTTATTCCGGGCGGCTACGAAATCTATGATATTTGACATAGCTCTATTGTAGCGAAAAGAGCCGCCGAATACAAGCCTAAAAATAGCCAGAAAATGAAGAAAATTGGCTATAATTTGGTATCGACCGCGGCACACCAAGAATAGTGATTATCCTTAAAAGACGTGAACTTAGCTCCGCAATCACATTTCATATGTGGAGGTAGGGTTCCGCCTCGATATTTTGTAAGGAAGTCTGACTGCATCATCATCCCGGTGGGGCCATCAATATTCGACCACGCGCTCGTAGCTTTATTTTTCAAGACCTCGACGCGGTCGGTAAAAGCCATGAAAGTATCAAAATGGAGGATCAATGAGGACTTTTCGAGCAAATCGGCCGGATTACTGGTATCTAGAATTGTACCTGACGGATACAAATAGACCGTTTGGTCGTCAATATCGGTGCCCGTGACCAAATGATCGCGGAATTCACCCTGGATTGAGAAATAATCAGCCCAAGTACGGGCTAAATCCTTTAGTTTTTTACTCATAAACAGCCTATCACTGTGAAATTACTGGGCTAATACGTGTTCCGCCAAGTAAATAGATCTTCCGGCGGTCGTGACGAAGTTCCATCGCATCTTCTACGTCCACGGTAATGTAGAAAATCTGGTCTTTTTCCTCAATACGGTCCAGGAATTTGCCCAAATCGATTTCGTCGAAGAATTTTGAGATGATTACTTGTTCCATTTGGTAAGAATAGCCGGGCTCTGAAAGCCGGTCAAGTATGAAAATCTGAAGGGCTATAAGGGCTGTAATTACCTAATCTTAGCTTATAGCAGAGCCCTTGCCTTGGCTACGCCTTTAGCCAGCCGGTACCCCAGGTTGAGGTATAATTACCTTCGACCTACAAATATAAGTAAAATCAGGAGCTTAAAGTGGCGGATACACCCCAGATCAAAACCCCGGAAGAAATTATCGGGAAAATGATCGAGACCTTCTTGGCAAAATCCAAGGTAGTTAACGATTTAAACCCCGGTTCGGTGGTGTTATCCATATTTGAAGCTTTTGGCCGCGCTGGCTTTAGGTCGTCGGGCGATATGCTCGCAATGGCCTCGTCCCTGTCCGTTGATCGCGCTTCGGAAGACGCGCTCAAGGCCCTGGCTATCGACCGTAAAGTTCCTATTTATTCGGCTACGGCTTCGACTGGTCTGGTTTCCATCATTGATACCAGCTTCGACAAGATCCAAACTAAGATTTACGGAGGCCGTCCGGCTCCTTCCGCCGGCTCGCGAATCATCTACGTAAACGATGCTCAGGCTTTCCAGGCTATCGGACAGCTTTATATCGGCCGCGGCACCAATAACGTAGAGGGTCCTCTTTCCTACGGTACCGATTCCTTCATTGACCCCGATGATAACATTTCTAAAACCGGTATCGTGTCCAAGAACGGCGGCGCATACTACGCAATCTTCCTTGACGCAGCTTCCGCTACTGTAAAATTCCACAATTTTGGCGAAACGGTAGTTTTGGCTCAAGGCGGCAACCGTGCTATCGCAGTAAATACTATCGTTCAAACTGCCCAGGGCGTGTCCACCGAAAGCGTCCAATTTCAGACTACTTCCCCGGCAACGCTCCTCGACGGCGAAAATCAAATTGATAATGTCCCCGTCGTAGCTTCTAAATTCGGCACCATCGGCAACGTATCTCGCGGTGCTATCGTCGAAGTCGTCGGCCTATCTTTCGCGGCCCGCGCCTTCAACAACTTGCCTATTACGAACGCCCGTCCGGACGACACCAATGAAAGCCTCCGCGAGCGCATTAAGGCTTACGAACAAGCACGTACCAAGGGTACCGAAGACGCCATTATCCAAGCGTCTATCAACGTATTCTCGTCAGAAGATCTCAAGCGGGTTACTTCCGCGACTATTAAGCGCACTGCCGGCACTGAACAGATCCTCATTTTTGATGATGGTTCCGGCTACGAACCTATTGATTCCGGCGTAGGCATCGAACAGATTATTGATCAAGCTTTGGGCGGAGAAGAAGAGTTCCAGCTTAAGAACCCCATGGTTGTTCGAGCTACCGCTACGACTATTAATTCCAGTCCCTTTACTCTCATCGGCGGGGAAATCCTCACCGTAGAAATTGAAGGCGTTGGTACTTATAGCCATACCTTCGCGGCCTCGGATTTCCGTACCTATAATGCAGCGGACGCTTTTGAGGTCGCCGCCAGTATCAATTCCGCATCCCCAGCACTGCCTTTCTTGGCTCGTACTGCGGCCGGCGGCACTCAGGTCTCTATTACCCCCCGCACAGGTCAAAATATCAGAGTTTCCGGTGGTGGTGCTAACGCGGCGCTAGGATTCCCTACGAACCGCATCTACAGTGCTAGATTATACAAGAACGATGAACCTATCTATCTGGAAGGATTCTCGGCTTCGGTACTCACGGCCTCTCAGTCTGTATGGACTTCCGTAGTATCTGGCGATACTATCAGCTATCTCGTAGACAGTACGACCCCGATCACTATCCAAATCCTGGATAGCGACTTCCAAAAATACGGCTCCGGGCTCGTGATGAGTTCTTCGACGTCCTTATCAGTTTGGGCTTCAGTACTTAATGACAAGCTCCCCGGCATCTTAACCGAAGTCGTGGGCGACAAGCTCCAAATGAGTTCGAGATCTGGCGCAACCAATAACGCCGCCATCGAAATCTACACCGGCCCCACCAGTGCAGATGCCATCGGTAGTGCCATGTTCGGCCAGAGTTCCCCTTCGGTTTCTGCGGTAGGCCAAGGTTCCGATTACCAGCTCAACCTCAAGACCGGTCAGCTCCAGCTCGATATACCTCTTGAACCTGGCGATTCCATCACTGCCGGATCGGAATTTACTAGAGCCAAGCTTGAGACCGGCGAACTTTCCAATACTACGTCCTTTGGTTCGGATATTCAGATCTTTGCCGTCATCGACGGCGCCGCTGCGTTCGTGCCTACCTACATCGACTTCGTATCCGCTATCAATTTCGGCAACGCCTCCGGTGGCCTGCAAGATGTAACCGTTACTCCTGTTTCGAATGAAGCCGCTCTCGGCGCATTCCAAGACGTCAAGCCTGGCGATTGGCTCGTTATGTGGAAAGACGGGACCGACAGCTTCTCCCTCAACGCGAACAATCTTGGGCGCTTCCGTGTAGCCGCTATTGCTGCCGGCGCCCCTAAAAATACTATTACCATTCAAAATCCTACCGGTGTTGCCGGTGCGGTAGTATTGCCGACTTCTTCTAGATTCCTTATCGTAAGATCCGAAGAACCCATGCAATACGTGAATATTGCCTCCGGTGTTTACACCCGCGCACAGCTCCGCGACCAGCTGAACCAAGCCCTGGTCGGTATTGAAGCCAGTGTAGTGGAATCCAAGGTGCGAGTAGAATCTAAGTCTTATGATGATGCCGTGTCCGAGATTTTCTTTGCGGCCGTATCGGTTTCCGCCGATAGCGTCGGCTTCAAGCCCGGCAAATATATTGCCGTTCCTTCTCATGCCGGCTTCGTGGCTCCCGCCAAAGAAGACATGCTCGGTATGCCCACGTTCAAGATCCTCCGTTCAGCGAATTCCACTCCGGCCAATACTATCGACGACGATGGCCAAGCGGGCGATCCTTATTCTGTTTCCGGCGAAAAGTCTTACCTTCGTGCCGGTGGTACTCGTAACGAACTTATCCAGTACAAAAAGCCCTATGATATCCGCGACGCGCTGGCGCCCGAACTGCAAAACTACATCTATGGCTCTTCCAACCAGGACGTAGTAGAACAAGTCGCCGATTACAATACGACGACGCTGCGCCTAGAGCCTTTCCGCCGCGGACTCGCCAAACCTTATGCTTTAAATGACGAATTCATCCTTCGCCAAGGCCTCGGTTTCGACGTGGCCGATAAAGTGTCTTTCGTTATCGATAAAGACACTTCCGCTAAGAGCTTTGCGACTTCGGTATCTCGACGTGTATCGGTAGGCCCCTCGCCTACTTCTACGCAGATGACTCTTAATGATGATGAGGGCGTGCTAGACCTGAATGACCCCCAAGTCTTCCGCGACTTTAACTTTAATAACTTTAAGTTCTGGACCCAGGCCAAGCTTACCGAACAAAGCATGAGCTTTAAATATGCCGATTTTGGCCCCTCGGGTTCTAGATCCGGCATTTCGCTCCGCTACCCCCAAGATGGCGGATTATCTCATTCCCACGAAATCAACCAAGGCCCGATTACCGATATCGCGATTACTCTCGAATCGGGCGTGGCCCGAACTGCGAACTGGGACGACACTACTTCGTTCGTCGTAACTGTGAACGCGCCCGTAGGCAACCGCCAAACGGCTATCTATTCTTGGGCCGCGGGTACAGCGCCGAACTTCCCCGCTGCCGGCGTGGTTATCGGCGATATCGCCAACATCGGCCCCCTCACGAGCTTTTTGCCTTCTAATAAAGGCATCTACAAAATTACTGCTGTCAGCGCTACTTCTATCACGATAGAAGGTCCGGCCGGAGTGTTCCAGGCCGAACCGGGTACCGTGGCCATCACAAACATTGTATACCCTTCGCCTGCAACGGAAACCTTGGCTTATGGCTTTGGCCGCGCTCAGGTTACAACTTCCGCACCTCACGGCCTAGCCGATGGGCAGCAAGTCGGTATTAGTAACGTGGACTATACGGACTACAATTCTGTATCTGAAGTCCAAAACGCTACGACTTCGCAGTTTGAATACGACCCCGACCTTAGTATCAATGGCGGCGCTGTAACGGCGGTTAAAATCAGCGTTCAAAATCCCTGGAGCGCTTCCTCTTATAAGGTGGGAGATTTTGTTTCTGAAGCGGGCATCTACTACGTCTGCTTAATTGACAATCTTGGCTTTGGTACGGCAACCCCCGGATATTGGGAAGTAGTCCCTTCAGCCCCGAGTCAGACCATCCTTCGTCGCTATGTTACCACCGACCCCCATAATATGGTCGCGGGTAATAAGTATAAAGGGTCTAACATTCCGGCTCCATTCGCTTCACTAAACGGTATCGAGACCGTAGTTCTTGTAACTACTCCTAATGAATTTTATAGTGCTATCGATCCCGTGGGTGGTGAAACCAATACTCTTACCGTGGCAATCGCTCAGGGCCGCGCTGACCAACAGCCTACTGCCATTTATGGCACGCTCTCTAAGAGTCTCAACGCCGACGACAACCTCAAGATCTACCCGATCTCGGCGACCCAAGCTAGCATCAAGGCCTATATCGAAGATTCGGCCAACGGGCTGACTTCTTTCATAGCTACCCCGGTTACGGCACCAACTCCGGGCGCGGCCATGGTTGCCACGATTGACGCCGGTAGTGGTCGATATTATTCCTCTGGCGGCAGTGTAAGTATCACTATCGAGCCTTTCTACGGGGAATACGACCGGACCATCACCCTACCTTCGGCGCCTCCGTTTAGCAAAGGCGCCATCATTACTTTAGCCAGGGGTTCGGCGCCTACGGCCTATACCCTCCAAGATGATATTAACGCCCAGCCCCTGCAAGTGTTGTCGGTAACCGGCACGAAGATCATCGTTAGGTCACTCAAACGCCTCTCTAAGCCTACTGAAGGCGCCGTAACTGAATCCGGATGGACTTGGACTGCGATTCAAAACGTTATTGGTTTCGGATCCGCCGAGTCCTTTATCAAAACTTCCGATCTTTCATCTTCACCTCCGCCCCTCAACTTTACCCTCAAAAAAGCACTTGTCGACCTCGCCGCCGGAGATATCGGATATCTTATCGCCGCCAATGCGGAGCATTTGTCCAGATTCTGGGGCCGTCTGGCTGTGACTGGTGTTTCTAACGTATCTTCCGTAGGCTCGGGTCAAACCGAATCCATTTGGCAAGTCCGCACCAATACCTTCGGATCTGCTGGCGGAGTACAGCTCTCCGGCGGGCGTGCGAATGAACACGCCGCCGCAGTTTCCGGATCCGGCCAAACCAGATCGGGCCAGCCCGGTTTCGATGTAGCCCGCGATCTTAGACTCGGTATGGTTGCCCCTCATTTCGTTAAGGCCGCCAACACTATCGTTCGCGACAAGATCAACCAAATCACGAATCTAACCGAAATCGCCCTTATCGGCAATAATGCCGCGGTTATTAAAGGCGAAGGTTCTTTCTCTGTAGAACGCGCCAATGTGAATTTCGCTTCCGGCCAAGATATCAAGATCGAAAAGCATGGGCAGTTCCTAGCATTCCAGCAAGTAGCCGGTCCTAGCTTGAACTTATCCGGATGGGCGAACGCGTCCATCACGGGCGACACCGCCCCCGGTACTAGACTTATTACCAACGTCAGTTCTATTGCGGGAATCTTCGTAGGTCAAGAAATCACAGGTACTGGTATACCTGCCCGCGCTCGTATCACTTTCGTTGACGAAGGCATGATCCTTATCGACACGAATGCTACAGCTTCGGGCACTACGGTAGCCCTTACTGTCAAAAAGCCCCCCGTACAAGAAGGCGATTGGGTTCGTATCAGATCTAAAGCTAATTATGTGAACCTAACCACGTCCGACACCTGGTCCAGAACTTCGAACGTTATCACGGTCAATAAGACTGCGCACGGCTTTGCTAAAGGTAACCAGGTTACTTTCGTAAATACGCCCTTCGACGGGACTTACGAACTTACATCGACAACCGCCAACACGATGCTGTTTGCCAAAGCGGGCGCCAACCAAGGCTCCACGGCTTTTGCACAAACTGCTAGGGCACTACAGTCCCCTGCCCTTAATGACCAAAAATCAGGGGCGCTGACTACTTGGACTCGCACTTCGAGTGTCGTTACGGCGACCATTGCCGGCGGTACTCATGGTTATGTAGTAGGCGACCGCGTGGCCATAGCAGGTAGCGGCGGCACCATAAGTATCGATGGTTCTTGGATCCTCAGTTCCGTCACCGGTACCACGGTTTCTTTTGCCCAGACGGCAGCTGATGAAGGCCCGGTATCTTCCACCGGTTCTATTATTTCTAACAGTCCGTTCTCGGCTTCGAACCGCGGTATCTACAAAGTAGTTCGCGTATATGGCGATGCTTTTTGGGTAGAAAATGCCAACGGCGTGGAACAAGCTATCGAATCCCTCCCGGCCGGGTACTTGTCCTTCTATAGTCATGATTCCGTGCAGTCTGGTGATTTAATCCGCATTTCGGGTGACATCCTGGGCCAAGAAAACGTGGGCTCCTACTATGTGAACGAAGAAAGCTCTGTTCCCCCCGCTAACCCTTGGGTGGCCAGCATCTCGCTTACCCCGCCTGCTGACGAGTTCAATTCGAGCGTGTCGTATCCCGTAGGCGCTATCGTGCAGTTCGCGGGTAACGTTTACGTATCGACGATTGCCAATCCGGCTCCGTCCGTACAGCCCCCTTCGAGCAATTATTGGCAGCAATATTCGGGCTTTACCTCCAAAGCCTCGGTACAGCTCGGAGTACAATCCCCGAACTTTACCATGGTAGAAAAAGCTCCCCTAGTCCTCTACAAGCAAGTAGTCGGTACCGGAGCTTCCGAAGTCGGCGTAGATTTCTCCTTTATTTCGGTGAGCACTCCGAACCTGATCGACCGTATCGATAATTCCTTTGGCGGTTATATCCAAGCCGAAGGCAAACTCGCCCTCGATACCGGCACGAAACTCGGGCTCGACGGCTACCGTTATTCTGGCGGTCTTATCAAAGAACTGTACAAAGTTATCTACGGTGACCCCACGGATCCCGCACTCGCCGGCATTCGTGCTGCCGGTGCCGATATCGACATCCAGCCTCCGATTCGCCGTCGTATTAAACTGTCGGCTACGATTCGCGTCAAGACCGGAATTCCTTCCGGGGATGTTATCGAAGCCGTCAAAAATGCTATATTCTCTTATGTGAATTCGCTAGGAGTGGGCAAGGCCCTTTCGATCTCTGCCGCTGCTGCGGAAGCCCAAGAGGTTTCTGGTATCGTTACGGTAGAAATCACGCCGGTAGCCCCCACGGTATCGGTAAACGGCCTGATTACTGTATCTATCGGCGAAGTGGCCCGAATTATCGATATTGATTCGGATATTCTCGTCACCTTGGTAGGCGGCTGATTATGAGCAGTGTTCGCGCATTATTAGAAGCCTGTATAAGCCCCTATATTTCCGGTTCAGAAATGACTGCGTTTTTGGACGCCATGGAAGTAGAAGGCCAGCGGCTGGAAGATTTCCGAGTATCGACATTAAACCAGCTTTACATTTCAACCGCTAGCGATAATTGGCTCAAGATGCGGGCCGGTGACGTCGGGTTTTCCCAGCCTGAAGATCTAGGACTGGCGGACTTCATTTTCCGCAAACTCACAATTGACACCTGGAACGTAAAACAGGTTACAACCATCATCCATGAAGTCCTTGAGACTTTCTACGGTGCCGATGCGACCCGTGCATATCTGCAATCTGTTACCGAACCCTACCAACTCCAAGAGGGCATGCAATTGCTGTTCGATGTGGACGGCAAGGCTATCGTTTACGAAGTGATCGCTAGCGACTACCCTGTAGGCGGCCTGGCTTCGGCTAAAGCGGCCGACGTCGCCGCGGCAATGACTAGATCATTCCGCACCCAGGGCCTGAATATGTTTGCCGACGAATATATCGACGCCGAAACGGGCGCTAGATCTGTACGCGTATTTTCTGGTGCTATTGGACCGGTAGGGTATATCCGCATTAACGGCGGCGAGATGGAAATTCCGATGGGGTTTGAAACTCTCATCGAAAACGTGCAAGATCCCGGCGCGGTAGTTACATGGACAAATTGGCAGATCACTCGCCGCGGAAATAATCTGCGTTATACTTGGGGTGGCAACCAAGACCCCGGCCTCGATACTCTTAAAATCGGAGACGAAGCCTTGATCTACGGCTCCGGGTTTAACAACGTCGGTGTCGCCGGCACGGATCTTAGGGGTAGTTTTCCAATTGTCGCGGTAGTACCGGATGTCGTGGGGACTTCTTATTTCGAAATTTTATGCCCAACTCCCGTAGTCGGCGGTTCCGAAATTATTTCAGTCAACCAGGGTAACTATAATTCCCTTAGATTCCAAAGACCTAAAACGATGCGAGCAAACTTCCGCAAGCGTTACGCCTTGGCATGGGAACCCACTAAAGAACTTCTCAAAATCTACCTGCCGGCCACGACCAGAGTTATCGAACGCGGGATTATTGGAGCTGCCCATCTCAAGTACGGTATTTCTACCGCCGACTTAGAGGGATCTTTCGGATCTTTGATTGTAGATTCTCAGCGAGTTAGCGTCCTAAACGACTACGCACTGTCGTGGGCTTCGCCCGGATACGATAACTGGGCATTCGGCGGCACTTTAACCTTCGAAGCTTGGGATTCGGGGCAAACCTATTTCCTGAACCAAATAGTAAGCTTCGGCGGCTTGCAATATCAAAGCCTGCAAAACACGAACCTCGCAAATACTCCTGATATGACGCCGCTTTGGTGGAAGGCCGTAGATACGAGTCTACAATATGCCAAGCGTGAAGCCGGCATGACCACCGTCGTAATGAAAATCCCCCACGGTGTAAGATCCCTGGCTTCCATGAATTACCCCGCCTTCAATTCGGCCAACAGTTACGCCATCGGCGATATCGCGGATTATTCCGGATTTTTGTACGTAGCTATCGCCCCTAACCCGGCAGCATCCTCCAGTCCCCTAAATAGTAATTTCTGGGCTCTGTACACGGACGACACTAAAAAGTCTAACGCTTTTGTAACATTATCTGCCGTCCCCATCATAACAGATGAAGTCCCCACATTCCCGAGTTCCTACATTTACGACCCCGGTTCGGGTTACGTTCTGACTTCGAAGTCGGTAGTGCTAGCTCAGCAAATTAGAGCCGGCGAATCGTACCGTGACGTCCTAGCTACCGGGATTGTTGCCGCCGGTATACCCGACAACGCGGGCTACGTGATCCTAGACTTGAACAGGGACACCCAGGAAGTAGTGCCCATAATCGGCTCTACTACCGGATCAATTGTTTTTGACCCTTCATACCGATTAAAATACACTCACGATTCGGGTTCGGACATTTCCTTGCTATCTTCCAATTATTTCGTGAGTTCGCCGGATGGCTCGGATCGCGGTACCTACGTCACGGGCACCTACCTCGCCCGTGAATATTGCCAGTACATCCTAGACAAGATCGTGGCTTTAGGTATTAAGCTTGAAATTGTTATCGTGTACCCTTCCGACTACGGCTGGGGTGGGGCAGGAAATGATACCCGTACCGATTACGTGAATACTGAAGCCAATCCTACAATAGACGTGCAAGATGAAAAACATTCTGATGTGGTTTGGATTTATGGGGCCTAGCTCAGGAACCTGATCAGTTTTACTTCGGTTTCGTAATTAGTCCACAAAACATTCAAGTTTAAACTCGGCCTCCAGCCGTCTCCGGTACTTAAATCGCCGGAACCCCCATTTTTGATCCATTTTAAAAGCACTACCAGTACCCGACTGGTTCCGTAGCCGTAATCTAGCCAATACGGATCTCCGCTGCTCAAGGCGTAGGCGGCGGCTCTGGACCATGGCATAGCTTTATTTTTTTTGATCTTCTTCGCTTTGTACGGGGGGATCTTCTGATAAGGCCTTATTAAATTCTTCTTCCGGCGGTATTTTTCCGTATGGATATTTGCTTAGAGTTATACCTTTTATATAATCCTCGCAAAGTGGGAAGTAGACGAGCCTGCCAAACAAAATCTTTTCTTGTAGAGTCTCGGGCTTCTTCACTTTAGAAACTCCATCAGATTAGACTCCACTTGGTATTGCCGAATTAGGTCTTCTGCGTTGAGGTCAGCCACGAGACTTCCAAGCTGCGCCATGTACGGCCGGTTTTCTCTAATGCTATTAATGAGTTCCCTTAGAATTCGGCTAGTACCGTATCCGTAATTTATCCATTCGGAATCCGGGTCGTTTAGAGTATAGGCCGCCATTATAAACCACGGTGTACCCCTGACCGATTCATCCTTGCTGCTATATTTGGGCACTTTCATCGTTAGGGCTTCGCAAAATGAGTGTAACGGCGTAACCGGAACCCCTAAATATGTGTCGTCGTTGGCTATTCCGGGCAGATAATCGTTACATAGCGGGAAGTAGACCACTCTAGCAAACAAGATCTTTTCTTCTAATGTTTCGGGTAGTTTCATTTTAGGAATTCCATCAGCTTTTTACCGATTGTGTGCTCGTATATGATTCGGTCCCGTCTTTGTCTCTGGTTCTTTCATCACCTTCGCCGACAATAAAGAACAAATGTTCATATCGAATGACCGCCGCGAACGGGCCGTCCACGATCTCTTTTACCCGTTCTAAAGGTAGCTGCTGCTCGGGAGGTAAGACCTTGTATTCCATGGTTCTAAGTATGATACCCCACCGGCCCCAACCGAGTCAATTAAATCCTAATCTTCGTAGTATGGCCGTATCGGCGTTCTTATGTTCAACCGGGAGCAATGCGTAAAGATCTTTATCAGGTGTTTTAGCGACCAGCTAGAGCTGATGGAGCAGCATTTCCTAGTTAATACAAGAAGTTACGATACTTTCAAGACCGCAATCCAAACGTTTTATCAGGTCATGATCGAAGTCAATAAGACCTTAGATCGTAACGGCCACGATAAGATCCGAATCGTCCACATAAGCCACAAAACGGGACACTGTTAAATGTCAGCACTGCATAACGCACCGGAATTAAAGCTTTTTATCAACGAAAAGCTCGTCGGTTACGCCACCGGGTTCCGCTATATGGTCACCCAGGGTCAAAAGCCTATTTACGGAGTGGATTCCCCCGTCCCCCAAGAAATCGCCCAAGGTGCCAATCCTTCTATCGTAGAAGGCTCGCTTACGGTTTTCCGCCCTAAGAACTTTTCCCCCGAACGCGCCGGCTATATGTCCCCGCGGACTTCTCGTCTCGGTATTTCCGAAGACGGCAAGCTCGGCTCCTTTGCCCCCAACGGCAAGGAAAATCCGGGCTCGTTCGCCCTCGGTTCCGCACGTTATAGTACAATAAGACTCGAAGACCGCGCCACGGGCAAAACCGTGATGACGGCCTATTATGTAATGTTCGGATCCCAATCTTGGTCCGTGGGCGAAAGGCAAGTAATGCAAGGTTCGATAACCTTCCAGGCTATCATCATGGACCACCCCGGCAAGATCGACAGTTTTGGCGGAAGAACTTAATCTTTGAAGGTACTTAGGCAATAAGATGAGCAATAGCAGACGACTCAAACTACCCTCCGGTGCCCGTTTAGATATCCCCCATTTGCGTGGAGTGGAATCGTCCATTACTGCCGACTTCGACGACCTTATCAAAGGTGTACTCACCGGCATCACTACCCCCTACATCGTTCGCGGTTTTGATGTCATTTCTGCCCCTGGCGGCGGCAATCCGCAAAATATCAAAGTTAAAATCGCAGATTCGGTTATTTTGGCCACTACGGCTACTGAGCCGGGCTCGCTACTTCGCGTGACCCCCAATCTTGCGGACGTCACGCTTGATTCTACAAACCCCAAGGTTATCGGTTCTTGGTCCTCTAATGCCATTAACTATGTTTCCATTGACCTTCGCCGGGCTACCGATACTTCTACACTCGACCAGGTCGCTACGTTTTCTCAGTCCGAAGACGTCGAAATCCAGAAATCCCTGCCGATTGGCTATATCCTTGACTACCGCATCGTTATCAACACCTCCGGTTTTGGTAACTTCCTCCCCCTTTATAAAGTAACACTGAATTCTTCCGGGAACATCTCGGAGATCACAAATTCTCGCCAATACTTGTTCCGTTTGGGAACTGGCGGTGCGGCTCCCAACCCGTTCAATACGTTCCGGTGGGAGGTCGACGGTGCAGGTTCTCGTACCGAAGAAGGCGTTACACAAACTTCTATTGCGACGCAAGCTTGGAAGCGCGGTGACTATGCCATCCACAACCTCAAGGACGCATTCGACGCTATCTTTAGCCGTATTAAAGAGATCACCGGCTCGTCGTTCTGGTACACGGATTCCGGCGTTGCCATCGGCAGCGTTTCTACCAAGAATCTTTGGTGGGATGCTGTAGGCTCGGTAGCTACTTCTCCCGGTAAATGGGCTTACGGCCTAGAAGCCACTTTCACGCCCGGCTCCAATTATGATTCCCCCGCTAAAGGCGTAGAAATCGAAGCCTGGGATTCGGCTACCGCCTACGCGGTAGGCGATTTGGTTACGTTGGCCGGTGTGAACTACACCGCCATCCAAGCTAGCACAAACCAAAGCCCCCCGAACGCTAGTTATTGGTTCGGTATCGGGACTTTCAAACTGGAAGCCTCCACTACTAGTACTTTTACTTCTATTCACGCCCGCGGAAACGTAACTCGCTACCGCGCCGGCATCAACCTCATTTCCGGTACTCAAGGATCTTTTGCGGCCAGCGATGATATTCGCGCTCGCCTCGCCGTACCGGCCGTAACTACTGCCCCGATCAAAACTAATGCGACCCCTTCCCTCAGAGCCCTGCTTCGTTTGCCAGTGGCTATGGGTCTTAGCAAGATCTTCGAATCCGACAACCACCAGTTTACGGCTACGATCCGTAACGCCAACAACGTCGAATATAATAAGTCGGACATCACGGCCGAATACCTAAGCCGTACCTTTACCCCCGGCGACGTGAACACCGGTACTGATATCATTACTATCACGGACCACGGCTTTGAAAACGACGATGTGATCGTATTTACGACAGCTGGAACGCTTCCCGCTCCGATCACTTCCGGTCCTAACTACTACATTATCAGCGCAACCGCCAATACTTTTCAGGTATCGCTCACTCAAGGCGGGGCAGCTATAAACCTGACTACGGCCGGCAGTGGTACTAGCACCATTCGTAACTATTCAGAGATCGCATACTCGATTTCCGGAAGTCCGGCCAGTCCCGACGACTCCACCCTAGTTGAAATTGACGGCGTCACTTTCGCCGGTACGCTGCCTTCGGCTCCTACAGGCGGTCCTTTAGTTTGGGACCAAGATATTACTGTAAAAGGTATTATCGGCGAGCGCGAATTCGTACTCAAGTCCACAGCTACGGCTTTGCCCCTTTCTGCGGCGAGCTGGGGTCCTGGTACCGTGAAGATTGACGCCGACGATAAGGTGGCCTACATCTATCTTGACCGCGACAAGTCCGTAGGCGCTTCGGGTTCTACTTATTCAACAAGCGGTTCGGGCAATGCGGTTATCACCGGCCCGGCCATGACCTTCCAAGGTTACGACCCTACTAATCCGCCGAACTTCATTACGATGAATATCGTAGCGGGCGACTTCGTTAAATTCGAAGGCGACGTTGATACTGTTTGGTATCGTGTGCGTGCTGGCGGCGGAGTCCCCGTTTCCCGTACTGGCGGCAGTCCTGCCACAGCCATCACCCTAGAGCGTCTCGACGGCACTATCGTACAAATCGGTAGCGGTGCCGGCCAAAGACCTATTGCCATAAACGGCAAGCTTATTGTTTCTCGCGGTGTATATGACGGCGCAGTAGTAAGGTCCGATGACCGTGCTAGTATCGCCAATAGCCAAGACGTGTACTGGATCGCCCTCCGTAAAGATCGCGATTCTTCTGACCCCGTACTCTATTTAAGAGAACTCGAACTCCAAGCCGGAGAAGAACGCCAAATCGACGACAACCAGTCGCTAAACGTGCTCCAGTATATCGGATCTCCTTCTGAAGGCGCTATTGATCCGAACTACTCGGTTTCTAGCTCCGAAGCCGGATTCCAGTTCCAAGAAACGGTCACCGTAGCCGATGTAGACTACATGACTAACGCTCTTCTCTTATCTGCCGCGCCTACCCGCGGCGTTAGAGCCGGCGACCAGTTTGTCGATACCAACAACCGCGTCCTGGAAGTATCCTATCCGTTATCCGAAACCATGATCGTCATGGCGGACGACCTTTATAATAACAATTCGCCGCAAACCACTGCCGGCAGTTTCGAATTCCGCCGCCTAAACCACGCCATCGAAGACGACGACAATCTCACTATCGGTGCCCGTAAGACTGATCGCGAGATTTCCAGAATCAATACCTTGCTTTCTCGCCCGGTATATGACGAAAGCGTTTATGTTCAAGCTATCAATATCAACGTAGATGCCGGAGGTACGAACAATTTCGTATCTGGCGACTATATCCGCACGGCTTCCGGCGGCGGTATTGCTTGGGTTCTGGCCGCTTCGAACTCTAGCGGAGCTTCGGGGTCCCCGGAATACAGCGTTAAGAATCGCACTGCGCCCGGTACGGCCCTTTTTGATACTCTACTTGTCCACGTAGTATCTGGTGCTAGTGCGTTTACTGTAGGCGCTACCCTTAACCAGGGTATTAGATCCCGCACTGCAACCGCCCCCACGGCCGGCTTTGTAGTAGATCCTCTGGCTACGGCAACCTATAATCCTTCCATTCCCGGTGATGATCTCGGATCCACTGGTGATGGCCAAAAGATCAAGCTTCCCCCCAACAAACGCGTAGAACTCACCGCGGTTACCTCTTGGGCTTCCGGTCCTTTTGGTTCTTCGAACACTGTAAGACCGTTCGCAGCTTATAGACAAAAAGCCGGTCAAGGCGGGGGCGAACTCAGCCTCATTGCCAACGACCAGATGCGCGAAGCCGGTCTAGACTACGAAGAAACAGTAGCCGGCCCTGGTGATGCCAACAACCTTTGGATGGGCAACATACCCGGCCAAAACCGCGCTGAAGTCCGGATCATACGCTCGATGCCGCAAAGCTCGCGCATTAGATTTCGCAACCTGGCCACCTACGGCATTTCACAAAGTGCTGGTTCTGGCGCCGTTAACCTCCAAAATGCCTACAATAACGGCCCGACGATTAACGAGACTTCGGGACTCGGTTCGATCAACATCAACGGTTATGCCGCGGGCCAAAATGCCCTGGCGGTAAATACCGGCCGCATTCAAACTAGTGCTTCCGCAGGAGACGGTATCGTACCGGCTACGGATGGTAGCTCTACAGTGGGCACTTCCGCACTGCGCTACGGCGATATGTGGGCCACACAAGACAATCTCAAGACCGGCAGCGGTTACTCTAGTTCGGAATGGCATCGCCAAACCGCCAACGTAACTACTGTAGGCACCTCGCTCACTACCGCTTCGGCCATCGCTTTGGGTTCTAGTAGGGCCTACCGCGTAACGGTTAAAGCCGTTGGTCGTAGGGATTCCGCCCCAAATGCTCAAGCCGCTTTCACTATGGAACTCTGTATTTCCAGAGAAGGCGCTGGTGCTAGTATCGTAGGTGCTCCTTTAGTGAATATCGTAGGCATGTCGGCCGGCGCATTTGAATATGCCCTCACGGCCGTAGCTTCCGGGAATAACATCAACATCCAAGTCGGCGGGGGTACGGGTCATACCGTAAACTGGTCGCTTAGTATCGATTACCAATCTATCGGGACGAGTGCTTAAATGGCTTACAATCCTCCACAAATTCAGAGAGTGCGTGGCGATGTAGTCGAAATCGGCACCGCCCAAATTGCCGGCGTAACTGCTAGAATTTGGTCCGGCTCGCGAGCGCCTTATAATGGCGCTTTTACGACGACTCTTTGGGCAAATACTATGTTCTACGCGATAAACACCCCCATTCTAATGAACGGCCAGTCTTACGTTTGTGTACAAGCGCATATATCAAGTTCGGGTGTAAATGATCCGGAATCGAATACTTATTCATCCGGTATTGGTACATTTTGGCGCCTTGTGGACGGTAAAGACGGGGATCTTTGGATTGCCGTAACTGGCTCCACTTCGGATCTTTACGTAAAAGCCGGTGATGTATGGTCCAACACTGCCGGATCGCTACTTGCCACTACGTTAGTGGATAATGGTACCGGTATCGCGCTTTCCTATGACGCCGCGGTGCTTAGTTCCGCCGAAATCAAATACTCTATTACTCGCGGACTCAATATTAGATCCGGGGTTTTGAAAGTCGTCAACAATGGTACTGTCGGGGTTACCGGCGCGAGTCTTTCCGAAGTAAACATCGTAGAACTCGGTGCCGGTGATGTCGGAGTTACCTTCGGCGCTCAGGTAAACGGTAGCGGCCGGGTTGAAATTACCTATGTAACCGATTCGCAAGGTTCGTCCGCAAATCTTAAATATCAAATTAAGGGATGGGGTATCTAATGTCCGCCATTAAACCCGGCCAAGGTGCAATCAAACTATCCGAAGTAGCCCTAGATGAAGACGCGTCTCTTACGGTTATCGCCTCGGCCAAAAATACCGACGCCACTACTGTAGTTCAGCAGCTCCGGTCTACCATTGCCGACGCCCTCCAGAAGAACGCTTTAGTTATTACCAGTTCCGGGGCGTTAACATGGGACGGTACAGTTCTTAGCCTTAACAACCAAAATATCCAAATGAGATTCTTGGCCTCCGAAAGCGGAGCGGCTTATACCCACGTTATGACGGCCAGTGGCGTCAACGGGGCTACTACTTTCAGCACCCTCCCTATTGCTTCGGGCGAAATCCTTTATGTTGAATACTCCCGCGCACTCGCCAATTCGAACCTCGTTTTAGAGAACGCCGTTAGCGGCGGTAGCGGGGTTCCGGGTAAAACCGTCAAAAAAGGAACTACGATCCCTGCTCTTCGGAGCCCTCCGCTCGCCACTTCCCAGGGTACAATTTGCGTACCGGTAGCTATAAATGTTGGCGGCGCTCTTTATTGGGTTGGGTCCGGTATTGTTTGGGGCGCTGGTACTACCACCCTCATCGGTCAAACTTCTTCGGCCGGCCAGTCTAAAGACCAGAACTATCTAATCAATGGCGGATTTGATTACGCACAGAGGGTTATAGCAAATACTCCGGCCGGTATAAATACTAGTACATCGTATGTTGCTGCCGACCGTTGGCGGTTTTCTACAGATATAGCATTCGTCGGAATGTCCGCGTTTCATGCCACTTCGCAATCTCCGCCGAACAATATGACGAGAAACTCTGCCGGAATACGAAGTTTGACCATTAATGGCAATAATAATGGTAACGTATCGGCCGTGACCGTTACGGGAGCTACGGACTTAGTAAATCTAACAGCTCACGGACTTGCGTCCGGGACCGGAATTAAGTTCATAGGGTTAACGGGATCCGGAATTAGCGATTCTCTTAATTACTTTGTCGTAAATCCAACTTCGAATAATTTTCAGATATCCGCCTCTCCTGGAGGAACGGCTATAGACATAACCTCTGATGGTTCCGGTACCGTATCTAAGCCATATTCAGGGCTCGTAGCAAATGTGCAGCGCATTGAATCAATTTCTGCGAGATCTTTACTCGGGAAGACTGTTTCTGTATCTTTTTGGTATAAAGCCCCCGCTATTTCCGTCTCGCTAACTCTACCCTCCAAATTCAAACTACGCATGGCTTCAGCTGCCGCAGGGTATGATAATTTTAGTTCTACCGGCGCCGATTGGGGGCCATCGCAAGAAGTAGAGGTCATAACGGATGGTGCCTGGCACCAGGTTAAATTTGAAAATATAGCCATCGATTCTAATGCCTTTACTGGTATTGAGCTTGACATAGAGATGAGAGACTGGTCTGCGCTGCCAGGCGGCGGTACGGGCAGCTCCGCCAGTGTATATTTCACTCAATGTATGTTAAACGAAGGCTCTACCGCGTCCTCATTTCGGCCGGCCGGCGGGGGTCATGCAGGTGATGAATTACTCCTATGCAAACGCTATTATCAAAAAAGCTATCCCGTTGGCGTTATCCCCGGAGTTGGAGTTTCAGATGATGGTTCCGAGCAGTTTTTAGGCACGCTAGGCCAAGTTGGCAGTTATGAACGCCGACTGTCTATTAAGTGGGGAGTGCCCATGCGAACTACTCCGAACAATGTCGTTTATGATCTTCTAAGTGCTCCAAATGCCTTTACCGCACTGAATTCTTCGGCCGGTATCCTAGCAAATGGCCTTGTGCCCGTAACGAGAAACCTTAGCGAAACCGGACTAGTCATAGGTTTCGGTTCTCGACCCAATGGCTTCACCGGGTTTTATTTTCACTGGACGTCCGACGCCGAACTGTAGGAATAGCCTAATCTTTCACCTAGGGGTATTTACCCCATTATCACCCGATGTGTGAAGGTGTTTGTACATGGCCGTTAATCCCAACAGATCTAGATTCGCGCTAGGTGTTATCGCAGGATACGCCAGTGATTCCGATTACTTAACTGCCACAGGATCGACCCCCAAACGCGGCGATTTCTACTACAATACCGCCCTTCAATCCTACAAAGTCTACAATGGCAGCATTTGGACTTCTATGGGCGGCGTTGGCGGTTCGGGCGGCGGTCTCGTCAAAGTACGGCTCCACGATCCTGTATCTACCACCCTACCTACCGGCGACCCTACTACAGTAGATGACAATTCAGTAGATCCGGGCGACTTAGTTCTATTCTCGAATCTTAGCTCTGGCGGAGACCAAGTTTACCGTGCCGTAGGTACCGGCACCGACATCACTGGCTGGACGGCCGAACCGTCGTTTTCGGGTATTGCTACCCCCACCGATGGCGATGTAGTTATCATCACCGATGGTGCTAGCTTCGCCGACCAGATCGGCGTATTTGACGGTAATGACTGGGTATTTAATAATAAAATCCGGGCATTTAACGGTGCCGATTATCTCGAAATCTCTGCTATCAATTCGGTAGCCTTGGCCAACAACCAAAGCTCTCCCGCGGACATATTCTCCGTTGGCGCCGTTGGTTCTGAGAACATGATCATCGATTATTCGATCATTCGCGGTACGGCTAAAGAAACCGGTCAAATCTACATTGTAAACGACGGGACTTCCGTTCAAAAGTCTGAAACCTATACCCGAATCAATAATCCGGCCGTCGCTTTAAGCGCCGATATCAATGCCGGCAACGTCCGCCTTCGATACACTTCTGACAATTCTGGCTCTACCGGCGTTTTCAAGTTCTCCGTCAAGAGATGGTCCGATGGTACAGGAGGCCCCGGTGGCCTTGCGAGCTATTCGGTTGCGGGCTCTACCGTTACAGGCTCCGGAGCTACGCAGCAAATGACAGTTTGGAGTAGCGGCACTGCCCTAACCGGCAATGCGAACTTCACTATCGATACTTCGGCACTGGTCATGAAGCTCGGCTCGGGATCCAATATCGCCGAACATACCGTACTTAATGCTGATTCCGTGTCTTCCGGTGTAAATACCAACGCGCTTCTCTTCACATATCCCGACACATATCGCTACGTAGTGGTCGAGTATTCAGTAGATCGTGGTGCGGGCAATTACCGCCTCGGTACACTGCTTATCACCCACGATGGTACGACCCCGAACGTGGTAGATACCTATACCGAAGTCGGCAGTACTCAGGTTACTCTAGCCTCACCTACGGTCACCCACACAATTGCGGGCGGTAACGTAGAAATCAGATATACAACTGCTGGCGGTAGCGCCGGTACATTTAAACGCTTAATTCGTAGATGGCAATAAGGTTAAAAGGAATAATTAAATGGCTAACCAAGTAATTTTTGGCAATGGGATTAAGATCCTAAATACGGCTTTCGAACTCGCCCAATTAGCGGCGGATCCTTCCGGCTCCAACGGGATGATGTATTACAATACTACATCCAATAAGATTCGGCAATACGCCAACGGCGCTTGGTCCGATATTGCATCGGGCTCTGTTTCGCTGACCGGCCAGACTTTAAACCAAAATAACATCATCGTAGGTAACGGCTCGAACGTATCTGCGGCTGTAGATACTAGCGCTACGGGCGACATCTTGGTCGACTCTTCGGGCGGTGCTAACATTAAATCGGGCGTTATCGTAAACGCCGACGTCAACGCTTCGGCGGCTATTGCCTATTCCAAGCTGGCACTTTCGGGAAGTATCGTAAATGCTGACGTCAATGCATCAGCTGCTATTGCCGTCACTAAGCTTGCGGCCGTAACGGCTTCTAGGGCTTTGGCGTCGGACGGTTCCGGTTTCATTACCCCTTCGGCAGTCACCGCCACTGAACTCGGGTATTTGACCGGCGCTACTTCCAACATCCAGGCACAAATTACGGCCGCCACTTCGACCATTCAAAACTTTGAATGGCAACCTTCCGTAATTGATCGTATCGTTACCCCGCCGGTATCACCCACTGTCGGCGACCGATACCTTATCGACACGACTGTAGGCTCTCCGACCGGTGCTTGGGTCGGTAACGGTAATTCTATTGCGCAGTGGTCTGGATCGGTTTGGCTCTATACCGTGCCTACTGCCGGCACCTTTGTAAGCGTTGATTCCGAAGCCGATGGCCTCTATTTGTTCGGCGGTTCTTCGTGGGCTAAGAAATATTTCGAAGCTACAACCGCTTCCACGGGTCTTGTCAAGGTCGGGTTCGATATCCGCCTTGATGCCACCTCTGCAGGTGCGGGTCTCGGGTTTAGCTCGGGGGTCCTCGCGGTTAACGTAGACGATTCCACTATCGAAATCGCAACCGACACTCTCCGGGTTAAAGACGCTGGTATTACCGCGGCTAAAATCGCGGCAGCGGTAGCCGGCGACGGTATCGCGGGCGGCGCGGGTACAGCTCTTAGTGTAGATCACGACGGCGAAGGTTTGACTTTCGTAACGAACCAATTGGCCCTCGAACTCGACAGTACTACCCTTTCTAAATCTGCTACCGGCGTTAAGGTGGCAACCGGCGGGATCACCAATACGGAAGTCAACGCTTCGGCGGCCATTGCCCTGTCGAAACTTGCCACTGTTACTGCTAGTCGGGCTTTAGTTTCGGACGGCTCGGGCTTCGTATCCGCGTCTTCTGTAACCGGTACGGAACTTGGCTATGTGGCTGGTGTAACTTCTGCTATCCAGACCCAGTTGGGCAGCAAGGCTGATCTTCAGCTTTCGAATCTGTCCGGCACTACGGCCGTCCCCGTAAACCTTTTGCCTTCTACTACGGCTACGAAAGACCTGGGTACTTCGTCGGTTCTTTGGAGAGACCTCTATATCGGTTCGGTCCAGCATACTGAGGCTTCGCAGTTTGAAATCCGTAACCAGGGTACTAACTCCGGTATCATGCTCCGTGCAGATGGTACGGGGAATATCGACACCAACGCTACGGCTTTCCGCCGCAGCTCTAACGGCACGAACTTCGTCGAAGAGAGATACTACGATGCTTTGACCCTCGCGGCCAACACTTCGGCGGCTACCGAAATTAGCTCTACCCTTTCGTTCGCCCTGGCTAGCTACGATGTAGCCCATATCGACTACCGTGTTAAAGAGGCTACCACAAACTCTGTTCGCGGGGGCCGTTTGACTATCGTAACGGACGGCACGAACGCTTATTGCTCGGATTCCTATACTGAAACCGCGGTAGTGGGGAATACCTCGCTCAACGGTATCAAGTTTAGCGTAGACGTGTCGAGCGGTAACGTGCGGATTTTATTCGTAGATACCCACGCTTCGAACGCTTGTACGATGCGCTTAGATAGAAAATTGTTTAGAGTATAATTTAATTAACTGTTAAAAGCGGCTGATTAAAACGGAGATATAAAATGAGCGTTAACTTTACAAACATCAGAGACGGGATTGGACTGCAAGGTCTATCCGGCGCTCCCGCTTCTCCGGCCAACGGAGATATTTATTACGACACGACGCTCACGAGTTTCCGGTTCTATCAAGCTGGCGCGTGGACTTCGCTCCCTACCGTAATTACCGTTACTGCCAATCGCGCCCTGGTTTCCAATGGTTCGGGCAACGTAGCCGCTTCGTCCGTTACTGCTACCGAATTAGGCTACCTATCTGGCGTTACTTCTGCTATCCAGACTCAGATCAATAGTATCTCAGCGAGCGCTTTCACGACCCCGACAACGGGTTCGAGCTTTGGTAATACTTCGGCTCCCGGCATTACGGGCACTAACAACTCTGCTATCGGCATTTCGGCCGGCGTCGCCCTAGTTGGCGGCGCGAACAATACTTTCTACGGCTTTAGTGCCGGCAATGCTGCTATTTCCACGAACAATGCCACGTATGTAGGCTCTAGGGCCGGTATTGTAGGCACTGGCTCGGGTAACACGGGTGTTGGCTCCGGAGCACTGCAGCCTTTAACTACGGGTGCTTCAAACACCGCCATAGGTTCGGGTGCGGGCCTTATTCTACAGTCTGGCAACAACAACGTATTCATTGGTGCGGATAGCTCCGCAGCGGCAGTAGGCACGGCTTCGGCCATTGCTATCGGAAACTCGGCTATTGCGGACTCCAATGAACTGGTTATCGGTTCGAACGCCGCCCGAATCAACAACGCTTGGATCGGTCGTGGTAAAACTAACTCCGCCGCCAACATGTCGACCATGACACTGGCCACAACCAGTGCCACAGGTACTGACGTTTCCGCTGCTACTTCGATCCTTCGCATTGCCGGCGCACAAGGTACCGGTACTGGAGCGGGCGGTAGTATCGTTTTTGCTACAGCTCCTGCCGGAACTACCAGTTCTTCGCAAAACACTCTGGTAACTAGACTTTCCATTACGGATGCTGGCGCTGTCAATATCGCAGGACTCACGGCGAGCACGGCCCTCGTAGCCGATGCTTCCAAAAACGTAATCTCGTCTTCTGTAACTAGTACGGAACTTGGTTATTTGTCAGGTGTAACTTCTGCCATCCAGACGCAGCTCGATGCCAAAGTGGCCAAATCTACAGCTACCGCCAAGGGTGATATCTTCGTAGCTACCGCTTCGGCTACCATTACAAATCAAGCTGTGGGGACTAACGGACAGGTTCTTACCGCGGATTCGTCTCAAACTAACGGCCTCAAATGGGCCAATGCTCCCCAGGGTCTTAAAAACTATATCACGGTCAACGCCGACCTCGAACAGGGTTCAACTACGGGATATTCGCTAGGAACCGTAACCCTTGACGGTACTACTAAATTCCCGTCCGGCGCCCCTACTTTCGGCTCCGGCGCTTCCGGAAACCTATCTCTCAGTTCGGTATCTTCCGGTCAGTTGGCTGGATCCTACTCTTTGGGGTATGTATCCTCCGCGGCTACTACTGCCGGTAACTTCGTAGCTACGAATGCTTTTGCGGTAGATCTCGCCGGACAGGCTAAATCTCTCCAATTTAAGATCGCCTACAGCGTGTTTTCTGGCGCTGCGAACGGTAACTATTCCGGAACTTCCGCTAACAGCTTCGGTATTGCGATCTACGATGTAACGAACTCTACGTGGATTCAGCCCGCCGGAGTGTTCAATATTATCCAAAATTCTGGTGTAGGATTTGCGACTGGCACCTTCCAGACTTCCGCTACCGGCACTAGCTACCGTATTGCGTTCTATAATGCGAACGCGACGAGCGGCGCGACGACAATCTATCTCGATGACTTCTTCGTAGGTCCGCAGATTACCGCAGCTGGGGCGGCGATGAGCAGCACCGCGACTTATACTCCCGTGCTCAAGGGTGCAACCAACGGATCTACCTATACTAATCAAACAACCACGGGTAATTGGTATAGATCGGGCGACCGCGCTCGCGGCAACATCTACACTACTTATAGCGGTGCACCTGCTACGGGGACGGGGGCATTCCTCTGGACCCTCCCCCCCGGATTGACCGTAGACACTTCAGCTGCCAAGTTTCCTACCACTACCTCCAACACTATCAGCGTCGGATCAGCTAAATTCTTACGTTCCGGCGTACAGTTTTTCGTTGGCACGGTAACTTACAATTCGGCTCAGGGTGGTGGACTGTCTATCGCCCCGCAGGGCAACGCGACAACAGAGGCTAGCCCTACGGTACCTGCCACTGTGGCTAGTGGTGATTTTGTCTCCATCGAGTTTGACGTCCCTATTTCTGGCTGGGATGCTCAAACCGTAATGAGCAATGACACGGACACGAGAGACGTTGTCATGACCTCCTACAAGTCGACGACGCAATCTCTTACGTCTAGTGTAGAGACTACAATTACAGGTTTTGACGCTGCAACGCTGGATACGCACGGATCTTTTAATACTACCACTGGCCTGTACACGGTCCCTGTCGCTGGGAATTATAGCGTCAATGCTACCCTGCATTTTACCTCCAATGCCACCGGACTTAGATACATAACCATCTACAAAAACGGCTCCGTTGTCAGTTACGGTAACGTGATCAATGCTACCAATGGAGACGGCACTGGACTCAACGCTTCGGCCATCATCCCCTGCAAGGCGGGCGATACCATTTCGATGGGCGGATATCAAACTAGCGGCGGAGCGCTGACAGTTCGGGCTTTGGGTACCGCTACTAATCTCAGTATTCGAAGAAGCTCCGGGACTGCGACTATTGCAGCGACCGAGAGCGTAGGGGCGTACTACAATAGTAGCGCGGGGCAAAACATTGCGGCATCCGGAGCGGCTACTATTGTAAACTTCGATACAAAAGTGATCGACACTCACAACGCGGTAACTACGGGGGCTAGCTGGAAATTCACTGCACCCGTTTCAGGACGCTACAAAATCAGTTCCAACTTAAGGTTTGCGAACTTTTTGGCCTGGTCATCAGGCGGGTATGTCGGCCTGAGCGTCTACAAAAACGGCGCTGCCTATGCTAGTAGTGACACGCTGGTTTGGGTCACCGGGACCTTTGCCACAGGCCCCACGGCCGTTTTACCGTCGCCTGAAATCCAGCTCAATGCAGGGGACACCCTCGACATTCGTGGAGTCCAAAACGAATCCGGCACTCGGGCGCTGGTGGCCAGCGGCACGCTTGTTTGGGTAGCTATCAACCGTATTGGTAACTAAGCAGCCTTCGGGGTGGTATCGAATTCTAGCTCTTTTTGAGAGAAGAACCCTTCGTACCACCCTCTGATCTGCTGGTCTAAGATTCCTAATTCTAGAAAGTATTGAGCCGGGTACAAAAACACCCGCTGCCATACGAACTTATTCTTGTTATCGAAAGCTCCTCCTACCCACGCCACGATGTGCGGGATTAAGCAAAGAGTCTCAATAATGGACATGTGCTCCGCGAAGAAAGCTCGGTAGCAAAAAATCGCCAGAAATGGGTATTTCAAAAATCCGTGCGGAAAGCTAAACATCCATCCTAGCCAAAAAGCTTTTTTAATATTATCCTGCGCGGGCTCCCAAAGATGCCATTTAAACATCTGGCCGTTTCCTTGAGCCCATTTGCGCCACTGGATTCTCAAAGAGCTAAAACTCTCCGGGTTGTCGATGAGTGTTTCCCATTCCTGCGAAACAAAGATCTTTTTTCCGCGGGCGTTGATCTGATAGCTAATATCCACGTCTTCGATGACGCCGCGCTCCAGCCATCCCCCGAAAGTATCCAGTACGTATTTCAATTTGAACATGGCTCCGGCACCGTTCATGATGGGGTACAGATCCATTACGCCGTAAGACCTAAAAGCCTGCTCGCGGTCAATGTGCGTGCCCATTTGCTGGAACTGCAGCAGGTTCACTAAGCTATTTAATTTATTGGTAAATATCCATCTAGATTGCACGACTACAATTTCAGGATTAGCGGCCAATATTTCGGCGGCTTCGATTATGGGCAGTCCATCTGTAATCTGGTGGTCCGAATCATAGATCATCACGAAGTCGAATTTTTCTTTTAAATTTAGGAGCCCGTAGTTGAGGTTCCCCGCCTTGTTCTTGGCGTAGCCGAGTTTCTTATCGTTGCGGCCGGTACGGGAATTGCGGCGCAGTATTTCAAATGACACGCATGGTTTTACCGAAATGGCCGGCATCGGATCTGTATAGTCGTCCAGAATTTGTAGATGGAATCTAGACCTGTGGAATTCCGGAATGCGCTCCGGGGATCTGAGGAAGCGGTCCACTATTTCGATTGGTTCGTTACGGACGGGATATTGGATCAGAATCTTACCGCGGGTCATCTTCTTGGGGAATTCTTTCTTCTTTAGTGGAAGAATATAGAACCAAGAATAGACAAGCAGCTTCAAATTGGCCAGGACCAGAAAAAAGAGGTAGACGCCCCAATAAGTCACCAGAGTTTTACCTTTGCCGAGACTTGCGCCCTGATTTCATTAGTATCTTGCGTTAAAGTGCCGGCCCCTACCCCTACGCCGAGATCCAATCTTTGCCCAAATGAATGGAATAACGAATGGTCGGTGCGCCGCCAGCTGCCGAAACCCTGCCTAAAACCGGACCACGATTCGTAAAACCACGGGCCTACGAGCGATTCTCTTACATAAAGCCCGATTTCGGGGGCATAGTTTTGTGCGGTACTGGCAAACGGCTGCGTGATTGTAAATTGGCCGCCGGCATTTGCCGCGGTGGCGCATAGTAGCGTAATATACAAAGCGATTCTCATCTTAGATATTCCTCAAGTTTCTTTTCGGCCCTGATTTGCGCCAATAAGGGCAAAATATCTTCAAAATATTGATCCTTAAAATGCCACCCTGTCAACATTTCTGATACTTTATCCGCGCCAAAGTATTCCAGTGCGACGGTTAGAATGTCGTGACTCCAAGATTTACGGAATTCTGTGAACCCGGCCGGAATGGTGTAACGTTTTTTGATTTCTGCAAAGCATGCCTTGAACCATCTTTCGGTAGATGCGTCGTCTCCGGTTATGATTTTTTTCATGAAAAACAGGAGCTGGGAAGACGAAAGGCCTGGGATCCGAGCATCGGCCACGGGATTGAATTTAAAGAATGCGGCCAGTGGACCCTTGGGATCGTTGGCAATTTGCCAATTAATATAAGCAGAATCGTAGATGGTGGGGTCCACGGCACCATTTTAACAGATATCGGACGGGATGGCAACCTTTATGCTAGGAATTTTTGGAGGGCGGCCTCTACGTAGTTTGCAAGTCTAGAGAGTACATTTTCCCTAACCATTCGCTCTGGATCGCCGAGGAGTGATAGCGCGGTTTTAAGAGGGAGTTTTGGACTACGAGACGCGGCCGACCGAAGTACCCATTCGGACTCCTTAATCGCATCCGTTAGAATTCGAGGTGTTACCAATCTATGGTTCAATACCGAATACTTGGCTGTTTTATACACGAAGGTATCCTCCGACCTGTCCCATATTCTTTCCAAATGCTTAGCTGTTATGTGCGGACACCATTCCACGAGATCCCGTAGTTCCATGGGGGTCACATCTTTATTCGAAATCACGGCGTCAGCTTGCGCCGCGGTCATTTTGGAAAATTCTTCGTGATCATATTTTCTCATCGGAGCAGTTCCCTGAGTAATTTCTCCGCCCGAATAGTGGCCAAGTGGGGCCGCATTTCGGTCAGAAAGAGGTCCGATTCGGGCCAGTCTTCGAAGAACTTCGCAGTAAAGGATTCCCCTAAGAACTCAATGCCGACCATAATCAGGTCTTGGGTCCACGATCCGCGCCAGCTATTTTCGATCACCGGCAGATGTAACGACATGGCCCTGCCAAATTCCTTCCTACGCCGGTCTTCTGCGATACTTTTGTCAATTACAAAACAAATGACTTGTATTGTAGAAAAATCCACGGCATTAGGGTCTTCTATGTGGCCGTAAACTTCATCTTTACCCTTATTTTCTATGTATTTTTGTTCGGCGATAATTCGCTCGCGCCAGTGCGGGCTAGAAATACGGTCGAACCAAATAGAGCCCGTCATTTTAGGAATTCTCTAAGCAGTATTTCTGCCTCAAGGCCTCTAATCTGTGCGCCATGAGCTTTTTTGAATTCCTTAGCGCATTTCGTATAGCCAAAACACTTAAAGGTCTCTTCTTCGCCGAACAGTTCAATCCCTACCATTAGTATGTCGATAGTCCAGCCCCTGAAGTGACTATGACCGGGGATCTTTTTCCTTGATGCATTCGCGTCAAATGTTGCGAGGTCGTCGCCGTGTATTTGTAGGGCTCTTTTCTTTTTATCGGAGGGCACTCCTGAGCTGAGCATCAGGAGTAGGACTTCCAGATAGCTACTTGTGGTCAACTTATCGGCCCCATATACATCAAATTCTTTTATGAACTTTAGGACGGTATTCCGGTCCTGTTCATGCATGTAAGAATTAAACCACGTCGAATGGATCATTTTAGGAACTCTTCCATTAGTTCATCGACCCGGATTTGAGCGGCTAGGGGCCTTAGCTTGTCAAACATTCGGACCTTAGTTTGGCGTATAGTATAGGCAAATTGAATTTCTAAAGTTTCCAGGCCTACAATTTCCATAAATATGGCCATAATCCAAAACCCAAGATAGGAATTAAGTACTGCGTCTTTCAGCGGCCGAGATTTCAGTAGTTCGACCGTAGGTGCCCGGTGGGGCCGAACTGCTATAAGGAAGCCTATTACGGACGGGCCGGTTAGGTTTCTTAGTGCTAGATCCGCGGTGAATATGTTTTCATCGTCACGGTAACGGTCGGCAAGTCGCAGGAGATACCCCCGATCTTCGGGGGATAGCCCGAGGTAGGGGATGACCCGGTAACTGTTCATTTCAAAAACTCCTGGAGCCGTTTGTAGGCCTTTATCCCGGATATGGCGGCTCTATTTCTCTCCTTAAAGTCGGGCAATCTCGCCCATTGTGAAAAAATATCGGTAACGACTTCTTCTTCCAGAAACTCAAAATAGACCATTATTAGATCATGATACCACGTCCCGGCCCACTGCAGGTGCGTTGCCGGATCGGAAGCCACCCCGCTTGGATACACCCGTCGAACTCTGTCGGCCGTTTCCCTCGCCAAAGAAAGTATTCTTTCGGGTTCCGTACCCGGATTCAAAACCATACAAAGTACAGATATAGGGCGATATTCCCCGTATTGGTACGCTGAATTCTTAGGATCCCCGTGTCTGGGGTCCGATTGCTCTTCGTAAATTCGACGGTAGGACAGCTTTACCATAGTTACATCATCGGGCCGGGCGTAATGGCTAAGCCAGATGGACGGTATCATTATTTTAAAAATTCCCGGAGTTTTGCGTCCGCGAGCTTGCTTAAATAAGATTGGAACACTGCGGCGAGGTGGGGCATGAGCGCCAGGTCGCGAGGAGGGGCGTAGATTTCTGCTAGAATTGCCGCGGACTTGCACCTACAGATAAAAGCCATTACGGGCCAGCCCTGGTACTGCACAAAAGGGTCGGGAGCGTAGGATTTGATAAGGGAGATTGCTTCGGGCCTGGTGATGTCCGGAGTCAATATTCGCACTACCAGCTGCGCGGCTGTATCTTTCGGATTGGGTCCACATTTAGATTCGATATAATGCTGGTAGAATTCGGGCGAAGTCTCCCATACGACTTCCCTGAAGACTTCATGCTCCATTTTACCGAACTGCCAGTCGGAAGACATCTTAGCTCCAATAAAAGAAGCCCCCGTCCGGAAAGATCCATCTTCCGGCGGGAGCGCAAGGACCGATATTACTTCGGCGAACAATCTTCCTGATCCATCAATTGAGGATGGAGGAGATCGCTACGCACGCTTTTATCTTTGGCCTGTTTGCTGGCCGAAAAGTCAACCATTATTTTCTTTGGGCCGACCCGAAGAACGGTGCCTTCGAGCTGATCCCGGCCGGCGAAGTTGATTCCGCCGGAAGACACGATGATTACCATTGAACAGGCTACTTTCATTCCCGCTACAAAAAACATATAACTCCTTATCGGAAGAGAAGTTCGGAAGCTAAATTGCTGCCGTCCATGTTAACGATGAGTCCAGAGGGGCCATTGCCGGCGAGGTAGTCGAGACGGAAAGTGTGTACGCCGGAGTGAAGCTGTCTAGCTCCTTGGCGAACTTGCATACCATGCTGCCCGTTATTGTCGACTACAAGGACGTTATCAATGTACAACATCGAAGCGTCGTCGCTTTCGGTTTGGAAGTTATGCCAGCCGCTGTCGGTGATGACAATCGAACCTTGGCAGCGGATTGCGAACCAATTAACGTACAAACTGCGGATTGCTGAAGGAAGGATTTGGCTTCCGGTACCGCTAACCTGATTGAAAACACCCTTGTACGTAAAGGTCGCCGTCGCCGAAGGGAGCGAAGTCGGGAAGTTGGAGGGCTGAGGCATCGGAGGGGTCGGTACCGCGCCATTCGCTACGTTATAGAGAGAACAGGTAAGGCCGGAGGTCAGGGGGAGCTGGCCGAGGGAGAGGCGGTAGTCGTTCTCATCGGCGATCATGTTTTGTACTTCTGTCAGGGCTACCGGAGCGGCGGGTACTTCGACCACTACTGTAGTCGTGGGGCCTTGAACCGTAGTGGTGGGGCCTTCTACTGTGACTACTTGGATAGGGCCGGGAACAGTGTGGGTGGTAGTTACGACCTTACGGCCGCAAGCTGCGAGCATAAAGATCGAGCCTAAAGCGATGAGTTTTGTCATTTGGATCTCCTTGTTTGTTGTATCTTTGGTGATCATACCCGGTTCGGCCGCTAAAGTAAAGGGTTATTCCAGGTCATTTAAGTATTTTCCGAACCGCCCCATGGGGTCGATACGAAACATGCGGTATATAGAATTCAGCGTCTCAGCCTGATAGCCACCGACTACCTTACTAAATACCAGCACTTGGCTCGTGCGGAAGGTCTCTGAAAACCTAATCCCTTGGAAAAACAAAGCGGCAGCGGCAGGCTGATTTTCTAGACTGTACATTCGAATAAAAGGATGACCCACGATAATAGTGGTTAGGGCATTGCCGCAATCTGGCTGTGGACGTCTCGACATCGACGGCTCATATTTACCGTCGATCTTGTTCGCCATCTTGACTACGGTATAGGCTCCGGGCTCAATGGCCGTCAGTCCGAGATCATCGGCGACCTTTTTGACCTCATCGGTATAGTCTTCGAAAAATAGGATGTGCTTAGCCATGGCCCGCAAATCCCTCGCCAAACACGGCCACGGTACCGGGGACGGGCTTTTGCCATGCGGGGTAGGTATCAGTGGGTTCTAGGGTATTGACGTAATCTGGGCGATCCTCAAGCTTAGCTACAAGGTAATTTTCGCCCTCCGCAAATTGTTCGAAGGTGGGGTCCAGGATGGTTTCGCCGGCCAAAAGTACCCAGCAGTGGCTGACTTGGGTGTATATGCCGTCCAGCCTACACCATTTGTAGCCGGATACAAAGGTGGCGCTACCCGAATTTTGGGAATTAATGCTATCTGCCAGCCACTTGGCGGCCATAGCGCAAAAGCCGGTCGAAAAACGAGCCTCGTGGCCGCGCTCTTTACCGAGGATTATAGCACGCTCGCTAGCCCATTTAAGAGCCTGTAATTCAAAGGATGATATCGTCATGGTGAAGCGTTTCTTTCATCTTCTTTAGTACAGCAACGGTCATCTGTACGTCCATGATAGCATTATGGGCACCGGAAATCAAGTCTTGGGTGACGCCGTAGTATTCAGCGAGTTTTACTAGTGATGTCTGCTGCTTTTGGGGCAGCTTATTTACGAATTTTAGGAAGTTGGCTACAATGGAGGTATCTAGCACTCTGTAACTGTTGAATTTTTCCCAGGTTGTTTTGTCTAGTAGTTCGGAATGAATAAACCCGAAATCGAACTGGATGTTATGCCCAACGGGGATGAGCTTGTCACGACCACCGCCCGAATGCAGGGTCAGGAAGTCGACCAGGAGCATTTTAGGGTCGGCCCCGGAAGCTAAGGCTTCATCATGGGCTACGATATCTATTTTGTTGATCTTAAGGGCGCCGGATGTAACCTTATAGGTACCGTCTTGCGGCCGGACTCCGAGGTAAAGGCGGCCGACTTCATTTAAATCTTCGTCGACTGCCAGGAAAAAAGCCGTCAAGAGTGAATGCTTCTTTTCATCGAGCCCCCCTGTCTCACAATCTAAAAACAAGTACTTAGCTTTCTTGGTCATCGTAGTCTACTCCAAAGATGTCCCAAGAGTCGATTGGGATAATGAGCGTTTCGCGGTTTTCTGTAAGCCATTCGGATAGTAGAGAAATTGCACCACTGGAGGTTACGGGTAGATACCCACGTTCGGTAATGAGCCTTACGAAAGTAATTTTGCGAGGACGACCGCTGGGGTCCGAATATGACCGCTTCATTCCGGGCTTGATGGCTTCTCCGAGCTTCATCTTATTATCCTACCATCTTCTGCGGTTTTTTGGGCGGAGATTTTTTAAATAGTCCAGTAACTTTCCAAATTGCCGTATGGTAGGCCTTCCAGATTGCAATACGCCACCTGCTAGGCGCGGGGATGTAGTGCCTAGAATCTTGCCATATGTATAGAACTTCTTCTAGGCTAATCGGACGGAAGTCGTGAACGTCGACGCCGACATTGACATTATTCCCTTTTTTAGTATAGGCCTGGTGAACATGCCCGGAGATATTGAGCGTTCCGTTATCTACAGGCCTTGAATCCCAGTGCTTTAGTCCGTGAGTGTTGTCTTTATAGTCCCTGGTGGGGAAATGACATAGCCGAACGGTATGAGATCGGCCGTCTTCGGCCTTAAATACGTGCTCCGCCCCGCTCGGGAAAATTCTTACGAATCCCGCATCTGTGTACTCTTTCATCATTTTATCTATAAACTTTTGGCCGCGAGTCTTGAGGAAGTAATGGAACGGCAGATCGTGGTTCCCGAGACACAACCAGTGGGTACCCTTGAGTCGCGGGAGAATTCTTTTTACGGAAGAGGAGTGCATTGCAAAATCGCCGAGATGGATGACGATGTCGTTTTCTTTTACGATTGCGTTGTGCCGGTCGACCATAGCCTGGTCGCACGCTGTCGAAGTAAAGAATGGCCGGCCGCAGTACCTGAGCGTATTAAAATGTCCGTAATGCTCGTCTGAGACAAACCAAACCTTGGCCATTATTCTTCTCCATCTTCCGGAACGAGGAACATCTTGATCCTAAGGTCTCCGATTCCGTCAGCGTTCATATTCTTAACTGTAAGCCCCTTGGCCCGAATGTTCTTTAGTGTGCAATTGGTTATATTGCAATTTTCCAGGACGCAGTCTTGGATGGACGAATCGACCAACGTGCCGCCAATAATGTCCGACTTCCTCACGTAGGTCTTATGCAGTACGGTCATGGAAGAAACGGCTTCGACGGTCGAACTCATGACATCAGACTGGATGATCTCGATTTTACCTCGGATGCGAGTAAAAGCGATACTCCCCGACTTTACCTTTCCGGAACCGATCAGAGTGGCGCCGTGAAACCTGGCCTTTACGATTTCGTAGCCGCCGTGGATACTGGCGGTTTCTACGTCCATGGTCTGGTATTTTAGGAAACAAGAAATCCAAGAGCCCGAGAAAGTTCCGATAGCCCCCGGAGGAAGGTCCATGCCGACCTTCACGAGCGGCTTATTGCCGCTATTGGGGATGGAATTGTAGCCGGAAAACACGGGGATTTTCGTAAAAGCTTTTTCGGCATCGTCATAGTATCTAATCCGATCTTCTAGGTCGTAGTAGATACGGTATTTCTGGCCGGCCAGTAGGGGGTCGCAGTCTGCCGGAAACAAATAGGTCCGGAAGCCGAAATACTTTTTGACTCCGAAGGCTTGCATAGCTTGTAATATCGCGACTTCGATAAAACCCCAATATTTACGCTTCCTTAGAAGCCTGGGGAATATATCGAATGCGTGCCGATAATAGAATCTCGGGCCGATAGAACTCCAAATGGTTAGACTGATGGTTCCGAGCAGGATCGCGCCGACCATGCCAGCGCCGACTTGGAGCGGGGTGTGCAGCGTTCCGGATACTATAAATGAAATTGGAACGGCCGGAAGTAAGGATACAAAGATAGGCAGGAGGAAGTCGAGAGAAAACCCCCACAACATCGTCGCTATCAGAACTAAGATTTCCCAATAGGCTTTCATCGGTCCTTATTTTTGCTTGTTACCGGCCCGGAAATCATAGTCTATGCCGTTGCGCTCGCATTCGAGTTTCAAAAGCTGACTGATTCTACCGAGGGAATACCCCAACGCTTTTGCTATGTCGGTTTGGCTTTCGCCATTGAGGTAACGCTTCAATAGCGGGCTGGCGTCGGCTATCCTTTGAGCTTCGGAATAGTATTCGGGCGGCAGGCGGCCGGAGGAAAAATGCTCGTAAAAGAATTCTTGGTCGCGGCGATCTTCGCCCCGGCGACGCTTAACCGAATTCCCGAATACGGCGTTGATTGCCGAACCCCAAGCGTTCATTTTAAGCATATTGATGCGTTTTTGAAAATCGATATCGGTATCGAGCCCCTGGTCATATTCCCAAATACGGCCGATGACATCATCGATTAAATCTTTCGACACCCGAAGATTCGCCCGCTTGATGCCGATTATGGCGATAAGCCGGTAGTCTACCTTATTCATCGGTACTCCTAATGTAGAATTCTTCCGGGAGACCGCCGGGCAGTTTACGGCACTTATTGCAAACTAGGTAAGCGTCGCCGGCCGGATCCTTGTCGTCCACGGGCTTATAGATCCACTCATGCGGCCGGCATACAATTTCGGGCATAGGCTTCGACAGATATCTAATGACCAGTCCGGCAAAAATTAAGAAAATGGCCCATTCAGTCATTGTCACGACCACTGCGCGGGAGTGATCATCTGTCCGATGATTCTCTCCAGGTGCGAACGTACTGCGGCTTCGAATTCTTGAAGAGTGTCCCGATTTTGAATTGTGATATCGAAAGTCGCGTCATCCAGCTCTCTCTCAGAAGGATCATTCGATTCTACGGTATCGAAGCGGTTAACTCTGATAGTTATGGTTTTCATGCCATACTGCCGAGCCAGCGCTTCGACGGTAGTTTTCTCATTTTTGTAGCGCCAATCTGGAATTACGATCCCGGAATGTGGGAGTTTTTGGATCAGGGGGGATACCTGTTTAGCCCAGAAATCTGGATCTACGCTGCGATTTACTGACCCCTTGAGAATCGCGAGGGATCTGGGGGTGTGGTAGAGCTGCTGCCCCTGCTGACTGTCGGTAAAAGCTCCGTTTGCGCGTTTAGCATAACCGATAGGGCGGATTCCGGCAGCGGTGCGGAATTCACGGAACATGAAAGAGTTAATCATATCGGAGAACGCATCCCTAGCGTATACGGGGAGGGTCAAAATCGGGGCCTCTTTCTTCTCGTTCGAATAGAAGTCCTCTAGGGGAACTCCGTATTCTTTGGAAGCCTTTTGCTTTAAATCGTCGGCGAAAGAAAAACGCTGGAAGCTATAGCTCTCCGCGATTTTAGCAAGTTCATCTTTGCCGGAGCGTTTCCAGCCCGAAATCAATAATACGACCATGCGTCCTCCTAGATACTTAGAAAGTATACCATGACCCAGAAACCGATCACTGCGCCTAGAACCGGGAGGGTCACGGGCGCACTTTCAGGTCCGGGAAGCGGTTCTAGGGTGGAAAAAGGAGTTAAGTGCGTGATATGTAAGCTCTTGATTTTACGAGACATATAGCTATTATATCCTAATCTTGGATTAGAGGCAACAATTATGATTTCCATGAAAGAAATACTAGGTCCCTACAAGCTAGAAGACCAGGATCAAGCTACGCGGGTCAATTTAAATATTTTACTGGCCAAAATGAATGCGGTTCGGTCCTTGTACGGGAAACCGCTTACCGTGACATCAGGCCTTAGGGCGAAAGCCGACCAGATTCGCATTTATGCCGCTAAGGGCATAACCGACCTGGCAAAAATTCCTATGGGATCTAAACATTTAAGAGGTCAGGCTGTGGATTTTTCGGATCCGAAGAGGGAATTCCAAGCATGGTGTACGGCCCACGAAAAAGAACTCCGAGAAATTGGCATTTGGATGGAATCATTTGATGCGACCAAAAATTGGGTTCATATGCAGTCGGTGCCGTATGGCTCCTACAAAGAGGGCGGCAGTCTTTGGTTCAACCCTTAAGTCTGCTCTTGTTTGAATCTGCTCAGCTCTTTCATCGACTCCGCGAGCCCGGCGATCTTCCCAATCGACTGCGAAAGCCTGTCGAAGAACGTTTCGGCTTGCCCCATTTCGCCACGATGGGCGTAGGTGCCAGCGGTCACTGCTAATCGTTCCGCTTCCATAAGTTCAGCCTGAATCTGGTTGATAGCCTGCGTAAGCAGGTGCTGATCGTATTTAGTTTTCATTTCTTCTTCCTTTTAGCTGCGGCAAGCCGCCGGATTAACTCTTTAAAGTCCGAGTCCGAACAGCCGAGATTAAGCCTAATTTTTCCAGGTGCGTCCTTAAAGTTTTGGGAGGGAATATACAATACTCCGGCCTTATCGGCGAGAACCTTACCCTTCCCGTAAAAAAACATAGTGGTCGTGTTGTCGGGCTCTAGGTATTTAGAAACCTCGATAAACCTACGGTCGAGCTTGTTTCGAGCCCATCTAAAGTATTCGGGATGGTTGTCAATGTGGTTTAAAATAGAATAAGCCTTTTTCTGGGCTTCCATTGAAACTCCGCATGTAGAAGCTTCAATGAAATCTACCATAAATTTCGCAATTGTAGGGTCCGCTACGTAGGCCCAGCCCACCCGAAGAGATGCATGCCCGGACAATTTCGACATTCCATAGATAAAGACATCGTCCGCCGTAAAGAAATCTGAATGCAGAATTTCGGATTTGCGGTAGTGGGGCCAATTGTAATTGAGGTCAAAAATAGTAGGGACGCCGGGAATTTGGCTCATAATTCGGCGAGTAAAGCTTCCGCACGGATTATTGGGATTAGTCACGAGCTTGGGGACCCCAAGAGAAACGCTTTTAAGATCATGCATTTGACTGCCGGCAAGTTCTACAATTTGGTCAAACCTGGGCCAATATGGTGCCGGAGCGTATAGAACATTATGCCCGGTCTTCATCCTGAACGCATAGGCGGCGGCCTGTATCAATTGGGAGGATCCATTGCCCAGGACTACGCTATGGTAACGACCTTGCGGTCTTAAGTTCTGGACATACCCCATTACCCGGAGCAAGGATTCTAGTTCGGGTTCGATATTCTTGCGATATCCGGGACCGCCCCATGAAGGCAGCTTGAGCTTTTTCTTTTTCCAGTACTCGGACAAATACAGAGGATCGCCCATGCGAAGATCTAGCGCCCCGTCCTTCGATTTTTTTCCGGGGGCGAAAAAGTCGTCTTTGCTCATACCTTATTCTACCCTATTCTGCGAGTAGTTCGGCGGATAATACGGCAGTGGCCTGGCTAGTACCGGATTTGCAAACGCCAAGGGCGCACACTGAATCTCCGATACGCCAATCCTTAACTATAAGGCCGTAATTCGATGCCGGCATTCTTCTGAGTTCTCCTTGAAGGGTAGGGTGGAGCCCTCCTACGGAACGAAATCTAGAATTCGAGAATCTATAGCAGGTAGGGTAGCTTATACACTGCTGGTCTAAGTTGGCGGAACTATTGCCCGCCGCGACCACAATCCGTGTACCACGTTTTAAGGATTTACTCAAAAAATCGCGCTCTTCGGGGAGGGGGCTGCGTCCGTCTAGACTCATGTTTACCAGGTAGGGCTTCAGCGATTCGACATAGGGGAGAGCCTTGTAGTAATATTTAAGAACATTCAAATCGCCGTAGTCGGAATAGAATTTCACGACGATGATGCAATATTTAGAAAGGTCCATACGCTCAGCGATGATGCCGGCGATGTTGGTGCCATGCCCGATGCGATCTGATAGGCCGGTGCCTGTAAAATCTCGGTGCCCTTTTTCGCAAAGTGCTTCAGACATGCGATGGGACCCCTGGATTCGGTAGGAAAGGTACTCCGAATTAAAGTTAAAGCCGCTGTCAATGACTACGACTTTTTTCCTTAAATCTCGTGCGTTTGCAGATAAACTCAGGATTAAAAATAAAAAAGGCAGGATCCTCATGCCATAGAGGATACCTACCTTTGCGATGATTGTCAAATGTAATCAGGGATATTGGGCGGTAAACTCGGTGATGGTCTTCCAGACTTCGTCCAAAGGTACAATAATAGCGAACGCGTAGGCCCCATCCCCAGCGAAGATGGCCCCTACAACTTCGCCCTTGCCGTTTACAACGGGCGAACCCGAAGATCCGGGTAGAGCGACCATTCCGGTCTGCTGGCCGCGCTGTACGGTCACACAGCTCTTGCCAAAGCCTTTACGCGAAACTTCTCCGCTAAAAAAAGGAAGAACTTTACCAGTCTTATTAACCGGGCGACTGTCTTTGGAGTCCTTAACTTTGCGCTCCGCGCACTCATCCTGGATGTCGAACTTTTCTACAGGTCCGGCCTTACCCCAAGTCTTGGAGAAAGTGCTCAGAATGGGATGGCCAGCTGAAATAACGATCTGATTGGCCACCGGGAGCTTAGATTCGGAAATTTTAAGGCCCGTAGGCTGGGAGGCTTCCAAAAAACAGATGTCCGGAGTGCCGCCGGTTGCAAATAGAATCTTAACTCTAGAAATAGACCCATCAGTCTTCTTGGCGATCATATATCTTTGGGTCTCGCCCTTCTTGGTGGACAAATAAGGCTTCCGAGAATGGCATACGTGATTGTTGGTCATAATAAAAACGCCCTTGCCGGGGATTTCTACGTGAGACCCGGAGCCGCCGGAAGAACCATCGGGCTGGATCAACATGACCACGTTATCGGATAGTTTGCTGTATACGTTGGCGGTTTCTTTTTGAAGAACGCCCGGCCCCCCCCAGTTTAAGAGGCTGGCGGCGGAAAGGGTCGTTGCGATGAAAAAGTTGTTCATTTGGTATTGCCGCCCTTTTTGTTTCCGGGCAGTGCCATCCATAGGTCCAGTGCCAGAGTTTGGGTGTTGATATCCATAGTTTTGTTCCGGGAAAGTCGGTATAATTTTTCAATCTGTTCCGGATTTGCATGCTGTAGACGTTCGAATAGCACCGAACGTTCGTCTTTTTTTTCAGGTACGGGTGGGGAGTATGTCTTAAAATCCGGCTCTTTAGCTAAAACTGCCCACTCTTTATGCTTCTTAACAGATGCGGTTTGCACGTAGTAAAACAACTTTTGCCCGATGAAGCTCATAAGGCGGTACATTTTATCTCGTTTATTTGGGTACTTATCCGAATAGTGCTGTGAAAAAACTAAAGCGTAGCAGCTTGCTACGCTTATCATATCGTCGCGCTCTATTCCGGCCTTGTGGAGGTTCAGCTTGTACTTACGAGCCGCCACGTTAGACATATGACGTACAATTTTTTGCACGTCGGTAGTCTTAAGGAACATCTCGTCCTTAGCCGTCATAGAGGACGATAGACGGTTAAAGAGAAGGTAAGACTTCTCGTAACCCTCTACCGTCCGGATACTATTCTTCTTGGTCTTAGTCACTGATTCGGCTTCCGGAATCGACGTCGATAAGGAGCGCTCCGGGGAGGAGGGGTGATTCGGCTTTAACTACTAGGCGGCCGTTCTTGAATACGCAAGAGACTTCCAGGGGGAGTCCGTTGCCTTCAATAAAAAGCTTGGCGGCGCGAGAACAGCCGTTCAAGATTCCGGTTTTGCGGAGCGATTGAGAAGCGCCAGAAATAACAGCGGCCGAGCCGAGGGCGATAGCCGCGATTTTAGCCTTCTTGCTCGCAAGGAGGGCTTTGATTTTGAGCTTGATTTTACTATGTTTTTTTGATTTCTTTTTCATGTTTTTCATCCTTTATTGGGTTATTCGTCCATCTTGTAAACTTTTTCCAAGATCTCTTCTGCTAATTTTGCATCTTCCTTAATAGCCTTGAGGATTGCACCCTTGCCGCGGTAATTGTTTTCACCGTAGTAGTAGGTAGCTCCAGCGTTCGTGATAACTCCGGTATTAAGTCCGAGATTGTAAATCTCTTCGTGTTGGTTAATTATACCACGATCAAAGTCCAGGGTGAATTCGCCGGTACGACCGGCACCGCGTCCAAGGGAAGAGTCCATGATCTTGAATCGAACTTTATGTCCGGTCAAATCACCCTTGCCCATCGCATCTTGAACGGCTTCGTCTCGGAATTCGTTACCTTCCAAATCCTGGCGGCCGTCTTTACTGCGGTTGCGCTGAACCATACAAAAGAATTCATTCAAATGCTTGGTAGCATTGGCGGCTTGAAGCTTGATCTTGTTGCCCCGCATTTGCTCGGCCATGTCCATTTCATCGCGGACGTGAGTGCAATTGATCATTGCAATACGGTGACGGCGAACTACAGGGAGGATCATTTCCAGGCCGGCCTGCAGAGTGGCGGCTTTATCGCCGATTTGCTGCTGGTTTACGGTATCTGCGTTGGCAGTACGGCGCCCTTGAATCATTGACAGGGAGTCGATAATGATCAGCCCCACTTTCATGCCTTCTTGGGCCATCTCGTTAATATCCTTGGCAATGTAGTCAAAAATATCGCCGGCAGAATTCGTATCGAATACATGGAAACGGTCGGCGTCAATACCCAAAGCCTTACGTGTAGCGGCACCGGCTTGGGCCTCACCGCGGAATTCGGTGTTAAACATAAAGACGTGAGCTTCGGGATCGGCCGCATGAAGCTCTTTAACGAAGTTCAGGGCGATAAAGGTCTTACCGGCCTTAGCTTCGCCGCCGAGCAGCATGGAATAGCCGCGGGGGAGGCCGTGACCTTTCACGCCGAAAGCCCAGTTAAGGGAAGGGCTAGGGGATCGCACACAGTTGATCTTATCCAAGGGGTCATATTCCGAGTAGGGGTTTACATACCCTTCTTTTTTCTGGATTCGGCTAAGCCATTTACTAGACATCTGTTTCTTCCTCTCGGTCACTAATATTGTGGCCGGCAAAATGTTTTTTAACATCGAATGGGTTTGGTCCGGGGGTCAAAGTAGGGTTGACGCCCATCGAAGATTTTCTTTCCATAATGGATCTGGCCGCATTAAAAGCTCTTACAAAGCTCTTGACCTTGTTATCTAGGTGGATACTGGCGGCTTCTAGACATTCCACTCGGTCTCTAAGCCCCATATACTCATTATCCGTAGCTAAGATGGCTTCGCGGATATCTTCGTTGGCCTTAATGCCGCGGTCTTTAAGCGAAATAAGCTTCTCGGGCAATACTTCTAAAATAACTACCGCCTTACGGCGATCCAGAGCCTGCCTTGCGAAAATAAGCTCCCTGGTGATTTCTGAGACATGATTCATCGTGATGTGGGCCGAAGCGTTCATTTCCCCCATAAACTCCGGGGCGTTACCCGGAGTAACAATGGCGAGGTCATGCAGTCGGCGTTCCGCCTGATAAATACGGCTCATATCCAGGGATAAGGGGGAGGAGTCCATCGACGCCATCCCCCTCGGGAGCAACATGTAGTTTCCCGCTTTCATTTAGGCCTACTGCGCGCCAGGAAAACGGTTAGCGAACATATTCTTAAACTGGTCGCCGCTCATCGAGCCAACATCAACAGCCGGAGTCTGGGCGGTGGTAGTTTGGGCCGGGGCGACGGTCGTCGTTTGAACTGCTTGCTGGAAGTTCGAAGCGGCAGTTACCGGAGCTTGGGTCACGGGAGCCGAGTTCATACCGCCGGGGCGAAAGCCGCCACCTGAGGGGGGGGTAAAACCACCGCCGGATGCGGGGGAAGAAGATCCACTATCGTCATCGCCTTGGCCAGATGAGGTAGCTGCTGCCGGAGCGGAGCCATTGAGCTGGGGAGACAAGACGATCCATTTGCTGGGCATAATATTGTCACTGTCGATTTCCACGCGGAAAGACGAGGTAACTTGCTTCATCTTATTGAGGCGGTCTTCTCCACGAGTAATGCGGACCATTTTACCAGCGTAGTGCAATTTCTTGCCGTCCGAGACGTCTTTAGCGATATATGCGAGGTTGCCCGCGGTCAAGAGCGTGTAAACGGTTTCGCCGTCGTTATCGCCCATGATAAGATCCCATTTGCCTGCGAATTTGCGATTTTCTACCGCGCCGACGAGGTATCCGGTGATACTTTTGCCGATTGCGATATCTTTAGCTTTCAAAAAATTACTGTTGGTTACTTCTACAAATGCCATTATATTCTCCTTGTTATTGTTGTTGGCTGTTGTTTAACTTGCCGTCTTTTTCCAGTTCACCCTTCAAAGACGACAAAATTTTACGGATTTCGTTGGTAGAACCCTTTTCGAGTTCAAATTCATGGACGCTTTTAAATACGCGGCCGAGCTGCCCCTTCATGAGCCCGTCAATATTATAAACTGCTACGGGAATCGGAAACTGCTCGAATCGAGTGTTGAAAGCCTTGGTGGCTACGGTGTGCAGAATATAGGCCTCTTCTACCAAGCCGCCGGCCGAATCGCGGGTGATAAGACGAAGATTGTCGACCACGTTACCCCCCTGAGCGCCGAGGTTGTAGTTAAAGCCGTTTTCTAGGACCGAGCCAATACTCGACAATAATGATTTTACTTCGCGGCCGAGAAGAGCGTAGGCGTTGACTGTTACAATCCCGTCACCTGCGTCACCGTCGAATTCTTTAACTGCGGCGGCTACCTTGGTGAAAAGCTCTAGGGCGTCAACTGCGACGCCGCCGAGCTTTTCGATGGCCAGTGCTCCTTTTTCGGCGCCTTCGCCCGAAAGGAGGAGGATTTCCGAGACATTCGGAACCACAAAGAAGTACTTACCGATAAGAATCCGGAGTTCTTCCTGTGCCTGCATTTTTTCAGCTGCGGCGGTAGCCTGAACTTCGGGGGGGAGGGCGGTGTCGTCAGCTGCGATAACGATATCGAGTTCTTTTGCCCGCTTGATGATTTCTTGGGGGGTCATTTGTCCATATTCCATTCGTTCTCCTTGAGTTGAATAAATTATACCACGAGCTAGAAATCTTCAATATTGATCGGATCGATAGACATAATGCCGTATTCTCGGCGTTTCACATTGTACTTCCATTTTACAATACAAATCTTATCTTTAAACCCGGTTTCGGCAACGGTCCCCTCGTAGGAGGGCCAAAGGACGGCTTCTTTGAAATCCCCACAAGTATCTAGCATGAGCTGGGTCATTTGCTTGGTCTTGCCCTGGTAGGATTTCGTCTTCTCTTCTACTACATAAGATACTGTCGAAATATAGAAGCCTACCGGTCTGGCCGAAGGATTGATAAATGTCTCCTTGTCCACGGCTTTGACCATGGTATCAAAACTGGAAGTGCTCACAAAGATCTCCGGGCGACCCTCATCATCTTCCTTAAACCATACGGGAGATTCGGATGAATCCCTAGTGCCCCCGAGCTTGGGCAGTACTAGCTTGCGCTGGTCCTGGGAATAGATCGGTACAATTTGCTTCTTATTGGCGTATTTTTGGACTTCCGATAGGTTTTTGAATTCTTCGGGAACTTTTTCGGGCTTCTTGCCGTCGACTTTGGCTTTGGCTTCGTAATAAAGGGTTAACTTCTCTTCTTCCGTGGCATTTTCAGGGAACAGGGAATCCATTACACCGGACAGAATGAGCTTGGTGGTCACACCCTTATGGACGGCACGGGAGCCGCTAGCTTTCACTTTTTCTGCATAATCGTCGATACTGCTAAACGGTTTCATCTGAAGCAATTGTTCGTATGCGATTTCTCCGATACCTTTCAAGATGCCGATTGGGGCGATAATCCTGGCGCCGTCAATTATCCAGCCTTCGCCGGACTTGTTGATATCCGGAAGGGTAGCCATATGACTGCAATGCGCCCAAAACTTGGGCAATTCATTCTTGTCCGCATTGCTCAGTACCGCGGTCCACCATTCGATAGGATATTTGGTCTTGAGGAACATACATGCTCTGGCGGTGTAACTATATGAGCAATTGTGGACGGCCATCCCATTCGGGAGCACGAAGTTGTGGTTCGTGGGCATTTCTATATCACAAACCGGCTGTAACCCCAGTGATCGATATGATTTTACTTTAAGTGTATTTTTTACCATATAAGAAATTCAATCTTTCCGGCCATTTAGCCATCTCATCATCCCAGAATATTTCGTATTTAAAACCGTTATCCGAAGCAAATTTTCTTTTAATCTGGTCATTTTCTTCATTTTTAATACACATGGGCATAAGCCCCGCCGGACAGCTGGACGAATCGTGCCAGACGCGGCCGTGCATTTCTATTAGAGCATTAATGGCCGGAGAATATATGTCGAAACTTTTCCATCGATTATCTACGTTAAATCTTTTTTCCATGGACGCATCGGGGTCTAAAGAAAGAACCATGTCATATAAAATGGAGTGCGGTTTTGTAACCCGCCATGTAGACGTCATCTTTGATCCATGATCGGAGGCCATCTTTAAGAATTTTTCTGACGCCAGCTGTCCGGCGGATATCATTCTTCCTCGGCGCAATCTCTTTATCTTGGTTAGCCGCTCTTCCGTGATTCCAAGATATTTTGCGAATATCTCATCTTTCCACTTTTTTTGATTACTTCCGTTTCGGGCGCTGCCGCCGTGATCTGAAGTATAAAGGCACGCGTAATTCTTAAATTTATTTTTTAAAGACTTGTCGATATACGAAAAAGGGAGGGATTCATCTGATAGAAAAACAGCGTACAGCCTTAAGATCTCGGATTTAATATCTTTTTTAGTAAACGAGATATCTTTTAGCCGCCGTCTAACCGAGGGGTTGCCGGTTCCGGTCCTTTCGGAGGACATCTTTGCCAGGGTTGAGGGTCTAGCTTTCTTTTCTGCTCTAGTCTTGCCCCAGGTAAGCGAAGATATGGGAATCTCGCCTCGTATAACTTTTCCGTACCAATATCTTATCATTGTTGATTCTTCTGTGGCCGGAATAAGATATGGGGCCTTATTCCCGACCCTCGACCTCAGTGCCGAAGCTTCTTCTATGTTTTTCTTATAGGGGACACCGGCTGTACACCACGGTTTTCTGACGTGGCCAATTATGGTATTCACGGTTACGATCTGGCCACATTCGCATCGTATTTTTCTAGTGTTTTTCATTGCTTGCCCAAAAATATCTCGACCTCGTCGCCGGAGTCAAGCACTGTTTTAAGCTCGGTCCATTCTCCCCTGTGCCAAATTTTGTGATCCCCTGTCATTTTAACCAAAGACCCGTCCTCTAATTCGACTTCGAATACTTCTTTGACCCCTTGATGCAAAAACGCGCAAGGGGATTCAGAAATAATACGTCCGCTCGGATCTAAAGACAGGATCTTGGAGTCTGGGGGGGTGTCCAATGCATAGGCCCCGATCTCAATCGGCCCATCTTCTGTCATTATTTCTTGGTCGTAGGTGAGGCAGGCGTGGGACTTGTTGAACCCGTATTTTGCCGCGGCCATAATTTGCTCCATCAGGAGCTGGGCTTGCTGTTCCGTCCACCCGCGGGCTAGACATTTCTCTTTAAGGTCTCTTGTGGCAGCTCCGAGAATCTTAGCATCTTTTTTACCGATACCTTTGCGGACTTTTTCTGCTTCTTCTGCAGTATAGCCGCCGATCTGCTTGAATATTTCAATTTGAGATTCTTGATATAGCTGAATTCCGTAAGTACTTGATAATACAGGCTCTAGATCCGGGTGGATGTACGTCACCGGCTCGCCATTTCGACGAGCAACGTAGACTTCGGCCAGTGTCCTGCCGTCTTCTGCGAGCGCATCAAGAGTTCCGGGGCGTACCAGTGCAGTGATCGCGGCCAGGTCTTCAATATTGACAGGCTTAATCCTGCGGAGAAATGGAATAACCGCGGCGGTGTTAAACTGAAATACCGTAGCAGTATTTCCACGTTCGAATTCCTTGTAGATCTCGGGATCATCGGGGATATTTTGACGGTCGTATTTAATTCCGTGACGCTCTTCGACGAGCTTAAAGGCCGTGGCTATATCCTTCAGAGTGTTTAACCCCAAGAAATCATATTTTACTAGGCCGGCGGCTTCAATAGACTTCGGAGAAAACCCGGTTACAATCTGCCCCTTGGCGATTGAATACAAGGGTACATATTGCTGGGCGGGCTTGTCGGTGATGCAAAATCCGCAGGCATGGCTGGACTTGTTACGCATGATGCCGAGGAATTCTTTAACCATGGCCCAAGTCTTAGGGTTTTGCGAGGCATACTTTTGAAGGGCTTCGCTGCTGTTAAAGACGCCTTCGATAATCCCGCCGTCCATATCCGTACCGCCGAATACATAGTCGTACTCATCGACACCCTGCGGGGGATCAGGGATGGCCCGGCAAAGATCTTCCGTATTTTTTGTTACGGAACCTAGGATCGTGCGTTCGGCGTCCTTTATTGCGGATTTAAGCTTGGCCTTAACGTCTGTAGAAATATGAACGATCTTGTCGCCGTATTTTTCAGTTAAGTGTGCCAATACTCGGTCCCTATCCCCGATGTCGAGGTCTAGGTCGGGAAGGGAGTTCGAAGCGACGCGCCCCTTGGAAATAAACCGGTCGAATGATAGGCCATGTTTCATGGGGTTAAAGTCCGAGATTCCGATCAGGTACACGAGTAAACTACCGGAGCCGGAGCCACGAAGCTGGAATAGGATATTGGAGTCCCGGCACCATTCGGTGAGGTCCGCAATAGGAAAGAAGTATGGCAAAACGTCGAGCTTGCCGTTGAACTTGAGGGCTTCGATTTCGTACTTAAGTCGGTCAACCATTAAGGGGTCGGACCAGTTCATCTTGCCGTTTTTATTGATGAGTTCGTAGATTTTTTCCATGGAATCCCCGTGGAATTCCGGCATAACCCAGCGGTCGGCGCTGGTAGGAATCTTAAAGTCCTTAAACGAAGAGGCCCAAAGGTGGGCATTGTCAATCCAAGATTCCACGGTCTTCGAGTTTACCTTGAGAGAATCCATAAAAAACTGGGCGACTTCGTCCGAATCCTTGATATGGTAGCTGTTATAAAATTGCCACAGTTCCATGCCCTGACCAAGTCGGGCGTTCTGGGAAAGCTTTTGTTCCGGACGTGCGAAATGGTAGTCGAGGGATGGCACCACTGGATCGCCGTACTTGTGGGCGGTATCTATAAGCCACTTGTTCAGGGACTTCTGCAAATCACCATCTGGGGCAAACGGTGTACATTCATTTTTGATAAACTGGCCCGGCTCAACGAACCGCTTGGTCGCCGGGTCGATCTTTGGAGACTTCCAATTATGGGTTACGGCATGAGGGAAGATTTCGACAAAAAAGTTACCGGGTCCGGCCAGGGATCTCAGCCTTTCGTACATAGTCGTGGCGCCGGCTTCGTCCCCTTTCATCAGGAACTTGCACACACACCCGACCATACATCCGGAGCCAATCGTAATTTCACCGATCATCGGCTCAAGCTCTGCAAGTTTTAAGATGGGCTTGCGTTCGCCAAACTTAACGACGGCGCGGGCCTCCATTTGGGGAGTAAGGGAGCAGAAATATTCGTAAGCCCGCTGAGTCTTAAAATGTAGGGTGAGGTGCAAATATTTTTTCTTTAGAGCATTGCGCTTGTCAAATTCTTCCGGGGACCATTCGTCTTCCACGTAGGCCTCAATACCCAATACGGGCAATACCCCTGCCTTTTTGCCGGCGGTGTATAGTTCCATCGCGGAGTTGAGATTACCGTGTTCTGTAATGGCGAGGGCTGGGATTTCGAGTTCCTTAGCCCTGCCTACTAGATCTTCCACGGTAGCCGCGCCGTCTAGGCTGTGGTGGCTATGCCCGTGGAACTGGGGGATCGGTTTGAATTTTTTCATGGTCCTTAGACCTTTCTTTCTGGAGCCTCTAGTCCGATTCTCAGTTTTTTGAGGGCGGATTCGTAAACTGCCTTGAATTCTTCGGTGGTCATCATGAGCATCTTGGCGATAGTCGAGTCTTTAGCCTCGATCTTGCTCTCTTTGAGGAACTTTTTGAGTGAGTTCGAATAGGCCGGAGCATTGATAAAATCTGGATCTTCATCAATCAGCTGTCTAGCTTTTTCCCTGAAAATACCTACTGGGGAATCATTTTCTTTCGAACTTGTAGACTTTGCCATACTGTGACATCTCCTTGTCAATTTCTTCTGCGGCCTTGAGTACCTTGTTAGTGAAAACCTTTAGGGCGCCAATTTCCGAGCTTAATGCCGAAATTTGATTCTCCATTCGACTCACTAGTGCAATATACTCTTTCCTGTCAGACAAAGAGAAGACTTTTATTTGAGAAATCTTGCTTTTTTCGTTATTTTTTAAAATGGCGAGGGTATCTACGAGAGTGCTCAGGTGCAATTCTCTTTCGATCAGCATGACTTTTTTTTCACGGTATTCTTTAAGAAATGACTCTTTCTGAATGAGCCTGGCTAGCTGATTTTCGTTTTCTTTCGGTGTTTGCATTTGGGATTGAGGCAAATAGCATAACTAAAGGCCTCACCTTTCACGGTGATGTTAATGTTATGTAGCCCCTCTTGGAAACACTTTTCGCAAACGGGCTCTTTTTTCTTTTTGGGGGCTTCGGCTTCGGGGTCGAAATTATTAAAAGCGGACGCGGGGACGTGCTCTAGCTGTTTACGAAGACGCGCCAGCTCGCGGTGAGCGATTCGAAGCTCTTTTTCTAGCTTCCGATTCTCGCCCTCTAAGTTATTGATTTTAGACTTATTGCGCTCTCGCATTAGGCCTTATACTTCCCATTAATGACGTTAATAAGCTGGCGACTGCCGTCTTGATACAAGATGCATAGGGTTTGGAGCCAGGAGCTTGCTCCCTTGTTGTAACCCAGCTGCAGATAGGTACTGGTTCCTACAACCCAAGCCCCTCGAAGGATTTCGGGGGTATGGGTGTGTCCCGAAATAGAAAGCCCATAGGCTTTTTCCATTGCGGCGGTTGTACCTCGGGCTCCGTTAGCTCCGACGTGCCCGTGGGCTCCGCACTGGATTCGCTTAGGTGTAAGCTTGAAATCCTCGTCGATTTTAAGGAATCTTACGTTTTTAATGGACTTAGACTTGTCGAGACGACGAACGCCGGCTTCCAGCGGGATCTGGTAGCTCCCCATAGAAGTAGCCAGTTCGCGCCCAAGCTTAGAGTTGTAGGGCTCGCGAGTATAGATGCCTTCTTCCAGGTAGTCATCGATCCACAGATCATGATTGGATCTAACCACTACCACGTTTTTGGCCACCCTGGCGTAGTCTGCGAGTTCTTCGTAGGTCGTCTTTAGCTCTTCGTCAAGGAAAAAATGCTTGCCGATGTTTTCCCTGGTAATGGTCATTTCGCGGATATGATGGTTTACACTCAGTCCGTTAAAAAGGTCGTGCAAGATTAAATGGTTGGGTTTTAGAAGTTTCGTGAGTTCTAAAACTACAGCCTTGACTCCGGGATCGGTCTCTCCGGCATGGATATCCCCCGGAATGATAGCTTCGGCGAAGACATTGACGGTGCCAGCTGGGGTGTACTTAACGCCAAGGTCTGTGAAATGGCCTTTTTTATCGGCCTGAACTTGACGGTAGTGGTAAATCGAGTCATTTTCGATTTCGACGATGATGCCGCCGATAACGTGGTCTTCTTCACTGATACGACCGGCTCGTTTGGCGGTATTGTAATAGGGCAGGGTGATAGCGCCGGGGGTCATAAGTGCGTGGGGCAGCTGAATATGGCCGTTAGGTACGAGTTTTAACCGCTGCTTGGGGCTAGAAAAGATAAACGACCCGTCCTTTTGAGACTGGCGCTGCAGGCCTGCAACGGGGTCCACCGAAACGGGACTAACCGGAATCGAAGAGATACGAATCTTAGAATTAAGCTTCATATCCTTCAAAACCAGGCTGGGGTGCCCCAGTAGGGCGTCGTCAATAGTATCGTGCTTGCTGACGGCCGGAGGGGTTGGAAGTAGTAGGAGCTTCGCCCTACGCTTTTTACAGTAGGTCTCGATAGAGCTAAGGAAAACAGTGTGAACGTCAGCTCCGGGGACCACTGAAGTAATAAAGTATGTCTTTTTAGCAGTCATGAGGACCCCTTTCGATAGTACTATAAGCCTTATTGCGAAACAGAAGATTCGGACGATTCGATCCCGCCACTCGATACCGGGCTTAGTACCCGCAATACTTTGTAGATTTCGTTACCTTTTACGACCTCTTCGCCCAACTTTTTACCCAAGAACATTTGCTTAGTTTCTTCGGGCATTTGGGCCATATCCAAAATGTCGCGGGCGACAACGGATTCACCGTTTTGATGTTCCGAGATAGACACGACGGAGTCAGACGCTACGATATCGGAGTCAGTAAAGAGACCGCCTTCGATCATCTTTTCTTCGATCTCTTTTTTACGTTTTTCGTTGTTATTTTTCAGCGATTGAAGAATATCAGACTCTGCGATGAGTCCTTTTGATACCAGGGCGTCCGTAAGAGCGGATACCATCGACGAAACTCCGGTTAATGCTTGGATCAGGTTCGCGATTTGGTTTTGGGACTGAGCGGACGCTCCGCCAGTAGCCACTTGGCCGGCCAGTAATCGGTAAGATTTTTCGAGGTCTTCGAGTCGTTCGAGGGCCGATTTAGTTTGTTGAGTCATAATTATCTCCTTGTGGTTATTCTACGTTATTAATGGTTGCGCCATCGCGCTCTAGGATCTGCCGCTCTAAGTGGAACATCTGCTCCTGTTGGTCAGCAGATGGCATGGGTAGTGGCTTGGGGGATCTAGGATTGGGTTTCAGTTTTTGTACCGGTTTGCGGGCGGGAGTCTTTTGCTCCTCGGCTTGAGGTCGCGAAGGTGCGGGCTGCGAAGCCTGCGTGGGGCTTCTGCGAGCGGGAGCGGCGACTTGGGGCTTCTTTACGCTCGGGACGGGGGCAGGAGCGGGTCTAGAAACCGCGGCCGAGCTTTGAGTTTCAGACACTGCCACCTTTCGAACTGTGGGCTGGGGGGCGGGCTCTTTACTGGCGACGGCGGATTTGGATCCTACAATAACTTTATCTGCCAGCATTAGCAGAGCTTTCTCTTGATCATCGGTGAATGGGCTCTTATATGCTACGCCGGCATGGCCGTATTTGGGCTGGTAGTTAGGGTCGATGCCGAGCAGTTCCACCAGGCGATCTTCGATAAAAGCTTTAATCTCTTTTTCTACGGATTCCAAGATACTTTGGCGGGCCGAACCAGGCATAAAGATGTTATCTTCGAGCAGGATGCGGTAGAGATTTGCTTTTTCCATCTGCATGATGGCCATATCTCTAACTGATACGACGGCATCCAGTCGTTCTTCGTGATGGATCACATCGTCTACGACCTGGCCGGCAACGTCTGAATTTGATTCGTCTTCGAGGGGTCCTAAATCATCATCCCAGGGCATAATTATCTCCTTAACTAAGATTGTACCATAACATGCGGAGCGCTACCGTCCGCTCATCATCTTCTTGACCTTTTTAACGGCCTCTTTTACGAAGTCTACATTTTGACCATGCTTCTTAAGTCCGAATGTCGCCACTGCGATTGCGTCGGCGATGTCGTTTTCGGCGGACACCTTTAATTCTAGAGAGTACTTTTTGTTGGCCCAATCAGTTGAAAGATGTTTCCACCCTATTTTGCCATTACCCTTGCCGGGAGAAAAACGCTGCCCTTTACCTTTAGCAGATCTGCGTTTCTTGGCTACTTCGGTGTTGTGGAGTCGTTGCTCTTTTGTAAGCTTTACTTCGAGGTCTGTTCTCCACATGGACGTATCTACGTATCGAACCTTGTCATGGTAATCGCTGGGCATCTGCAAGAGAACTGCGAAATGGACAAAATCAAGGAACTTTTGGCTCATTCGGTTGCGGCCGAGATTTATTTGCTCGATAAATATTTCATCCGGGGACTCTTTAAGGATGACACGAGCGACCGCTTTGCCGATTTCCATGGATCTATAAAAATAGGACAGATCATCGGAATGATTGGGATTTTTCGGGCTGGAGGAAATATTCCCGTAGGCCCCGAGACCCTTATCCGTAACGATTGCATAGCCCGTAGACGAGCTAAGATCCAATCCTAGAATCTTCGGCATTAGGCCTTGCCTTTTTCCTTAAGAAGCTCGTACACGAACTTCATTTTGAGGCGGGAAGCCTTCATAGGAGTTGTATATGTTTCTCTTGCATTTTTAAGCATCTCAGTATGACGCTGAATATCGATATCGTTACTCTGAGCGTCCATGACTTCTTGCTGGTATTTAGCAAGGTTCGCCAGGCGAGTATCAAGTTTTTCCGCATCCATTGATTCCACTTCTTCGACGAAGAAGGGATCTACCTTGTGGAGCTTGCCTCTGAGTGTTTGAGGCTGTCTTTCTTTTTTGCCTTTTGCCATAATATATCTCCTTAATTTTTTACTGACGACCACAATTCGTCAATGGGGACAACTACCCCATCCTTATTGCGGCAAATTACTACTTTTAAAGTACCGATTTGCTTGGTTTCTTTCATCAAGGTCGCGCACTTCTTAATGAGATCTTCGGCCATAATTCTGGTAATTTTGGGGGTTCCGCCGTTCACTTTTTTGATCTTTAAGGCCATGAAGGTCGAGGCTACGGCTTTGTTTTCAAAAGAAAAAAGCATAGCATTGCCAAGTTCGTCAGATTCGATGTACAGAACGTCTTCATCACCGTCGACGACGCCGCCGACCGTGGTTATAAACAGGGGGAGCCCCTTGGCGAGCTTGTAGGACATCTCCAGGAGATCATCCCGTCCGTATGTAGTCTGAAATTTTAGGCCCTTGCGCGAATTCATTGGTGTACTTTAGATTGTACACCATCATAGGAAATTCCAACGGAATGATCGAACTGTTCTTTAATTTCCGTGGAATGGTCTACGATTATAATGAGTCGGTCGCGAGAAACGGACTTAATAAGGTCTAGTGCAGATTCCTTGGACGCTACATCCATTCCTTCCATGGCCTCATCTAGGAAAATCCATCCGGGGGCTACGCTTGTGCGGCGAGAAATAACGGCAATAAAAGCCAGATCCAGGACCAGGGACACAGCGGATTTCTGCCCTCCGGAAAGAATTTTAAAAGACATGGGAGTGCCGGACTTATAGATGGTGCTCGAAATTCGAACTTTGGAGTTCCCATTTTTAAGCTCTTCGACGGTTGATATCGAAACGGAAACATCGGCAACGCTGGGAATAGAGCTAATCATCCTATTGGCTTCCGTTTGAACCTCGGAGAGTATTCCGTCGATCATAAGGCCATTGACTTTTTTGGTGACGTCAGACACCTCGAATTCAAGATCGGCCCGCTGCTCGGCTAGGGCCTGTGATTCTTCAGCCTGCCTCATGTAGCCCTGTAGTTCCGTTGCACGGGACAATACCGACTGATGGCGCTGCAGGTCGAATTTGACCTGCGAGATTTCGGAGGAAAGCTCGTTTATAAATTGCGACTTTTTATATTTGGCGGTGCTCACTACCGATTGTATCTTGGCTTGAGTCTCGGACTTCAAGGCGCCGGCTTTGAGCAGATCATTCTGCTTTCTTATCGCGTATGCACCGGTTACCGCCTTGATCTGAGAATCCATGGTTGCGAGGCTTAGTTCTAGGGTTCTATCTTCCGCTTTCGTGGATTTTACAGCATTTTCTATAGATACCAGTTGAGCTTTTTCTTCGATCAGGGATCTTGCCAAAGCTTCAGATCTAGAAAACCCCGTATTTATTTCCGAAATCCTGGATTCGGTCGCGGATATTTCTCCGGATATCTGGAGTTTCTTTTCGGGGCTGGAATCCCACCCCTGGTGGCACGTAAAGCAAGTGTTTTTATTTAGATGTTCGAGCTGGGAGTTTAAAGCCTCGACCTTGAGCTGCAGGGTCGGTATCTCTTTCTTCGGACGGACAAGGTCTGCTATTTCCTGAGACCGCGACTGCACGGTCGAATAAAGCCCGGAATACTGGGATTCGATCTCCGACAGATTTTTCTTAATCTCGGACAATTTGACCGCTGCGGTATTCCGGGTCTTAGATAGTTCTTCGTATTCTGTAAATTCCGACTCTGTAGGTTTGTACTCATTGTTTGCAATGTCGTCAATTCTAGCCTGGTGCTGGGCGAGGGTATTTTGGAGCGATTCGAGTTCCGAGGCGGACTGCTGGTCTATGTAGGAATCTTCGGGGGCCTCTTTACCTGCCGCCAATTGCGAGTCGAGGATGGAGAGTTTTTGCTGCAGTAGGGGTATGACGTCGGGGGACACAACCATCTCGGATAGCGATGCTCGATATCTTTCGGCTTCGGTCTTTTTAATGGTAGCTTCGTGTTTGTATACGGCTATCTTAGCTTTGGACTCGTCGTGTACCGCTTCTAATTTGTCAAGGGAAGGGATGCAAGTGGACAAGAATGACTTTATTTTCTGATCTTCGGCTCCGGAAAAATAACCCCCGGAAGACTGACGACGGTATGATAGCACTTCGAGCACTTCGGGGAGCCCCAGACAAATCAGGTCATACAATTTTTTTTCAATATCGGATTTGGTGCCGGGAATTTGAGTACCGTCCACTGTAATAGACAGTTTGGAAGAAGTCCGCTTGATTACGATTTCTCCGGAAGACGATTCCAAAGCCAGCTCGCCGGACATTGATTCGCTATGTTTATTAAGGAGTTCGGTCGCGGGGATCTTATTCAGCCCCAATATCCAATAAACGGCTTCCAGAACGGAGCTTTTGCCGGCGCCGTTGCTGCCGCCGTGCCGGGTATCGACCCCGTGAAGAAGAAGGAGCCCTCGCGGAGGAAACGATACCGAACTTTCATCCCTGAAAGAACGAAATCCAGAAACCTTTAGGGTTTTAAGCCTAAGGATGGAGTTCATACAATATCTTCTTTCTTCTCATCCTCGTGAATGGCGTTGCGCTGATCGATCATTTCGTCGATATTTTGTATCCGGTCAATAGGTCTCGGCATCAAACCGTTATCAATTCGCTCGGTTACGGTAACACTGCCGACCTTAAGCTGCCTGGCGGAAATGGCGCTACACTTGGGGCATTGATGAGATTTTGTCCCGGTGTCTAGCATGACCTTAAAGATACCATGCTCTGGACACTTAAAGCTAAACATTCCCATTAATCAGCTCCGGTTGCTATTTCCCTGGCGTGTTCGGTTTCGGCGAGCATTTCTTGGAATCGATTGTGTGAGTTGGACTCTGCGGCATCAACCGCGTCATTCCTGGAGTATACTACTACACCACCTAGGGTTCCGAGGAGGGTAGCGATAGAAATGGAATTCCGAATAGCTTCCATAACGGCCGGGGCGGAATCCAAAATGTCTTCTACCGACACTTCCAGTTCGCGCTGTAGGTCGAAGGTCTTGTCTTCATTGTTTGAAAGCCAGTCGATGCGCTTTTTAACTTCGTCGGAAGTATAGCCGGCGTTCTCGTAAAGCTTCTTGACGGGAGCCAGGAAGGCCGTGGCAAGGATTCTGTAAGCTAAAGCCTTAGCTCCGTCCTGTTCGCTGTTGGCTTCGGTCAGGAAGTCCTTGGCGAGCTTGGTGAGCGTCCAGCCTCCGCCGGGGAGAGTGCCGTACTTGGACGCGGATCTGATTGCACACCATGCGTCTTCTACTCGATCTTTTTTCTCACGGATTTCTACCAGGGAGGGGGCGGTTATGTAAACCTTGGCTACGCCGCAGGTTAGCTTGGCAATACGAGTTTCGATTTCTTTAATATCGTATTCGGCGCCCTTTTGCTTGGTTTTCAGATACTTGAGTTCGTCTACGCGAAGTTCCACGGAGGTCGGGTCAGGCAGGCCGATTATCGTCGAACGGTAGCGCGAGGACTCGAAGGCGTCAGATCGACCGCGGACAAGTTCTTCGGTAGTGCCTTGGGGTAGAGGCTTGGTTAGCGGATTGAATACGACCGAGTTTGTATATGCCGACAGGTCATGCAAAAACTGGGACTGGGAATTGGATGAAATGGTTTGGGGAGTCTTAAGGGGTACGGCGTTGAAAGCTTCGGGCTGTTTAAAGCCGTAAGCCAAGAACGCCAGGGCTTGGTCCGAAAATGAATGGGCCACAATAACGATATTTTTCGTGGTCTTGGCTTTGCCTTCGGCATCCAAGGTCCAGTCGTAGATCTTTTGAAGGGGGGCTACGAGTACGCTAGGGTCGATGATGTTCCCGTCGAACAGTAAGTAGATCGGATTCTCCAAGTAAACCCGGCGGTTAGCCTGGTCGTTGATAAATTCCTGGTAATAACGCTCGCAAGAATCTTCATAACCCACGTCGGCAGTATAACCTTGCATTTTTTCGACAGTGTATTTCGAATTGCCGTATTCTTCGATACCGATAATATTACCTTCTTCGCCGACCATATCAAAACTCTTCATCACGATATCCGCGATTTCCGTATCACCGTTAGCCGAAAGCGTGGCCACTTTGTGGAGCAGGGTGTCATAGTTCGAGGAATCTACTTTCTTGGCATAGCGGTCATAGATACGGGTTTGGATATCTGGGACTAAACCGTTGATAATACGAACGATTCGCTGCGTAGGGTATGAACCTGCACCGCCCGTATTTTCATCCAGACTTTTTGCGATTGCATAGCTCAAAATGGTTGCGGTCGTGGTGCCGTCGCCCGCTTCTTGGGCGGTGCGAACTGTGGCATCGGTGGCGGCTTCGAGGACTACTTGCTTTACGGGGTCCATGAAAGACATGTGTTTATAAACGGTTACACCATCTTTGGTAACGATAGGCTTTTGGGTAGCTTCCGCTCGCTCCAAGAGGACTGGCCGACCAAAGGGGCCGAGAGTCGATCCGACGATTTCCGAAGTCTCCCACAAGGTTTCAAGAATCTTGTGACGCATCTTATCGGTTCGGGGAAGGGCAACCTTACCAGCGGCTTTCGGTTTGTAATATTGGCTCATCTATTCGGACTCCTTGGCGGTATTATACCTTATCGTTTAGACTTGTAGGCGCTCTTGATGGTTGTAAGGATTTCGCGATCAGAAAGACCGGTGGGTGCGCTCGACAGAATTTCGTATGCCCTATCGAAGTTATAACCCTTAGATTGCAAATCCTTAGCTGCGATAAAGAGTTCACTGTTACGCTCGCCTTTTAGGGCTCCGAGCAGTAGCAGGTTACGAGTTCGAGGGCTGGGTTCGAGTTCTTGTCCGGGAAGCAATTCGACGGGGGGCGGACGTTCGATTTTTGGGGACGGGTAAGATCCGTGGCCGATAAGCCAGAGTTCGAGTTCGTTGCGAGTAATCTTCCGGCCGATGGAGAGCACGGCTTGCTTTTTGTTCTTATCTTTTCGGATAGCGCCAGGAAATCTGGAAAGACGGGAAGGATTTTTATTCTTGGGGTCGGCGTGGATGACGGCTTTAAAAACACGTTCGGCGTAGGATCGGTACACTTCTTCGCTTTCGAATTCGTCTTCAACGGATATCATCCAGTGAATACTCTTGCCGCCCGAGAAAATCGACGTAGCATAGGGGAGTCCGATCTGCCCCATGTACCGGATCTGTTCTTCGAGACCGAGGGTGTCGCACTCTATCAGGATATTACGGTATGCAAGTACGTTCTCGTCAAGTCTTCGATTTTTAAGAGGATTTACGCTCATGTATTCCGGGAGTTTCTTCCAAGAAAAAACGTCGGTCACGTCGTAAACTTTAGTATCATATGCGTTAAAACCAAAGCACGTTTGCTCGCCTTCCTTAAAAAGCATTTGGAGCGCCGCTTCAGTTTCGGTCATGTTAATTATCCTGATTGGGGTTTAGGATTTCGGCGACATCGCCTACCGGATCGTGATCCACGAACCGCCCATGAACCATCTTGGTCATCAAGGTTAGCGGGGTCAAGGCTGAACGGAAACGCTTTTTATGACAGATCCATTCGGTGGTTCGCTCTTTAAAATTCGGTTTAATTTCAACTATAAAGGTCGAAACTACGGCGATTGACTTGCCGCCTTTAATGCGAGATTCGAGTTCGGCTTCATCGTTTTTGTTCGGATGGAGCTGGCACATAAGCACGACCGGTGCCCGGTACGTTTTGCGAAAGTTATCCAGATAATAAGAAAAATTTTCTAGAACCTTCCAGCCTTCGAGTCGGGTATTGCCCTTGGAGTTACAAATCTTTTGGTAGTAGTCCACGACGACCGCGTCAAACTTCGTATGGTTGTTCATGAGGGAATTCAGTACAGAAGTTACCCCCTCATATGTCGTCGTAAAGTCGTGATTTCCATTATAATTTTGGTCTACGATCACGATATTGGAAAGATACGAATCACGAACCTGACTCATTTTTTGTAGCTGAGTTTTCGTGAACATGCCCAAGTCCGCGTAATCATATCCCAAATCCAAACAGGAGATTCGGTTCAGTACGTCAATCTCGCGCTCTTCGTTCGTGATAATCAAAACGCGCTTGCCGTTTTGGATGAGTGGGTGGATTATGTTGGCCGCGGTCGTACTTTTGCCATCGCCCGTTTTACCGCATACAAGTAAAATGTTCGAATACGAGAAGCTGGCCATTTCGGTTAAAGCACCGGAAACAAAGGGGAGTTTGTTTTGCAGGCTTAGGGCTAGCTCTTCCGTTTCGGCTTCAAGTCGCTGAGATCTCTGGGTTTCCGTTTCAGCTGGCATGTCCAGGTTTACGGAATTAAATTGTTTAACCTGGTTCGCGTTGCTGATCAGTCGCTCGTACTCTTCGCTAACTTTGTGCGCGTCGAGGAGCGTTTTTTTCTTTAAAGTTTCCTTACTTAGACGAAGTATCGCTTCGTTTTCAGCCTGGATCTCTTGAAATTTTTGCTCATTGGACATTTATTCGCCTCAAAATTTGTAGGTCTTGTTAATCCATTCCATGGCTTTCGGGTCCGGAATGTACTTTTCGTATTTTGGTTTAGGCTTCTCAGGAAGCTTACCACGACCTTCGGATTCTTTGGACGGACTCGGAGTCGGATCGGATACAAAATCGATTCTGGAGCCATATGTGAGCGCTACAGCCTGGTCGTATTCCCGGCCGAGCAGGTCCAAAAGTGTTTTGTGCCTTTTCGCGTTTTGTGATTTAGGATCTCGGATGCCCAATGCTTCGATGGTTCGTTTTTTTGAATATGCGTTATCGAGGTCGCCAACTTGAATCCCGTTTTCTTTACAAGAATCCATGAAACCTCGGAGGTATCCGCGAAACTCATTTGGCTTCGGCTGTTCGGCGGCGGAAGTGGCACGTAAATCCAACAAAAGTCCGTCAAAAGTTTTTGTGATTTTTTGGCCCGCCGGATTTTCAACCGCTTTCTCGGAATCAATGAAACTATCATCGGAATTTTTCTTCCTATCTAGTCCTTCTTTATAAGAATAGATAGGATAGGACGCGTTTTCGACCTTTCCTGAATGATTTCCATCACATCGAGATTGACGCGCTGCGTCATATGATAAATCAGTTTTTGATATGACGCACTGCGTCAATGATTGTCCGTTTGCGTCATTTTCTATATTTTGGTCATTTTTCGGGCTAGAAATCTGTCCAAAAAACTGACCAAAAACCTTAAGAACTGCGGCCTCCACAATTGACTCAATTTTGCCCAATTTATCTTCATTTTCTGGGGTTGTTTTGGTATCTTTTCGGGCAGCAATTTCTACGGGCAAATTGGAAATAAAAGAAAGCACACCCATGGCTTCTCTAACCACGGAATATGTAGTTTTTGGCTTAATTCCGTACTTTTTTGATATATTGCTGTGGAGGTTTTGGTCGTTCGGGTTTTCTAGAATGTATATAATTGCATTTTTTACTTCGGTCTTAAAAGACGAAGACTTTAATGCCTCAATGTATTCTTTTTGATATTTCATATAGTTCGTCCCTGATCGTTCGGACATGGAAACTCGGAAGTTGAGGTATAATACCTGAAAATGACTTCCATGGCCACAACCCATTCTCTAGAGTACGTCACTCCTTCAGTGATTAAGCTACCAGAAATGAACGACGACGTCAAGAAATATCTCACATACAAAGATAAAACCGTTCAATACCAGATATCAAGGCTTAAGCGGAATTTTTACGTCAATAAAGATTGGAAAGAGGCAACCCTTATCAAAATGAATGGGGAGCTTTTTAAAACGGCGTATTGGGAATATGAAGGAAACTTCTATACTTACGGTGGTTTAGCGCAAAACCTATCTCAATCGTTCGGATGGCCCGTTGTTAAACCTAAGTATACGGAACCAAAAAGATCCGCAATGCCGTGGGCCAAGCCCCCCGGATTCGCAATGTGGCGGCACCAAGAAGACGCGGTAGCCAAACTTCTGGAGCAAGATCATGCGGCCATCAGTTGTCCTACCGGCTCCGGCAAGTCGCGCATTCTCCTGGAACTAGTTAAGACAATAGGTCTTCCTACTATTATCATAACACCAAGCAAATCAATATCTTATCAAATCTATAACGAATTCGTAGAACGTTTCGGCGCCAATAAGGTCGGGTTCTTCGGCGACGGTAAAAAAGACATTAAAAAGTTTATTACGGTTTCGATCAGTGCTTCCTTGGCGAACATAAAGCCCGGAAGCAAAGAATGGGACTTCATGAAGACTAAACAACTCATGCTCGCAGATGAAAGTCACACGGTCCCCCGCGACACCCTCGAACCGGTTTGCATGAATCTTTTGGGGCACTGCCTTAAAAGGTATTTTGTTTCGGCCACTCAAATGAGAAATGACGGCAAGGATCTGCTGCTCGAAGGAATCATCGGGCCTATTGTTTACGAGAAACCTTTCAAAGAACTCGTAGAAGAAAAGATTTTAGCCGAGCCCGTGTGGCGCTTTTTTAATGTCCCGATGTCACCCGCTCATGGATACTCGCTCGATGCCATGAAAGAAACGCGTAACCATTTGTATCGTAACGAGAATGTCAACATATTGGCCGCCGAAATGGCCAATAAGGCCGTGCAAGACGCGGGCCGCCCCACGGTTATTCTTATCGATGAGTTTTGGCAATTCGTACATCTCATGGACAAAATTAAGGTCCCCTTCGTTTTCGCTCACGGCGGAGCTACCAGCTCAAAAGAAGGCGACGAAGAAAGCGCTCTGCAGCAAATTCCCGAAAAATATCTAAAAATGGAAGCCTCCGATGCTATTTCCGACTTTAATTCGGGAAAGGTAAAACTCCTAATCGGTACTTCCGCGGTTTCTACCGGCGTCGACCTCAAGCCCACTCAGTGCCTGATCTATATGCAAGGCGGAATCTCAGAAATCAAAGTAAAACAAGGAGTCGGCCGAGGTACCCGCATGGGGCCGCCGGGGAAAACCGACTGCTGGGTTATAGACTTTATTGTAAATGGATCGAAAACCCTGGAACGGCATGCAAATGCCAGAAAGGAAATTTATGAGTCGATGTACGGCTCCGCGGTGATTATCTAAATGGACCAAAATTCGGATTACGTCAAGTTTCTCAACGAAATGACCCTCGGGCACAAAACCCTCAAAGAACTTGACGATATCAAATGCATGGAGCTTATGATCCAATTGGAAAATAAGTTTAAGGACCTGATTCTAGCCAGTAAGACTAAAAAGGTCGTCATTTATAAGAAATTCATTAAATATGTGAAAGACGAAAAAGGCAACATTCTTCATTCGAAGATGTATTTCAGAGAACGGGAAGTCGTATTCGTTAGCGACATCCTGGCAGACATCCGAGATGAAGACCACGAAGCTTTGTACTGTCGAAAGATCAACTTTAAGTTTATGAAGTGGGTAATGGAACTGGATAGCCCCCCTAAACATCGCAGTCTCAAGATCATCTATGATCAATATAACCAGATCAGATCCATGGTTATTCAGAAAAATCTACCGCTGGTGGTTAACCGTTCGAAATTGTTTCAGTTTAAGTCCCGAAAATCCAGCGAAAACCCTCTAGAATACGTGCAAATCGGGGCCGAAGGTCTTATCCATTCAATCGACAAGTTCGTCCCAAGCGGAGCGACCTTCGATCAAAGAGAATTCAAGGCCCCCGCAATCGGCTGGATTCAGTCTGTCCTCATGGAAGACGCAAAGAGCCGGACAATGCTTAAAACCTCCACCACCGACAAGCGAATTATGTACCGGGTTAATATTGCCCGCTATCGCCTCGGCTATTCGGAGATCGCCAAAGTTCTAGCGTTTGTACAAGAGAAATACCCCAAGGCAACCCAAGAGCAAATCCAGAGCATGATATTATCAGAAAACATAACCTCGGTCGACGGGACAACCGAAGACCGGTCGGCGTTTTCTCGGCATATGCAGACCGATAGCGCAGAAGAGGAAATTATTTCATCGCTGATGATTCAGCGAGTTGAGAAAATCGCCAAAGGGTTTTCTATATTGGAGCGAAAGGCTCTGGTCCTTAAAGGAGGAATCAGTGGAACAACAGTTTTATCCATGGATGACGCTAAATGATCTCGTCGCCGTTCAAAAGATCGAATCAACCGGTGTAAAAGTTCAACAAGAACGCGGCGTTGCCCTGATGTCCCATAATAAAAATCTAGCGGTTACGGTCTTGGTCTTTGATACCGAAATTAATGACGAGATGTACCCCGCCGGCACCAGAGTCGCCTTTTCCGGGGAATCGCAGGCGAAACCCTGGAATTCCGGTGTTTTGACTCACGAGGGTAAATCTTTCGTCCTCGCACCGGCAAAAGAAATTATCATGTATTCGATTCCGAAGAATGAAATCCAGCCGGAACAAAAATGAAGAAGATTCTCTGGATTGGCGACCTACACGTTACGCAGAAAGATGATGAGTCTCTGCAAAGGCTGTTCGCCCGGATCCTGGACATGCAGTCCAGTCATGACGCAGTAATCTTAGCCGGCGATATCTATAATGATCATGGAGTTTCGCACGCCAGAGTCCAAGAAACCATAATGGACTTTTTCTCTAAGCTGGCCCCCCCGAACTCTCAGCACCGAGATGTTTTCAATATCGAAGGCAATCATGATAAGACCTCCGATGGGGCGCATTCCAGCCTAACGGTTCACCTCAGTCAAAATGTAAGCCAAATCCTGGAAGCCTATGGGGCCAGCACCATCGGCGATGGTATAGCTCTCGTTCCATATTACCGAGATGACGCTCACTTTGTGGCAGCGGTTCAAAAAATGGCAGCTAAGGGCGCCAAGATCATTTTCTGTCATCAGGAATTTAAAGGCGCAATGTATTCGGCTTCCGTTAAGTCCGAATCCGGAGTAGATCCCTCTTTGTTTGCCGATCTTACGTTTATTTGCGGCCATTTTCATAATAGTCACGTAGCCAAAGACTCCATGCCAAGAATCGTCTATCCGGGCACCCCCCGATGGCTTACGAAGTCAGACGCCAACCAGGATAAGGGCCTCTGGTCCTTTACTATCGAAAATGGCATCCTCCTAAACGTAGAATTTAAAAGTTCCGCAGATATCGTGCCCGCATATTGGGACTTCAATGCGAACGATTCGTTCGAAATGCCGCACCGCGTCAAAAAGGACGACAAGGTATATATCAACTATAGCGGCGATTCAGAGTCCGATTTCTTATCTAAGTACTCGAATTATAAGATTATTTTAAGATCGGATAAGAAAGATCTAGCCCCCGAAGAGAAAGTCGTTTCCGAATCAAAAGGTATTGTGAACTCAATTTCGGATTACATCGATCAAGGCACTTTCAGGACCGAAAAGCCGGTCCTCCTACAAGAAATCCTCAGAAGGGTCGGACAATGAACGAAGAAGAAGTTTATAAAAAACTGATGGAACTTCGCCATTTGACCATTAGGTTCGGCGCTATCCATGACCTGCAAAAATTCCAGATAGAGATGCTCCCCCAGGTCGCCTTTCCCGGCATATTATCTAGCGAGGCTCGCATCCATATTGACGATAAAATTGTAGAGTACAATATCTCAGTAAGCAAAGCTGTGCCCGAGAGATACAAGAACAAGGCCACTAGATATATCTCCGACACTTTAACAAAGCTCCTGTGGCCGGACACAATTACGAAGTTCAAGTTCCAGGAGGTGCGTCTTGTCCGACAAAAACGCGCTCGTAACAGTCGAAGAGCTGGCCCTACTGGGGCCGGAAGAGCAAAAGGCTCTCCAAAAGTTTAGAGCCGAAAGTGGGCATTCTTTGTCCCCTACGGCTTCAGCCGGATTTCTCGCCCTTTTTATTCAAGGTAAATCCCTCCGCGAAATCCACGAGCTGAACAAGGCCATCCCCTTCGGATCTATCGTAGAAGCCCGCTTGCGTTACGGATGGGATGAAGTCAAAGACCAATACATCCAAGATCTTCAGTCTGGCGTAGTTAAACGTATGATTCAGGCCCAAATGGAATCGGTCAATTTCTTGGCCGACGTAATGGCAGCGACCCACAAAAAATACGGCGGCGCTATTAAGAAATATCTACAAAGCGGCAACAAGGACGACCTCGAAGGCTTCGATATTGAAAGCATTTCGTCGTATCAAAAGGTAATCGATTCCGTACTTAAGATTACCGGCAAGGATAAGGAAAGTAAAATCCGAATCGATGGAAGCGGCTTCGGTTCCGCCCCCGCCCCGCAAAACACAGCTAAAGGCGTAAGCCCAGAAAAAGCAAAGGCTATCCTTAAAATTCTTGCCAACGGCGTAGTTTCAGAGGACGAAGACAGTGGCAGTTGACGAAGCGCTGATGCGCAATTTGCTTCTTACTCCGTGCATTGACAAGGAAGCGCTTGGCGATTGGTTTAAGACGTTCTTGGGGGTCGAACTCTTCAACAACGTCGTTTCCCGATATGCCACAAGCTCTCCGCTCGATGCCGCATGGGAACTCTACGATTTTTCGGTTCGCCCCAAGTCCCAGAAGCCTGAACAGTTTCTCTACGCGTCTTCTCGGTCTACGCAAAAAACCCTCCTCCTGGCCGCGGTAGAAACAGCACTCTTGATCCATACCCAGCGTAACGTTATTCACTACGCAGCGTTTAGAAGCCAGCTTTCTCCCGCCCATAAATACATGACCGAATTTGCCAACCGGGCCTACGTTCGAGATCTGTTGCCCGATGATCCTACCCAGTCCAAGATTGAATACCTGATTCCTATCGATCCAGCCAACGAAGACTGGATGGCCGGAATGTCAGTACAAAAGATGTTCGAAAAAGACCCCTCAATGCTCAGGTCTACGACTATCGAGCTGTTGGGTATTTCGGCGGCAAACACCCAGGGTCGACATGAAAGTGTTATCAGTATCGACGAAGTGTCGTCGCTTAGCGGCGCGGACATCGGCTATTACAACGACATTGTAAAGATCCCTATCGCATCTTGGCGCGGCGATCCTTATATGCTCTTTAAGATTTCAACCCGCCGCGGTGCCTACAGCGTCGTAGAGAAAGAAATTGCTAAAGCCGACAAAACCGGACTGAACGTTCGAAGGTGGACGGTATTCGAAGGTATCGAAAGATGTCCCGATGAAAGATCCGGCACCGATTTCAAGCACACCCGCTACGTTGACGTAAATACTAATTCTTTCCTTACTGAGGCTGAGTACCAAGGCTTGGAGCAGAAAAAGAAGAAGGATCACGAAAGAATCCAATATGCCACGGGGTGTCTAACTTGCCCTCTGCGCGTACATTGCGGAACCGACGCTAAAAAGCAAAAATCCGGATCGAAATTCTTGCAGAAGATTGACGCCGCCGTGGTCGACTACCTTTCTTCGGAACTCGATTTCTATAATTCGCAGTGTATGTCCTTGATGCCGGCCAAGGAAGGACTGGTATTTACCAAATACGACAACAGCACTCACTATCTAGAACCGGATGAGATGTACCGAATATTCACCGGGCAGGCTCCGGCTACCAAGCAAACCCCCGACAGTCTAATCCGGCTATTCAAATCCAAAGGTCTCAGATGCCATGTAGGCCTGGATTGGGGCTTTACGGACCCTACCGCAATTACAACCCTGTTTACGGACGGGGAAAGATCGTTCGTCGTAGAGGCCTTCGCCAAGTCCGGCTTAGAGCCCGAAAAAGATGTGGTCCCCATATTGAACGCCATGAAAGTACGATACGGCCATTTTTCCATATATCCAGATACGGCCCGCCCCGACAATAATGCCATTTTGGCCCGCCACGGTTTCGCCGTCTATGACAAGTTCGAAAAGAAGATCGGCCAGGGTGTCGACCTGATTCGTTCGGCGTTAGCCCCCATGGCCGGTGAACCCCGTCTATACCTGCTCCGCGGCTCTACAGACCCGCTAAACGAAGAAATGAAGTTATATCACTATGTTATCGGCCCGGATGGTACCCCTACTGATGAAATTGCCGACGAATCAAACCATTCTTGCGACTCCCTTAGATACATCTATTTGAACGTATTCGCCATGGCCAAAGCTACACTGTCCGTAGGCGGTGAACCCGAAGACCAAGGGATGACAACCTCCCAAATGGCCAGCCAATCCGCCGGGATCGGTGTAACCATGAATACCAGCAAAGAAGGTAACCTATGGTTTTCAATAGACCAGGAAGACTATGAGAGCGAGTAAACAGGGGTCAAATTCTTGAAAACATAGCCTAATCTTTATTAGGTCGAGGAGTTTTATGGGCATTATTCTTAAGATAACGAACGCAATTTTAGGCTATAGCGACGAATCTGGCGTAAACGCCAACCCCCTGCTTAAATTGTTCGATTTTACTCGCCGTTATGACTCGATTCCCGCTAAAAACGGAGAATCCAGGGCCGCAACCATTGTTCCCGGAGGCAGTTTAACACTGTTTGACGGTACGCGCACGCTTCCTTCGCCACTGGTCGCGACCACCACCGAAGTAACCCTGTCAAAACTCTCTATTTCGTCATCTACTTACCGACTTTCAGTCGCTGGAGCCGGTGCCTTTCGTACCGCCAGATCCACTTCCATTACCTCCGCCAGCTCCATTGCAGTCGGGGTCAACAACAGCGCCATTGTTACTTTTACCATTTCCGTAGCCGGCAGCTTTTCTGCAGTTCAAGTCGGCGATATCATTAGAATTAAAGGTCCAAAAGCCGGCGACATGGCCGGCTACGCATTTGCGGCATCCAATAGTGGATACTGGCAAGTACTCAACGCGACTTCGAGCCAGATCAGCGCCCGGCGCTTGCCCGGTACCGATTTCGAAGCGGTTAACGAATCCGCCGTCATTATTGGAGCTACCGACACCGCGAACCAATTCCTGGTTTACTCTTCCGCCGGTATCCAAATCGGCGATAGCTTTTTGATTCAAGGAACCCTTAGCGCATCCAGCTTCAATTCCTACGACGTAAAAGAAGTAGGCCCGGATTTCATCGATTTCGTGTCGGGCATCCCCCTGGCCCAAGAAAGCGCGATCCCCCTGGCTACGACTAATGACATTTTGTTTTACACGGACGCCAAGAAAATGGTCTATGTCGAAGGCGACCAGAAACTCGCGATTCGCTTCAATGGGAGCGCCGAAGACTCGGTTCTTATCGAGCCGATCCTTTACAATGACGAAACACTCCCCGGATACTTTATGAAATGGGGTTTCGCATGGAAATGTGTGGTTGTCAATAAATCTCCGACTTCCAACGTTTCCATCCGGTGGATCGACGCAGAATAAGACCCCCGAAAACACGGGTATAATAGGGGTAATATGTCAAATCCGAAAAAGAAAACTTCCGGTCACGGCCCCAAGGTAGACGTACTCCTGGCAGCCGAAGAAGAATCCGCAATAGCCACTTCTCAAGTCCCCGAATCGTCGCTCGTCAGCGACATCATGGCAACAATCGAAACCTTAGAGAAATCCGGCCGCACGCCGCGAAAGCAATCTAAACAATCTATAGAAGACGAAAAAGCCCCCGTAAGGATGAGCTTTGAACTCGACCCCCTCAAAGAATATGCGGGCGGTGGTAGCGTATACCAGACTAAAGACAATTCTCTCCCCAACGAAATTATCAAGCGTATTACAGGCCCTGGCGGCGACGACCTCGTGTGCCATATTATCCAGGCCCGTTCGAACCATGCTTCGCTATTTGGCAAGCCCCGCGACAATCGCTTTGATATAGGGTTCGATCTCCTGCCTAAAGACAAATCCGTACTCCCCAAAGACCCCGAGAAAATGGAAGCTTTGATGAAACGCGTCGAAGCCGTTAAGGAATTCCTCTGGTCTTGTGGTAAGGGACGTGTACGCGGAGAACAAGAACAGCCTTCGTTTTCCCAATACCTCAAGATGATCACAGCGGACGGCCTCAAGTTCGGAGTCCACGCCACAGAATTCCTGTACAAAGATGAAACCCAGCCCTCTACTCCGGATAACTTTTACGGCTTCCGCCCGGTCGACGCCGGTACTATTTACAAACTTAAGGCTTACGCCCAGCAGGACGATTCTTTTCGTAAGGCCGCAGTGCAAGAAATTAATAATCTGCACCGCCAAAAGGTAATTAGTCAAAATGAACTCGACGGCTACCTTAAGGGTGACTATATCTACTCCCAGGTTATCAGCGGGAATATCAAGCAGTTTTTCTCTTCTGACGAAATGGTTCTCCATAGCATGTACCCGACGACCAACGTCGAACTTAAAGGGTACCCGCTCACCCCTCTAGACCAAGTTATCCACGCCGTGACGATGCACATCAACATCACGATGCACAACAAGCTGTATTTCCAATATGGCCGCGCCGCCCGAGGAATGCTCGTTATCAAGTCCCGGTCGGTCGACGAAAAGAAGCTGGCGAACATGCGCAGTCAGTTCCAGCAAACCGTCAACTCCGTTCGTCATGCTCACCGGATGCCGGTTTTTGCAGTAGACCCCCAGGACGATATCTCATGGCAGGCTATTGACAACTCCAGCCGCGATATGGAATTCCAATACCTCTACGATAACAATATTCGGGTTATCCTGGCGGCTTTCGGCATGTCCCCTGACGAATTGCCGGGGTACGGGCATTTGTCTCGGGGTACAAATAGTCAGGGGCTAAGTGAATCAAATAACGAGTACAAATTGCTCGCAGCGCGCGATACAGGCATTCGTCCACTCATAAATGACCTACAAGAGCACGTAAATAAGAACATTCTTACCAGAATAGACGAAGAAGTATCCAAATATTTCGGATTCACATTCTGCGGTCTGGATAAAGAGGATCCTCAAAAAGAAGCTACCCGCCTGCAGCAAGATATGCAGACCTACGCTTCGGTAAATGATATCCTCGACCGCTGCGAAAAAGAGCGCCTTCCCGAAGAACTCGGCGGAGAAGTCCCAATGAATCCGCTATATTGGCAAACAATTTCTCCCTACGTCCCTGTAGGGATGATAATGGAGCACTTTTTCAAGGTCAAGGGCGCATCTAAAGATCCGAGGTTCCAGTATATCCGAGATGGATTTTTTTTCCAGGCCAAACAAATCGAACAAATGGATGTACAGTCCCGAATCCAGCTTATGATGGCCGGTATGCAACAGCAGCAGGCCCCCCAGCCCGGCCAAGAGCAGGGCGGACAGCCGCAAGAACAGCTCCAGCAAAGTGAAAAAGACTTCGCCACGCCTAACCTGGAATTCTCAAACCTGCTCAAAAAATGGACATCGTGATATTCTGCCGGTGACGTATGGCAAATCCTAAAAAGAAATACACCCCCGCAGATCTTAAAAAAGCAATCGAAGAAGCCTATTCTCTCGGCCTAAAGCACGGGTCTAAAGGGCAAAGAACACTAGGTCTTAATCCCAGTATCGAAGCCGAACTTCAAATGAACGCTTTGAACAAGTCCCTCGATGCCAACGGCAAAAAGATCAATAAAGAAATCTTAGAAAATCATTCCAATATCGTAGCTAAGCAGATGAAGGAATGGGCCAAGGATAAAGCTTCCGCCCTGAACGATATATTAAAAGAAGCTCATTCCCACGGTTCCATCAAGAAAGATGGACAAAAAACTTAGCAAAACCATAAAACTCGCAATCCAGTCTTTATTCGAAAGAACCAAAGCCAGGTTTCTCGGCAGTTCTTATGAAGGCCCTCGCATTTTCTTGCAGGTCGTAGGCGGAATGAATCCAAATGATACCCTGGAAGGCGCCTTTCGTCACGCCCTGTTTATGAATCTTGGAGCTAGGGCCGTAGTTGATCCAAAACTCTTGGACGCCCAAGAAGAAGAATTCGAAACCCTGGTCGATGCTCTTAAAGAACGCACCACCCTGGATGTACTAAGGGCTGTAAACGAAGGTTCGGAAGAAAAAGTCATAGAAGCAATGGGCCGCGCCGAATCCCATCTAGATCTTATCGCAACCACCGAAGTCCGCAGGGCGCAATCCGTCGCGGAAACCAGTTCCGTACACCAGTTTGCCGCCGCTTCCGGTATCTCAGACCCTACAGTATTTTTTATTGGCGTTAACGACGATAAAATGTGCTCAATCTGTAAAAAGATGTATTACGTAGGCGCCCAGCCCCCAGTGCCGAAGCTGTTCAAGCTCAGCGAAGTTAAAACTACCTACCTAAAGAAAAAAGAATGGGACGGGGAAACACCTCATACGGCCGGACATGCACGCTGCCGTCATAGCATGACAATCCTCGCCCCCGGTTTCACTATAGGCCCTGACGGCCGCGTGAAATGGGAAGGGCTCGGCTATGACCACTATGCCGCAACCCACGGCGGTTCAAAACCCGAATAAGTAGTTTTCGTATCGCTTGGCGGACTGATATTCGCAAAAATCGAAAAGCTTTCCCATCCCCGATTCCGATCCTGGGGCGCGAGAATAACGCTCAATCATAAAAATGTCAGAAGTGGATAGCGCGGTTTCGGAAATAAATACGTCGACTTCTTCCGGTTTAAATTCGGAGATCATAAGGCGGCCGTTCAAATCACGCATTAAGGCTACGCAAAGTTTACCCATATCATTATTCTCCCTTTAATCTGATCGCCGGTCAATGTAAAAAATCTTCGAGCATAACTCGAAGCCGGACGTCGGCCTCCAGGGCCTCATAACTGGCCAGTCCTACTTCCGGGCCGTATTGCTTATCGGTGAACCTACGCCGGGTAAAACACTTCTTGGCGGCAGGTAGGCCAAATCTAAAGGCGTAAACCATTGCAACCAGGTCTTGATAGCCGGCGACGTTTTTCCGGCACTCGGGATCCCGAAAATAGTCGGTCAGTATTTTCTTTACAAATCCGTCCTCGGTATTGGAACTAAGCAGCAGGGTAAGCGTCGCCGTAGCTGGATTCCCTACAAAATGCATAAGTTGGGGTATGGTCGAAAAACTGCCGGCGCGTTTTATATTGGCATCCACCCCGTCCTGGTCGAAAAATCTAGCCGGACCATAGGCTTCCGAACAAATCCGGAACAAGCTCTCTTTCAATGTTTTTCGGAACTCCTCGTTATCCATAGCCCTATTCCACAAACTTCCTGAGTAGTGATTCCACTCGAACTTCATCATAAAGCCGGAGCCCCTTGTCGACCCCGTATTCAGTGCCCCGCAAATGCTCAAATTGTCGAGCACCGAAGAATCGCTGGGCTTTTTCCTTACCGAACCTTACAGCGTAAAACAGCACGATAAGTTCCAGATAGGTATTAACCGACCGTATTTGTTCCGGGTGGGTAAATTCTCTCTCCATGAAATTGGACACATAAGAATCACCCTTAAGAGAAGTAGCAATGACCGCCAAAAAAACCCGTGGCATATCCAGTTCGGTACCCGACCAATAATCATATGCAGTTTTGGCCATAGAACAGTTATAGATAATGGCGTCTATATAGTCCTGACTGAAAAATTTCTTCTTTTTATCATTTCCGGTAGCATAGCGGTGATGGGCAGTAACAAGCTTGGCTTTTTCAAAGGCCAGTTCTTTTAATAGTCCCGAAGATCCCATTAAAAGCAGGATAGCGGGACCTAGCCCCCCAAGTCCAATATAAACCTAATCTTGGTAGTTAAAGACTTGTAAGGATTGGTATAATAGATCTACTATGTCAAGAAGATACGGCTCAATTTATAAGATCACGAATACCGTCAACGGTAAGTCTTATGTTGGGCAAACCACTACTACGGTCGACATTCGGTTTAAGTCTCATGCTAGGTCTAAGGCCTGTCGCGCTCTCGCCGAAGCTTTTAAAAAATATGGTAAAAACTCTTTTAAAGTCGAATGCTTAGCCGAAGCCGAAACGCGTGAAGATTTAGACCACATGGAAAGATTGCTCATTGAACAGCACGGCACGCTATCTCCAGGCGGATACAATCTTAGAACCGGCGGAAATGGAAACGGTACTTTTTCGGCAGAATCCAAAAAACTAAGATCAGCAATCAGAATCGGAGTGAAGCGCACCGGTCGTGCAGCACAGGGAGTGGCCCGGTATAACAAGATGCCTCATTCCAAACCCGTAACCTGCCTGGATCCAATATCCGGAATTGAAATGAGCTATATAACCGCTAATGCCGCCCGAAAAGACGGATTCTACCCCGGCGGAATTCTCGATGCATGCAAGGGCAAAATCGCGCAACACAACGGTCGCATTTGGAAATATGCAGAGGCGGAATCCTATCCGCCTCCTCCGGCCAACTCCAGATGCTCTCCGAGACTCCGAGCCTTATATTTTAAAAAGATCGAACAAATTGACCCGATAAGCGGTAATATTATCCGCGTTTTCGATAGCGCAAAAGAAGTTAACTCCTCGGGCTTTCAGTACGGCAAAGTTCTCGGATGCTGCGAAGGCCGAGCGAGGGCGATTTCTCATCTCGGGTTCAAATGGAGATATGTATGATCATCCAAGGCCTTGCTCTTACGGAAATCGTTGATTCATCGGGCGAAATACTTTTAGTAGATGGCTGCGATATTTCTACACTAGATAAGTCGGGAACGCTCAACTATGAGCACTGCAACGAGCAGGCAGACTCTATTGTAGGTAAAATCATATACGCTAAAAAAATCTTTACGGCCGCAGATTGCGAGAATGACGACCAGCTAAGATTCTATAAGCAAGTAAACGTCCCGTGCGTTTACATAATCGGCGAACTATTTGACGCGGAAGGTCACCCAGGATCCCTCGCAATCGCGGCAATGTTCAACTATGCAAAAAAGAACAATCAGCCGATGATGATCGGTTTTTCCATCGAAGGCTCTACAATGGAGCGCGATGGGATGTATCTCAAGCGTACTGTCGCAAGACGCTGCGCGGTCACCGTGAAGCCGGCCAACAAATCTTGCACGGCAGACATCTTGGAACAAATCCCAGAAGCCAAGAAAGCCATGGGCGATCAAGACTTTCGTCCGCTCTCCCGTGGCGTAGAAACCCTGTACTCCGAATTCGAAGCCGCTCCGGCTTTCAGTTTAGATTCCGCCATCCAAGATCTCTTCGAATTCCAAAGCATCGCTAAATCACTCACCGCCGGCAGCCCTTCCGGAGCCCCCGGCAGCAACGTCCAGGGCGCAGCGCTTCAGGGCACATCCAAAAAGTTAAACAAAGAAGAGAAAAAAAGCGTATTGTCCCAAATTAAGGCCTACGTTCGGGACAATTGGAAAAAAGACGAACCGCTGGAAATGTTCATTAAGAATCAACTCCCGGCTTTGGGGGACAAGTTCAAAGAACACTTCTCGGAACTCATGGACGAATTACACCTGGCCAAATCGGCCAAGGTTGCAGCTTCGCATCGCCACGTGCTCGCTACAATCCCCCACGACGGAAATCAAAAACTCCTCGTCGCCGGTATCCGCACCAACCGTCCCGATTCGAATTCCGTAAAAACGGTAAATTCCCTCGGGGACAAGGTAAGAGTCTCTAGAGGGTACAACACCCCCGAAGACATGACCACTTCCTCTGAAAAAGCCGTGGCATACCATAATCTGGCCCGCGACTTCTTCGGACTGGGCGGCCTCGTGCCCACAGCCGCCGTATACGTCAATCCGGTCGACGGCCGGGTTCATCACGCCGTTCGCCACGTAGATTCTAACCACGGGCTCCCTAGCGCGTCGGAGCAGTACGATACGGCCATTAGAGATGCGGCTAGATCTGGGATCCTTATTAAAGCCGCCCTTATGGACTACGTGCTGGGCCACCCCAATCGTAACCTAAAGAACCTACTAATGTCGGACTCCGGCTGGCCTTCCCTCGTGCAGAATGAAAAGGCCTTCAGTAACGACCCCAACTATCCGGAATACTTGCATTTAGTCGACGAGCCGAACCTTACCGTTGACGAAGACTTTATGCAGTGGCTCGTATCCTTGGACCCGGCGACGCTTTATCGTATGGTTCGAATGAACGGTCTTAGAAAGCCCCACGCGGAAGCCGCAGTGCGCCGCCTAGTAGCCGCCCAGCAAAGATTATCCGATACCAAAAATATCCAGTCCCTTTACCAGGAGTAATTATGTCTATCGTTAACAAAATGGCAGAAGACCTTTACGAACAGCTCTCTAAGGCAGAAGCCCCGATTGTAGCCCGCGTCCGCCGCAAAATCTTAAAAGATTCCGGACTGGCCGCCTCCAAGCGCCGGAAACTCAAAGGCCCCAAAGTCGTCCAAAAGTCCGAATTTACGTTCGACGACGGCTCCCGCCACGAAATGCCCCTAGCAAAGAACGAATACCAGATGACTTCCTACGGGTCGGGCGACGTCATGATGGAATTTGGCCCGGAAGTCCCGGAAGAATTCCGCCGCCGGGCTATAGAGTGGGCTAAAGCCCGCGGCCTGAAAGCTAAGGCCCAATCCATGGCCAAGTCCGAGAATTCAGCCACTTGGATCGTGTTCCGTTCCAATTAATTCATTAGTTTCCAATACTTGACATGAAAAACCTAATCATGTCAGGACAACCTTAATATATTCGAGGAGATACCAAAATGGCCGAACTTAAAAAAGCCCAAAAAGCAATGGAATTGCTTAAACAGCAAATGATGCTGCGCATGCCTACCCGCGTGCAAACCGATTCCGTTGACGCTTCCGGGTTCCCTGTCCTCTTGCTGTCTGACGGCTCTGCCGCAGTAGGCGAAGACAACATCCTTATCAAGATCCGCACGATCATTGCTGAATGGCAACCGAAAGACGCTCTTGGATTGGATCAACGCGTTTACACTCCGCATGTAGCTGAAATTCTCTTGCAAAAGAACGCGACCACTACGATCACCACCACCCCCGCTACCGTTGCTCAGGTTCAAACTGAAATCGGCCGGATGGGTCTTGGCGCTCGTTTGCTTGCTCAAGCTGACGCGACCAACGCAGTTGTTGCAGAATCGCAAATCGTTGGTGCAGTAGTACTTGCTGAAATCCGCGATCCTCAGTTCCCTCTCTACGGTGAAATGTAAGAATTCGTTCTATTTAACCAACGAGAAGGAAGGAGAAAGCTATGTCGAATCAAATGACACTAGAAGCATTAGATGCTCTCATCGTAGATGTTGAGCAAGAATTCGCTGCTTTGGCTAAATCTGCTTCCGTTCCTGCCGCTAAAGAAATTAAAGCGGAAGGTTCCGGCGGAGATCCTGTAAAAGGGAAACTCGCTAAAGAAGAAGAGAAGTCGGAAGACGAAGAGAAAGAAGAAAAAGAAGAGCAGGAAGAAGAGAAAGTCGAAAAAGACGATCTTGACGCCGCTCCGGAAATGGACGCTCCCGCTGAAGAAGCCCCGGAACAAGACGAAGCAGCTCCCGAAATGGAAGCTAGCGGCGACGAAGAACTGGATGCTATCTACGGAGAAATGGACGAAGAAGAGCTGCAAGCTCATTATGAAGCCATCATGCGTGCTGCACAATCTAAGTTCGGTGCTGAAGAAGCTCCGGCTATGGAAGAACAGCAAGCAGCTCCCGAAATGGAAGCGCCCGCACAACAAGAAATGCAAATGTCTGAAAAAGACGAGAAGAAAGAAGAAATGGCTAAAATGGCCAAAGAAATTCAATCTCTCTCTAAATCTCTTTCTGACAAAGAAGAAGAAACCAAGAAACTCGAAGAAACTTTGGGTCGTTTGGTTAAAGCCGCTTCTGAGAAGCTCCCGTCCCGCAAGTCTCTGACTGAAGATGACGTAATCACCAAAGGTGGTTCGCTCAATAAGTCCGAGTCGAGCATGACCAAAGAGCAGATCGATGAAAAGGCAAGTAAATTAACCAGACAGTCGCTCAACAAAAGTGAACGCGACGTTCTGAATAAATGGTTCGTCAACGGTCACGGCGCTGAAGCAGTGATTGAGCTTACCAAAAATTATAAGGTTTAAAAGGAGACCCAATGAAACTCGTAGACTCTTTAAATTCACTGGTTAAGGCTCTTGAAGCCGGCAACCTGAACGGCGCCCCTGGGTCGCTTCTTCAAGGTTCCGCTCTTCAGATCCAAGACGTCCGTGGAGTGATGGAAAACGTCACTTTCGGTATGGAAGAAATCAAACTGCAAAAGATTTTTCCCGTAGAAAAAGCAAAATCGACTCAAGTACGCTTCAAACGTACTTTGTCTGATGGCGAACTCGGCCGTAGCGCTCAGTTCGAAGGTATGGTCGGTACGGAAGAAACCGGCGATTACGTTGAAGCAGTAGTGCCGATGGCTTACTACTCCCACGTTCGTCGTGTAACCGTAGCTGCTAACGCAGTCGAAGCTTTCGACGGTGTTAAGGCTGAAGACCGCGAAGCTGAAAAAGCAGCTAAACTGCTCGCAGCTGACGTGGAATTCCACCTCTTCCAAGGTCGCGCTCACTTTTCGAATGCTGGCTTGTTCGACGGTAACCCCGCCGCTATCGCCCGCACTCCGGATATGATGGGCCTCGATCCCCAAATCCGCGTATCGGACATCCTCACGAACACTCAAGATTTGATGTTCGCTGAATATGGCTCGACTGAAAGCGTTGTTATCCCTGCAAACGGCGGTAACCTCACGCAAATCTTGATCGAAGACATCGCTCTTCGCAGCAAGCTCAACTTCGGTAAAGCTCTCCGTTTGATGCTCGATCCTGTAGCTCTTTCGAACTACAACAAGATCGTAATTCAATCCGGCGGTAACATTACCCAGTTCGCGACCATGGGTCAAGCTCTCTCCGGTAGCGGTGCAGATCTTCGCAGCCAACAGACCTCGTCTGGCGGCATCAAAATCGAAGACAGCCACTTCCTCCGCGGCAAGCAAATCCCTGCACGCGCTCGCAGTGGTGCTCCTGGCGCTCCGTCGCTTGCGGCTCCTGCTGCTGGTGGTGCTGCTACTGGTAAGCTCCCCGTTGGTACTTGGTACTACTACGCTACGAGCAATAGCGAAAAAGGTGAAGGCGTTCGTTCGGCAGTCTCGGCATCCGTTACTACGGTTGCTAACGATTCCGTAACGGTCGTTATTACCCCTAACGCTGCTCCTCTCGGCACGAAATACTTCAACATCTACCGCGGCACCCTTGCTAACGGTTCCGATGCGAAGTTCATCGGTCGTCTGGCGTACAACGGTAGCGCGAACGTCACCTTCACGGATCTTGGCAACAAGTCTCCTGGATTTGTCAACGGTTACTTGATTCAAGAAGACGTTGCTGGACTCCATGAGTTGATGCCTTACAGCCGCATGAAGATGGGAATTCAAGATCTCAGTTCTCCCGAGAGCCACTTCAGATTTTTGTGCTTAGCGGTTTATCAGCCGAGGAAGCTCGCAATCGTTGATGGATTAAAAGGCAGCTTCCGGTAGTAGCCAAAATAGCTAAATAAAATAGCGAGTTAACCCCCGACATCCGAAAGGTTGTCGGGGGTTTTCTTTTGTGGTTGATATACAGTCGCATGATATGTTATAATCATATTATGAATCCAGTAAAATGTAACGTATGCAGCAAAGAGTTCACACCAAAATACAAAAATCGCGGCAAGGTATGTTCGGAGCCCTGCCGTGCCGCCGCTATATCAAAATCAAAAGTTAAATATAGCCCGGAGCAGGAATCCCAAATTCTTGACCTTCGGGATCAAAAAAAGACACGAGAAGAAATTTCAAAAATAACCGGAATAAAACTTTCAAAAATTAAATCAGTATTGGGCGCTCACGGCAAAGTATTGGATATGACTGATCGACAGTCTAATGCAAAAGCCGGATTGATTCGGGAGTTCGGGTCAATTGAAAAATGGTCGGAACATTGCAGGGCCGGCCTGACAGGAGAGATCGTAAAGAAAATGATTTCCCGAGTTGTGGCAGCCAATAAAGCCCGAGCCATAAACGATGGTCTTACAAATCAAAAAAGATACTATCTAAGACATCAGGATCAAATCAGAGCAATGTGGAATCAGTGGAACCGCGACAATGCAGAGTACAGAGCTTCGCAGACCGCAAAGAGAAGAGCAATAAAATTACGTGCCGTACCGAAATGGTCCGATGAAGAGATGAAAGTCAAAATCGAAGCAATATATGAGGAAAGAGAATCTCACCAGCACGTAGACCACATATATCCTCTACAGGGAAGAGATGTTTCAGGCCTCCATGTGCCAGAAAATCTCAGGCTGATATCAGCAGAGGAAAACTTATTAAAAGGCAACAAAATGCCAGCCCCCAAGGACTTAAAGTGAGCCCAAAGAATAAACATTTAGCCATCCCGGTTCCCGTAGGGCGGGATCTCCGTCTAACTTCGTTTCCTCTGCATGGCGGTATATTAACTCCGCAAGTAACCCTGTATTTTTATTCATTTTTTATCTAGCATTTCATGTTTACTTGTAGTATAATAGTAATATGAACAGTAAAGAAATGAAATACCTGGATGAGGTTAAAGTCCTGGCCGCTCAGGGTAAGAATTCCCTTCAAATCCAGAAAGAACTCCTTCTGAAAGGCATAAAGCTCGGAGACCAAACTATCAGAAATTGGTCGGTTAGATTCAATTTCGAAATCAAAAAAAGAAATTCCTCAAATGTCGAGAATAATGTCAAGAGCATGATCGCAGACATCCAGTCCGGGGTAAATTGGACTCAGGCAAGAAAGAGGTACAACTTAAGCTATGAGATGGCAAAATCAGCACTGGATGCCGCGGGTATCTACACAACCAAAAGATCCGATTCCGGAAAAGAAAAGATGCTCACCGAACAAGAAGTCTTGTCTAGAATGCCGTCAGGGTGCAGATATCTAGGCATTGAAGGCAAAAAATACAAATTCATCTGTGAAGAGACCAAAAAAGAATTTTTAAAATCATCAGGCAAGATCGCACAAGGATCCCCTCATACTAAAGACCGCGGCACACCATATACGCTAGAGACCTTTTCCCAAAAACTAATGAAGGTAAATCAGCATACCGTTAAGCTCGGTACTTTTAGCGGGACCTCGAATCCAATGATTGTTGTATGCCCCAATGGTCATGAAAGAAGTATAAGTTACGGAGGATTGGCATGGAGAAACGGATGCGGCACCTGCAATAATAATGGAACTTCGAAAGCCGAAGAGAGTCTCCGAGATTGGATCAAAAGCCTGGGGCTTACGGCGGAGAAGTATTTCTTCCCCAAAGAAGAAAAAAAGGCGGGACGCCGTAAAGAAATCGATATCTATATCGAAGAGCTAAAAATAGGTATAGAATATTGTGGAATTTACTTTCATTCGGAAGAATACGACAAAAAAAGCGAAGGAAAGCATTACAGGAAATACATGCTAGCCAAAGAATCGGGAATTAAACTCGTAACTATCTTTGAGGACACCTGGCTAGAGAGATCGAATCAAATTAAATCATATCTTACTAGCAAACTCGGCAAAAATTCCAGATCAATCGGTGCCAGGAAATGTACCGTCAGTCCCATAACTGCCCCCATATACAAAGAATTTATAGAAAAATACCACATACAGCCTAACGACCCCCATTTTTTAATGGCCTACGGGATATTTTTTGGTGACGAGCTGCTCGGCGTCGTAGGGTATGGCAGATCCCCAGCCCGGTCTAAAAAGCTTCATGATCCAAATAGCCTATACCTTAACCGGCTATGTTTCAAAACTGGTGTAACCGTATCCGGCGGGTTTTCAAGGATGATCAAAAGGTCAATAATTGATGTTAAGAAAAACTTTGGTTCCAAATACAAGAGGATTGTGACATGGTCCGATAACTGCTATTCTTCAGGGGACGCCTATAGAGATAATGGCTTTGTTCAAGTGAGACCTTTCAGGTCCGATGGGGCGAGATCGGGCCTCAAAGACGGCAGCTTCTGGCCGGAAGTAAAGTACGCATACCGAGGGCACCGCCTCAGAGAGTCCGAACTTCCAAAAGATATGGACGACGACGATAAGAATCTACTCCCCAGAATATATGATTGCGGGAAAAAACGATGGGAGAGGGCGATATGACCCCCAAATACCCACTAAAATTAGAAGCCGTTCGAGTTCATACGCTGGGGCACTCAATAGCACGACTCAAGGTCGGATATAAGTGCAATCTATATCTAAGCGGCAATATTGTCGGCAATGCCGTTCTTATAAAAAAAGAAAACGGACATTCGGCTTACTTCAGGGTAGATATTGACAAAGCCCCCAACCTAGCTTTTGACAAATTGTATATTGTGATGACTTCCTTGGGTACCGATCTTGCCATATCTACGGTATCCCTGAGCGGCGATAATCTACCCTTGAGAATCCAGATAATCAACCAAAAGCTCCTCTCCTTCCTCTCCTAAAACGTGATACAATAGCCTCAAAGTGTACATCCTCCGCAATATCCTTATCTTTTTGCCCCCGTACATGACCGATCTTCAGCGACCTCTCAAAATCGTGGTCCAAAACAACGATCCGTCATCATATCTCCACCCAAAAGTGCTAGGCGTGGCAAATCCCGTAGCCCCCGGATTTTTTGATCTTCATTTCGACGAACACCCCGCCCCCTACTATGGCCACATCCTCTATATCATAAACCGCACCGTAGAAACCCAATACATCTACGAAAACACCGTATCCCTCGAAATACCCTACCACTTCGCTGGCCCATTTCGCCCCCTGCTAGAACTATCCCTGGAATCTAGATTGCGGTCTTTCCTTGACTAGCTCTGAAAAATCCCCTAAGCTGTAGGGGTGAAAATGGTCATCGAAATCTTCGAAGATGTGTATTACAGTAATTCGGAGCTTCACGGCGGCAAAATGTCAATTACAGCCCCCGGAGGCAAAGAGGTCGGCACCGCTAACGTGACTTCTTATCGAATGGATGGCTCCGGCGCCCGTGTAATTTTGTGGATCGACATTCCCGATTTTAGCCCTTCATATTTAGGATGTACCCCGTGGATTAAGGAATCTTATCTGAACGGCCGGCTCACCCTCGCCATCAGCACCGTGCCGGACCCGGCTCCGGGAGAGCGCACGCTACTGCAGCACCTGATCGAATATAGGCTTAAATCTTTCCTTGACTGATGGCTTCAAGTTCTGATATTATTAGGGGCATGTCTTCTCCTATTACCTTTAAAATGGTTTTCGTCGAAGATATTTATGGGCCAAGCGACCTCCCCAAAATAGGCTCGGACGTCGAAATCATATCTAGTACAAATGTGTCTATCGGTACCGCCCGAGTACTCGAAATTCATGATGTTTCAAGTATCGCCCTTGAAGCGTCTATTCGAATCCCCAAAGAAGCGCCGGAATGGAACCGCGGCCTCTTTCTTTACGGAAGCCGCGTAGAAGGATTCAAGTTCTTCGTCTACGGAGAGCCGCGACTGGAGCCGTGCCCGACACTGGGGGATTATCTGACCGAATACCGATTACAGGACTTCCTAAAATGAAATCGCTGTCTTTAACCATGGATCTTTTTGAAAATGTCTATGAAAATGGCATCCGAATCGGCGATAAATATCCCATTGAGCATACCAATCGCAAGCGGGTCGGCGTGGCGGAAGTACCGCGGATCCGCCGCGTGGAGTATGGCGCCATGGTAACACTTAAAGTCCACATCCCTAAATTTCACGATGCGTGGCTCACGATGACCCCGTGGTTCAAAGAAGGACAAGGTAGCGGGTCTTTGGCCATTGGTCTCGGCGGTATCCATGATTCGGAACCCGGCGAACTTCAAATACGTGACTATATAGTAGAATCCAAACTCCAGGACTTCCTAAAATGAAGAAATACACCAAATTATCCGGAATCCGCCTGCATTCATTCTCCCCGATAGACACCAAACTGGGGTCGAAACTGGAACTAATCATGGGCGGCTCATATTTCGGAACCGACCCCGCAATGCTTTCAGTCGCCGGATACGCGGTGGTGACATCAAGTACTGATGAAAATTATATGACTTCCCTTGATGTTTTTGTTGACGATGGCCTCCTGGATTCAATCAGAGATCTATATATATGCTTCGGGTATAAGGGTGTCAGACACCCCAGCGAACGCAGCCAGGTATGCCTCCGACTTCATGAATGGGCGTATATCAAACAGTACAACGTAGGAGACCGCGCTAAAAATATGGCGGTATTCATCGCTCGCAATAAACTTGAGGACTTTTTAAAATGAGAGCTTTCTTCGAAGTCTTTGACATTTGCAGAACCGTGCCGAACGATTTGAGCCTCGAACTGGTTCCCGTAGGGAGCCGGCATCCCATTTTCCTAGGTCTAGGTACGGGGTCGGATCTCCCGGTCGGGGAGGCAATTATATTGGGCGTGAGATTGGCCGGCGAGGAAAACGAGGACGCCCGCCCAATTATAACAGTTAGCATGGATATCCCGGAATTTAAAGAAGAATGGGCGTCCCGCGTTCCCTACATCTGCTACTACCCGACGAGAAATGATATCAAATTCCTGATCGCCAATTCTTCCTCATCCCTGGGACATATTGCCATCTCTCAAATCGCGGCAGAATGCAAACTCCGGAAATTCCTAAAATGATAGTCGTCAAGAACGTCCCGTTCTACGTCGGATCTAGAGAATGGGAAGTAATTCTTAAGTACAAGCACGATTTAAAAGTAGTCGTCGCCGATACCGGAGTACCTGTAGTCGTAGGTTACGGTAAATTAAATGGCCGGAAGCAAATTCTTCCAGAACTGTCCCGTTTCGACCTCTATTTAGATGCAGGTCCAGATTCTGGGATCCTCATGGCTAGGCATTTTAACCTTCATTCTTATGTCGATCCCGCCACCCTCCTTGCCGAATACTATTTGACGATATCGGCCAGAACCTGGGTTAGTACCGCTCGCACACGGACCCTGCACGAAAGACTCGTAGAACAAAAACTGCAATCTTTTCTTGGGGAATGACTTTAAGTCGTGATATGGTTTTAGCAATGAGTTCTCCAGTCGTTTTTAAGGCCGTTATCGCAGAAAATCAATATTCGCACGAACAAATACCCCCCGTAGGTTCCACCGTTGAGGTAAGATCTGGGGCATCCACTATCGGCTCCGCTCGCATAATTTCAGTCATTGGCAGGAGGGGGGACATATCGGTCACCATTATTTTAACGATTGACCTTTCCCCCGATTCCCGCGAATGGGGTAATTCTCTTTTTCTCTACGCCGCCCGAGGCCCAAGACATCTGTTTTATTGTTATAATTTAGGCCAATCTTTACAAAAACAGTCTACGCTAAGGCACCAACTACTCGAATCCCGCCTAGCGGAGTTTTTGTCATGAAAGTCGCCCGCAGGTCTTACATAAAGGTCGGCGTGATTACCGTGGGCCTGGACACGCTCGCTCAGCATCGACGCAAGGTGAAGGGAAACTTAAAGATAATGGCTTTCATCGGGGATGTATGGTATCGCACCCAAATCGGGATCGCGGAAGTGGTTTCTACGGGCGGCGCCGTACCCGGATATGAAATGTACCGGAGATCTTGTACCCTCAAGGTCAAAATAGATCGTCAATATTGGGACCAATTCAAGCATTCCACTATAATAGTATCTTCGACGCTCATGCCCGGAGCCAAGCCTTATGTATTCGCCCGAATCAGTCCGGAGGTCCTACCGTCCCTCGCGACTTTTCACCTGGAATCCAAGCTAAAGGAATTCCTCGAATGACACTCTTCCGGATCGGAACCTTAGGCCGGGATACGACCATTTATCACCTCCCCCAAGACAAGCGTGTAATGACTCTTAGGCTTTACAGCTACCCCTCGTCACCCGACTTTTACAAGTCCGAGGATATTTGCGACCTTACCGTGTGGATCGAAAACGGCATCGTTTACGCCGAAGGGGTTATCCCGAATATTTTTAAATACTACAACCACTACATAAAGGCCTACTTCTCGTACACTTCGGATAACAAGACTTTTGCTTTATCGTCCATAGAAATGACCTCAGAAGGGGTAGCGTATTCCAATCCGGATTTAGCCCTTCCAGAATCAATCGGCCAGCAATTTTTAGGGGCTAGACTCCTGGAATTCTTAAAATGACAACCAAGATGGTAGAGCTAAAGAATGTCAGTATCTACGTGACGAATCCGTCTCACTATTCGCTCACATGGAACAACATCGATTTGTATCGCTGGGGTCCAGAAGATAAGCCCAAAATTGTCGGCCGCGCCATCCTAACCGGCACCCCCCAGGTCGACAAGTTTGTCTTTACCCTCATTATAGACCCTGAATGTTTAAATCTAACCGATGTGATGTGCTATTTGTTCATAAAGGATGACGGTAGCACTACCGTATCTACCCCCGAAAAAGACCCGCGAAATTGCCTAGTGCTATTTCCCTACAGTTATCGATTTAACCATGCCATCCTAGCCAAGAATCGTCGCCCGCTCATAGATGCCGTGGCCGAGTGTATGATAAAATTGTTCTTAGGATGATCATCAATTCTACATTTCGGGACTATTACGACTCCATAAAGGCTTTTGGTATCGACAAGTCAGTGGTCTATGACCGCTCGCCGGTAGTTATTTCGAAGAACTATCTAAAAGCCCTGGAAGCCAAATTGGGCAGACTCCCGTCCTATACTTCAATCGGCGAATACATCTTGAACTACGGAGTCGTAGGTTTTTGCGGAGAGCTATTCCCCTACGTATCGATGCGCGTAGTCGGCGGCAATCCTCGTTATTATTTTAAGCCCGATGATCTGGGGGCGACTCTCAAAGATCTGCCCGTAAGTAAATACTCCTACTCTTCTTTATGGGGTCACGATGTGCGAAATAAGACCTCCAGAGACCGGTATTTCCAGCCGAATACATGGAAGCCGCTGGCGACCGTTTTTACCGATCACAGACTCCCTGTATTCGACGCGAAACTCCGAACCGTCCTGGGCACCGGGATAACAATAGAAACGACCCCGAATCTTAAAGCATTGTCCTTTATGAAAGTGAAACCGCCCGCTCAGGCTTTCCAGGAAATCATGCAATATTTGTCCGGGGTACTTGGGACCCCGCCTCTTCCGCCCGCCAAGATGTCCGATAAGGTGATGCAGTATTCGAAGGGGTTTGACCACCCCTATTCATTCAAGAAAGAACCCACAAAACGCCGCGGCAAAAAAGCCTAGGACAAGAACCTACGTAAACGGTCTTCTGCGATCATTTCCTTGATTTTATGGTCAGCGCTGGCGGAAAAGATGCCTTCCCGAAAAAGCGACAAGATATTCTTGAGGCCCTCTTCGTCGTGCATTATCGTAGAATTCAAGATCGACTCTTCGAGTCCGGCGAGTCTAATCATTTCGGTGAAAAAGAATATATCGATATCCATCCTATGCCCGTCCGCATGGACTTTTTTCACGACCCCGTGCCCGAACCTCATCCCGAGCATAAATACGCGGCTATCCTTATTCCACACCTGATCATAGATTTCGATAATATCCCCGGCTCTGACTACTTCCGTCCGATCACAGGTATATACGAGAGTCTTAGTAACCGAAAATACCTTGGGGATCCTCATCCTAAAAAATCCCCCATTTTGGAATTAATCAAGACGTCCCGGAATTTGAGCATCCGATCTTTAAACGATCCGTATCCATACCAATATTGAGGGGAATCTACGAAAGCAATCTTATAAGTAGTTTTGCCGCTACCAAGAGACATAGCATGCCGGGACAACATCACTTCGGTTTCTTCCAGCGCGGCTTCAATGTCCGCCGGAATGTATTTCTCAAAGTGAACGGAAATGACGCCGTTGTCAAAAGAAGCCCGCCCAATTCTTACTTCTTCCATGGCCAGTCCAGAGGCGGAGTATCTCCGGTAGACAACCGGGAGATCATCCCGGCTACCGATATTCGCGTTATAATAGAAGGATATGCGCCTTGGGATTTTCATTGTAAAAATCTCGCCAATTTTGCTTCCAGGATTTGATACCCTATTGACGGCCCGCACCCGTAGACCTGGGCGAAGCTCGTACTGCCAACGCTATTATAATCTCTGATCACCAAAACCGAATCCACCAGCAACATGTCCCCGGCCGGGCTTCTGGCCGACGATATAACTAAATACTGATTATCGATGTCGGGGATATTAAGCTCAAAATCGACAGCGCCCCATACACAGCCGTTTTCTATCGTTATGAACATTAGTCCCATGGTGTTTTCCCCGATAGGGTATTCAATGGGGGTCAAATAGTTCCCCGACAGCTTTAAGGGGTAGTTCCCTTCTTTTAGATTATTGGTCAGCAGAAACTTCACAGCTCCCATTGTAGCACGTATTTGCCAGATCGTGGTATGCTATTTTTATGAAAAAGACACCCTCGATCTTTAAAGTGTTAAAAACGGCCCAAAGCGTGAAGGAAGCCGACCGCAAAAAGACCAAGATTCCGACCCAAAAGGCGATGATCCGCTATATTCTGGCCACCATGCTATTTAAGCATGGGACCATTATGTTCGTGCGCAACCTCGACAAGATCACCGAAGGCGGCAGGCGTCTTAGCCGCAACCAGTCGGCCACCCTAAAGAAGATCTACACCGAGTGGACCGCCGGCAAGCAAAAAGCCGTAAAAGCCCGCCAGGACTACCACAAGGCGAATAAAGCCAAGTATCAGGCCGCCAAGTCCCGCAAAACCACCGCCCGCGCTACTACTCAAAAAAGGAAAACCAAATGAACCAATACGTAATCGGAATTATCGCCGCCGTAGCAGGATACCTCTGGTATTTGCGCTCCCGCAATCGTACTCTGGAAGCCGGCGCTAAGCTCTCGGATTCCAATACTAAAGCTGCTGTCAACGACACCAAGATCGAGAACTTGCAGAATCAGGCCGCGGCCGTAGATACCGAAACCGCCAAGGCCAAGGAAGAAGCAAAATCCGAGTCCGCCGAAGATTTCTGGAAAAAAAGACTAAAATAGTGTTGACTCCGGCTTATCCCCGAGGTATCTTTACACCATGAGCGAATCGAAAAAACCCAAAATCACTTTAGTCCCGGATATGATCCTGATCAACCGGAAGACCCGTATTTTGATCGCCCCCATGGAGATCAAGGCCGGCAAGGCTATCTGCTGGCGCGTGAATAGTTCCGGTCACGAAATCGCATTCTATCCCGAACAGATTGCCGCTGAAGACGGCTTCGAAATCGTCGAAACGCCCGGCATGGTTCGCGCTGAAGGCCTTCTTCAAACCCTACAAGACGAATTAACAGAAAAATAGTAAATATACCCTTGCTTCTGCGGAAGACTCGGGTTATAATAAATACATAACAAAAGACATAAGGGGGAAAACACAAAATGAAACCGTCAAAGATCATGGACGCACTCGACCTAGCCTGGGCTTGTAACGAAAAAGGCCTTACTTTCGTGCCTTTGTTCGCTGGTGAAGCTGGCCTTGGAAAATCAGCACTTTGCAAAGCATGGGTTAAGAAAAAGCAGCTCGAAAATCCTAAATTCGGGTTTATCGACTTGCGTTTGAACTACCTCGAACCGCCCGATATGATTGGCCGCCCCGTAGAACAACGCATTGATGGGATTCTCCGTACCATGTACGCAATCCCCGGCATGTGGCCTACTGAAGGCGAAGGACTCATTCTGTTTGAAGAGCCGAACCGCGCATCCAGCTCCGTCATGAGCGGTCTTATGCAGGTACTGACCGAACACGCCGTCCACGATCACAAGCTCCCCAAGGGCTGGATCAAGGCCGCAGCGATCAACCCTGAGAATTCAGCAGCTTACGATGTCAATACTATGGACATCGCGCTCAAAGACCGCTTTTCGATCTTCGAGATCGAATATGACCACACAGAATTCGAAGCGTTTGCCAAAAAGTCCAAATGGCACCGCAACGTAATCAGCTTTATCGAAAGCGGCAATTGGATCTACAAAAAGCCCGACGAACTCAAAGACGGCGCTAAATACGTAGCTCCCCGTACTTTCGACTACTTGCAGAACGCAGAACAGGCTGGCGTCGAACTGAACCCCGATATGCACAAAGAAGTGTCTATCGCCCAGCTCGGACAGCATATCGGATCGATGTACCACAAATTCGTATTCGATATCCGCCCGGTAACGGCAGAAGACCTCCTGAAAGATAAGAAGTCTGCACTGGAACGCCTCAAAAAGTTCGCCGACCCGAACAGCTACAAAAACGACATCGTTAGCGTAACTGTAAGCTCGGTGCTGGAAGCATTCCCCGAGAAGATCGACGAGCAAACCCTGGTAGATGTGGTTATGTCGATTTCGGCGGACCAAGGCTGCTCGATGCTGGTATCTGGCATCAAAAAAGTAGAAACCTACAATGCCGAGAACCCCACCAAGAAGATCGAAACGACCCTGGTGGACCGTATCGACCTCGACAGCCCAAAATGCGACCAAGAGCTTCGCAAGTACCTGAAAGAAAACACCGCTAAAAGCTCCATGAAGGCAAAGCCCGCAAAAGACAAGGCTAAAGCCAAAGCAGAAGATAAGGACTCTGACAAGGAAGTTAAATAGTAACCCCCCTTACTATCGGGCCACGGACGGCCCATTTTTTTTGTTGACCAATCCTCCAATAGATGGGACAATACTTTCATGTCTAAAAAAGCCGAAACTCTCACCCCGGAAGAAATCAATAAGCTCCGCGAGCAAATCCTCGAAGACGCTAAGAAATATCACATCGAAGACTCCGAAAAGAAGGTTTCCCTCGACTCCGCCATTTTCGACATGACCCGCCCCCGAATGTCGGGCACGGGCTCGGATTACACTTATTTTGGCTCGATCCTGCAGGTGATGAACATCAACTACAGCCAGCAGATTCCGACCGCGGCTATTATCTATGATACTCGCTACCGCCGCTATAACATCGCCCTAAACCCGTATTTCTTCACGCGAGTCCTCGCCACTTCGGAAGAGCGTGTTGCCGTCCTTGTTCACGAGATTTCTCACTTTACGCACTTCCACCTGCCCCAGGAATTCGTAGCCACGAACGAAGATAACCGCATGCTGCTCAACGTAGCACAAGATTTGGCCATCAACCAATACATCCCAAATTTGCCCTCCCTAGCTTTGCAGCTTTCGCAGTTTCGCTCCAAAGACGGCACTCCGTTCCCCTCCGGCAAGCATTTTTCCTACTACTACAATGAACTTCTGAATGACGCCGAGATTCAAACTGGCAAGGGCAAGGGTCAACCCCAAGAGGGCGAGGATTCCGGCGAAGGTGACGGTCAAGGCGAAGGGCAGGAAGCTTCGGGTCCTGGATCTGGCAAGGGCAAAGGTAAATCTGGTAGTAAGCCCGATCTGAAGGGGCAGCAACAGCCCGGCGACGGCCAATGGTCCAAAGCCAAAGACCATTTCAAAAACCCCCGCTCAGCTGGACTCGACGACCACGGCGGCGAAGGTGAAGAGGGTTCCGCTTACGAAAAACTCGAAGCCATGAAAGACATCATGAAACGCGCTTACAACAAGCACGTTCGCGACTACGGCACAGAACCAGGCGGCATCAAAGATCTCCTGCAGAAAATCGATGGCACCATGTCGAAAATGGATTACAAGAAAATCCTTCTGATGGCACTCAAGACCAGCCTGCCCGCTAAAAACTTTGAGCGTACCTGGCACCGGGACTCCCGCCGCTATGGCAACGAAGCCCCAGGCTCTAGACTCAAGCGCATGCCCCGCATCACTATTTATACCGACACATCAGGTTCGATATCACATGAGGAGCTGAATAAGTTCCTGCGGGTTACGGAAGGATTCTTTACCCACGGCGTCGAAAAAGCCAATATCAAGTTTTTTCACACCGAACTTTACGGCGAGCGCCAGATTAAGAAAAACTTCAAAATCAATCCCGAAGATGTGCAGTCGGGCGGTACCGATTTAACCTGTATTTTTGAAGACATGAAGAAGAATCGCCCGGATCTTTGCGTAATTGTAACTGACGGATACTACGGCATGCCGGATATCGCGCTCAAGGGCCTTCCCCCTACGGTCTTCGTTATCAGCGAAGAGGGCGATATGAACCATTGCCTTAAAGCAGTGGGCAAAACGGTTCGAATCGCGACTTGACATGCGCCCGCCCGCCGACGAAATAGGGATACTGGAAGATTACGGCCACGATTTCAGCGGGCCGGTTCCCCCCTCCATTTGGGTCAGGATAGCCGCCAAAGATCCCCACGAATATGTTGCAAAATGGGCGCTTTATAACCTTCAAAAATGTATTGACCGATTCATTCAGTGAGATGAATTAATGCAAATCAATCATGCCGCTTTCAATCACTTGCTAAATGTGACCGGCCTATATGCCGAAGGGGTTACCCGGCTCTCCAAACTAACTCCCGCTCAGATGCTCCGGATCATAACCTATATCGAAGAGAAAAAGCCCTTCCATGACGAAAACACCCGCAAACAGGTCTTAAGCTGGTTCAGACTTCGTTACAACTATCTATTAGAGGTTAAATTCAAGAAGTTTATCTCCTAGACCGTGGTATGATTCCCATATGAGAAAGATCTTATCGTTAACCCTACTCCTGGCCATCACCGCACAAGCCCAGCAGGTAACCACCATTCCTAAGGGCACTCCGGCCCCATATGACGGAGTACTGTTTGACAAGTCTTCGGAGCTGCAAATTCGGGACCAGATTATAGAAGCCGAAGGGCTCGCTAAAAAGTACTCTATCGTCACCGAACAGAATGGGATCCTAAAGGAAGATTCTCTAATGTGGCGCACCAGAGCCCAAGAACTTGCCAAGGAAGGCGTTTCCGTCCGGAATGACTCCCAGATCAAAATGATCGGGACGTTCTTGATGGGGGCCATTGTAACAACCGTAGTAGCATTCGCCGTAAAGGGCGCAACAAAATAAGGAGCAGCAATTGTCCAACCGTATCTACGACCGCAAAACTATTATCAAGACTTTAGAGCAAATGGGGATGAAAGACGAAACGACCCTCGTCCGTGCAGGAGCCAAAAGCGACCTGGACGGCCATAATGAGCTTATGAACCCTCAGCGCCGATTTTTGAAGGTATTCAAGAATAAGCCCCGTAGCGAACAGGCTCGCCTTTTGGCAGATTTGGTTAAGTCCGCGGAATCCATCAAGCAATCTCGCCAAAAAGACGAAGATCTCTTAAATACAAAATAAGTATTGCACGGAAATCGGTTTACCTGTAGAATTGTATCCCTAGGGGGAACAATATGAACAATCTACAGGTAACCGATCTTTTATCTCACGTAACCGCAGCTTCCGCAGCGGGGCCATCTTCTGGTGTTTCTAATAAATACTCTTTTTTCTCTACCGCCGAAATCGTCAAATCCTTGTCGGATCAAGGTTTTTTCGTCTCTCGCGGCGGCCAGGGCCGCTCTAATGGTAATTCTGGCTTTCAAAAGCATTGGGTGTATTTCCGCCACGACTCTCTTAAATCTTTCGTGGTGTCGGGCAGCACCTGGGTTCCAGAAATCACCATCACCAACAGTCACGATGGGACTCATGCCCTCCGCATCCACGCCGGCCTCAACGCCACCAATTCCGGCTCTTTTGTAATGCCCGCCGGTCGCTTCGGCGGCTCAAGACTTGTCCACCGCGGACTCACAATGGAAATGGTCCACATGGTGGTTAACGCGATTGTCCAGGGTCAGGCCGAAATGGCCGCCGCCGCCGTCGAAATGTCCGCAACCATGCTAACAGCCCAGCAGCTTAAAGAAATGACCGCCAAATGTCTCGAAGCTCGGGACCAAAATTGGGAAGAAAAACTAAGCGTGGATTCCGTGGTGTCGCAGGTGTTCAGAGAATCTTACACCGCGGAAGGTGGTTCGGTATCCTTGTGGGCTGCTACCACCGGCCTCTATAACGCACTGCTCCGCGGGGGCCTTATCGGACTCCCGCAAACAAGCCGAGTGTTCAGATCCCGCGCAATTCGCTCTCAGAACCGCACCGTGCGTCTCAGCCAGGATATCTGGACCATCGCCGAAAGCTACAAGGCCGCTAAATGAAAGACCTAGTCTACTGGAAGGTTGCCCCCGGCATAGTAGTCGGGGCCGACCTCCTAAAAAAGATCCACCGCTATTCGAAGACAATCGTCGGGCACGATGATTATTCGAGCTATGTTTCTGTAGCCGGCCATGATCGCACTTTCTGCCATGCCACTACCGGCCGCGGGCTCAAATGCGTATCAGTAATTGATTCGTATGATAGTATCGCCAATATCAGATCTACAAAAGAAAACCGTATTTATAGAGCTAAACTCCTTTACGGCTACAAATCCTATTCGGCACTGCGATTTTTCTTAGCGAAAACTTGGTGCTGGTTAGTTCACGGCCAGTACCTTAGAATTATTTATTGCTTCAACGGAACACTTTTTCAATCATCAAGAATCGAAAGACTTAAATGAAAAAGATGGAAGATCTAACCCCAGAACAAGAATCCAAATTGCAGGATTATGTAGAAAAATGGATAAATATAGGACTATCTATAACCCCGGCAGACCACTCGAAGGCCGAATCCGCGATGACGGCCGCATATAAAAATGCAGGATTAAAAGCCCCGGCATTCATTTGGCTCGGTTCTCCGTTAGCCGGAGCGCTGGCCGCCGCAGAAATTACCGGCCCGGCCAAGGTCAGGGACAAGGTCGGGGACAAGGTCAGGGACAAGGTCTGGGACAAGGTCGGGGACAAGGTCGGGGACAAGGTCTGGGCCAAGGTCAGGGACAAGGTCTGGGACAAGGTCTGGGACAAGGTCAGGGACAAGGTCTGGGACAAGGTCGGGGACAAGGTCGGGGACAAGGTCTGGGACAAGGTCTGGGACAAGGTC